>Ga0209018_1000381_pt1 | contig 42038 bp, 36 predicted proteins | sample YNPBryBLVA2012_FD_185814 | JGI IMG/M metagenome (GOLD analysis project Ga0209018, IMG submission 185814) | Anoxygenic and chlorotrophic microbial mat microbial communities from Yellowstone National Park, USA - YNP Bryant BLVA 2012 (SPAdes)... ...
CCGGTGCGCCCGCAGCGCCTGCCGGCGCGTCCGGCTCGCTGCCGAGCACAACCTGGCCGGCCAGTTCGAGCTGTTTGCGGCGGACGGCGTGGAGCACTTCGATGGGCGTCTGCCCCGCGCTTTCGCGCCGTCGCTGCGGCCCCTCCCACCACTCGATCAGGTAGAGTCCGGGGCGCGGATCCCAGACCCAGCTGTTGCCCTTGCGGGGCAGCGAGACGAACTGCCAGCGGCCGGGGCCGAGGCGAACTTTCTTGATCACGCGGACGCTCTTGCGGAGCTTCATCGTGGCCAACCCTTGGTGTCGATTTTCGCGTTTTTGCCGACACCAAGAGCATAGCCGAATCTGTAAGCTAAGTCAATAGAACAACTTAGGATTGGCGTGGCGGTGAGGGTGGGATTCGAACCCACGGTACCCGTAAGGGTACAACGGTTTTCGAGACCGCCCGATTCAACCACTCTCGCACCTCACCGTACACCAATGTATCGAATGGAGGGTGTGCGCCGCAACGCAGAAGGCGCGGGAGGAGCCGGGGGAGGCGTACCGGGAGGAAGAACAAGTTCGGAGAGAGATGTTTTGGACCGGCGGGGCCGGCGACGGGTGGTTCCGGGCCGGGAACGGGCGGGAGCGGCGAGCCGTTCGCGGATCGGATAGCATTGTGCATCATGAAGCGGCGCACTCTTCTGGGCATGACAGCGGCAGCGGCGGCCAAGGTTTCCGGGGCGAACGAGCGGGTGAGGCTCGGTGTGATCGGATGCGGGGGGCGCGGCCGTTATGTGGCGAGGTGGCTGCGTGAGGCCGGCGCCGAGATCCTCGCCGCCGCCGACGTGTATGTGCCGAACGCGGAGCGGCTGAAGGGGGAGTCCGGCGGGCGGTGCGATGTGCATCAGGATTTCCGGCGGCTGCTGGAGCAGACGGACATTGACGCCGTGCTGGTGGCCACGCCGGACCACTGGCACGCGGGCGCGGCGGTGGCGGCCTGCGCCGCGGGCAAGCACGTGTATCTGGAGAAGCCCTTTGCTTACTCGATCCGCGAGGGGCGCGCGGTGGTGGAAGCGGCGAAGCGGTTTTCGCGAATCGTGCAGCCGGGCATGCAGCACCGGTCGGCGGAGCATTTCCGGGAGTGCGAGTCCATCGTGCGCGAAGGGGGGATCGGGAGGGTCCATTTCGTGCGGGCGTGGAACTGGGTGAACATGACGCCGGGCGGGATCGGGAAGCCGGAGCCGGGCGAGCCGCCTGCGGGACTCGACTGGGATATGTATTGCGGCCCGGCACCGCTGGTTCCTTTTGACAGGAGGCGGTTCCTGGGCACTTACCGCTGGTTCCGGGACTATTCGGGGGGCTACATCACCGACTTCGGTACGCACCGGCTGGATACGGTGCAACAGATCCTGGGGGTTTCGGCGCCGAGGACGGTGAGCGCCGCGGGCGCGCGGTATGCCTTGCAGGACGCCGGCGAGATGCCCGATGTGCTGATCGTCACCTGCCAGTATGACGATTTCGTGTTGCAGTACGAAGGGATCAACCTGAACGGGCTCGGGCTGGGGCTGCGGAGTCCGGGCATGCAGTATTACAACGCCCGCGGGCCGCTGGACCGGCCCAACGGCATGGCCTTCTACGGCACCGAAGGCACGCTGCTGGCCGACCGGGTGGGCTATGAGATCCTGCCAGAGCTTGCTCCGGGCGCGCCGCCGCCGGAAACGGCCGCGCGGTTCAGGGTCGAGCGGCGTTCGAGAAATGTGCGCGATGCCACGCGTGAACATGCAGCCGCGTTTCTGGAGGCGGTGCGCGGGTTGCGCCCTGCTCCGGCGGACGCGGAGACCGGGCACCGGTCGACGTCGGTGGCGCACCTCGGCAACATCAGTTATCAGACGGGGCTCAAGCTGAAGTGGGACGCTGCGCGGGAGGACTTCGACGGGCAGCCGGAGGCGTCCCGGTTGCTCGGGCGGACGCCGAGGCGCGGGTGGGAGTGGGCCACGGGCGAGACGCTGCTGCGTGGATAGAGGGCGAGGCCAGGGGACAGCCTGCGGCAGCGCGCGGAGGCGCGGTCAGGGCCGAATCCATCCGGAATGGAGGATCCAGTAGACAACGGGGACGGAGAATAGGGACGAGTCCACCCGGTCGAGCCAGCCGCCGTGGCCGGGGAGGGAGTTGCCGCTGTCCTTGATGCCCGCGCCGCGCTTGATGGCGGACTCGCAGAGGTCGCCGAGCTGTCCGGAGAGATTGGCGGCAAGGCAGAGCACGGCGCTTTGCAAGAGGGTGACCTGGGGGAACTTCCAGTGCAGAAACCAGAGTCCGAGCAGAAGGGTGCCGGCGAGGGAAGCGGCAGCGCCGGCCCAGGTCTTGCCGGGGCTGAGCACGGGGGCGAGCTTGCGGTGGCCGAAGTTCCTGCCGCCATAATAGGCGAAGGTGTCGCCGGTCCAGTTGATGGCTGTGGCGAAGAGCATCCACCAGGGGTTCATGAGGCGCAGGGAGAGGCCGCACTTCCAGGCGCCGAAGATGTACACAATGCCGAAGACGGCCATGGATGCGAAGGGCAGAATGTGGGAAAGATTTTTCGCCCGGAGGGCGAAAATCCACATGAGAAATGCGAACAGGAGGACCGTGAGAATTTCGCTGCCCGGCAATAAGAGGAGCAGCAAACCGGCCAGATATCCGGCGGGATTCCGGCGGGGATCGTACTGGAGGCCTTGCAAATGCCCGGCGGCGATTCCCAGGAATTCGTAATAGCAAACGAGGCCGACAGCGGCCAGTGTGGCCAGGAAAGCCGCGTCCGGGGCGAAGACGACGATGTAGAAAAAGAACGGGGTGAGGACGAGTCCGGTGAGGATGCGCTTCATCGGGCGGTGAGCCCCGGGGAGCCGACCAGGGAGGACTCGTGGAGAGGGGCTGTGCCTTGGGCCTGGATGCCGCCGAAGCGGCGGTCGCGCTTCTGGTAGGCGGCGATGGCCTCGAGGAGGGAGGCGCGGTCGAAGTCCGGCCAGAGGGTGGAAGTCACATACAGTTCTGCGTAGGCGATTTGCCAGAGGAGGAAGTTGGAGATGCGCATTTCGCCGGAAGTGCGGATGAGGAGGTCGACGTCGGGCTGGCCGGCAGTGCCGAGGTGGGCGGCGAGCGAATCCTCGTCGACCGAAAGGCTCTCCAGAGCGCCTTCGCGGCGTGCTTCTTCGATCAGCGAGTTGACGGCGTCGACGATCTCGGCGCGCCCGCTGTAGTTGATGGCGAGGTTCAGGACGAGGCCGGAATTGGCGGCGGTGGCCGCCACGGCATCCTCCAGCTGGCGGCGCACCTCGGCGGGGAGAGCGTGGACGCGGCCGATGGTCCGGAAGCGGATGTTGTTCTCGACCAGGCGCGAGAGCTCACGGCCGAGGTAATGCCGGAGCAGGCGCCAGAGGGTTTCCACTTCGGAATGAGGCCGTTTCCAGTTTTCCGCCGAGAAGGCGTAGAGCGTGAGAGAGGAGACGCCGAGGCGGGCGCAGGTGTCGACGGCCATGCGGACGGGCTCCACGCCGGCGCTGTGGCCGGCGACGCGAGGCAAGCTGCGGCGGCGAGCCCAGCGGCCGTTGCCGTCCATGATGATGCCGATATGGGCGGGGAGGCGCGCCGGATCGAGCGACAGAGCCAGCTCGCGTTCCCGGCTGCCCTGCGGCAGGATGTCGAGAAGCTCCCGCATGTCGGATTGCTATTTCATCTTATCGCAGGGCCGCGGCCTGAGCCTTCCGGCCGTCCACTGGCCAGCCAACGGGGGGCGCCGGCGAGGCAAGGGAAGGCGCGATGGACGCAGGGCTCCGGGCCTGGCGGATGGGGATTCGCAGGACCGTTCCTGCCGCAGACGCCAGAGTGCGGGCTTCAGACAGCAGCCGCCGCGCTGCCGCGCTGCACGGAGTCCAACACGGTCTGATGCACCTTCAGAAGAAGCTCGACCTCCATGCGCGAGATCCCCAAGGCCGCCGCGATCCGCTCCGGCGGCTCGCCCATCCGGTGGAGCCGCAGCGCCTGGCTGCGCTTGCTCAGGTTCATGCTCCCGCGCGGCGCGGCCGGGCTTTCCCGCGCCAGCTTCCGCTGCTCTTCGAACTCCTGCGCCAGAGCCTGCAACGCGCGCTTCAGTTCCGCCCGGTCCTCTTCCCACTGCCGGCGCTGCGCGGCCGCGGCCGCGCGCAGCCGGGCCAGCTCGCACTGGAGGGTAAAGAACAGCAGCAGCGATCCTGCCAGCGTCAGGGCGCAGGCCGCCAGGATCGTGATCGGATGCGCCAGCACCGTCATCCCTCCAAATTACGGCCGGCCGGGCGATCCACTCCATATCTCCGGCTGCAAAGCGGGGTAGGCCGAACCCGCCCACGGCCGCACATCTGCCAGAATGAACAGGTCATGGCCATGCGCGTCATCAACCGGACCCGCTCCACGGTGCTTGCCACGCGAGCGGAGGTGGCCGGCGAGTCCGGCACGCGCCGCCGCGGCTTGCTCGGCCGCACTTCGTTACCGGAAGGCGAGGGGTTGTGGATCGTGCCTTGCGAGGCGGTGCACTGCTTCTTCATGAAGTTCACGATCGACGCCGTGTTTCTGGACAGGAAGCTGCGCGTGGTGAAGGTCCGCCCGTCGCTGAAGCCATGGCGGATTGCGGGCAGCTTGCGGGCGCACTCCGTGCTGGAGCTGCCTGAGGGCACGATTGCCGCCACAGGCACGCAGCCCGGCGACGAGCTTGAGTTCGAGGAGGTCCCGCCCGCCTGAGCTAGCGCCGGGCCGGCACCATCGGCACGAACATGACGGGGAACTCGGTGCGCCGCCGGATCTGCCCTTTGGCGTCCTTGTCGATCACCACCAGCTCCTGCCAGCCCGTGCCTACGGGGGCCACGAGCCGGCCTCCCGGCTTGAGCTGATCCACCAGCTTCTGAGGCACCTCGGGCGGCGCGGCAGTCAGCAGGATCTTGTCAAAGGGCGCCTGCTCCGGCCAGCCCTCGTAGCCGTCGCCGATGCGCACAGTCACGTTGCGGTAGCCGAGAGACTCAAGCCGTGCACGCGCCTCTCGGCCGAGCGGCTCGACGATTTCGATCGAATAGACGTGCTGGACGAGCCGGGCGAGAACGGCCGCCTGGTAGCCCGAGCCTGTGCCAATCTCGAGCACGCGGTCCGCCGGCCGGGGCTCGAGCATCTCCGTCATCGCCGCCACGATATAAGGCTGCGAGATCGTCTGCCCGTGGCCGATCGGCAGCGGGTGATCCTCGTAGGCCGAGCGCCGCAACGCTTCCGGCACGAACAAGTGGCGGGGAACCGCCCGCATTGCGTCCAGCACGGCGCGGTTCCTGACGCCGCGCCGCTCGATCTGGACGCGCACCATCTCCTCCCGCAGTGCGGTCCAGTCCTGGCCGTTCATCGAAAAAGAAAATGCGGACACGAGCCACGCCGGAAGGAGGACGCGCCGCGATGGCCGCTCGCCCATTCCACCCCCATCTTACGCCTTGCTGCGTCCCGTGATCGCCCGCAGAGCCTCGAGCAGCCGGTCCGCAGAGGTGAACGCAGCGCCGGCACCGGGCGCCCGAGTCTTGTCGGCGTCTTCCGGTTTGCCTCCGAAGAACAGCATCGGGAGCTGCCGCCCTGCCTTGCAGTTCCGGATGGCAGCGGCGGTTTCGCGCGAATGGGACGGGCGTTTCTCCAGGCAGAAGAGCACAGCGTCGGGAGGGTTGTCCAGAACGGCTTTGCCGCCGCGGGCGCCGCCAGCGCTCTCCATGTCGACCTCGATCCCCTCCGCTACCAGACGGGCGGCGCGCTCTCGCGCCGGCCCGCGATCCCGGTCGAAAAGAAACACTCGCAGGGCTTGCTCCCGCTGCCGGCGTTCCCTCCGGTATAACAGAAGCATCATGCAGACGCGCAGACTCGGCAACAGCGATATGTGGATCACGCCGCTCGGCATCGGGCAATGGGCCATGGGAGGCGGCGGCTGGAAATTCTCCTGGGGGCCGCAAGACGACCGGGAATCGATCGCCGCGATCCGCGCCGCGCTGGAAGCCGGATGGAACTGGGTGGATACGGCCGCCGTCTACGGGCTCGGCCACGCCGAGGAGGTGCTGGCGCAGGCGCTCGAGGGCGTCAGCCCGCGGCCCTACATCTTCACCAAGTGCGAGCGCTGCTGGAAGCCGGACGGGGAGATCTACGGCTGCCTGAAGCGCGAATCCGTCCTGCGTGAGTGCGAGGATTCGCTCCGGCGCCTCCGCGTCGATGTCATCGATCTCTATCAGATCCACTGGCCCGAGCCGGACGAAGACATCGAAGAGGCCTGGGAGGCGATGCTCGAACTGAAACGGCAGGGCAAAGTTCGCTGGATTGGCGTCTCCAATTTTTCTCTCTCCCAGTTGAAGCGGCTGGAGAAATACGGGGAAATTACTTCCTTGCAGCCGCCATATAATCTTCTGGCGCGCGGAATTGAGCAGGAAGTTCTCCCGTATTGCGCGGAGAAAAACATTGGCGTGCTCGCCTATTCGCCCATGCATTCCGGGCTGCTGACAGGCTCCATGACGAAGGAGCGCATCGAGCAGCTGCCGCCGGACGACCACCGCGCGCGCCGGCCGCAGTTCCAGGAACCGCTGCTCGGCCGCAATCTGGAGCTGGTGGAGAAGCTGCGGCAGATCGGCGCCCGTCACGGGCGGACGCCGGGCGAGACCGCCCTCGCGTGGGTTCTGAGAAGGCCCGAGGTCACGGGCGCCATTGTCGGGCTGCGCTCGCCGCGGCAGCTCGAGGGGGTTGCCGGCGCGGCGGAATTCCGGCTTTCGGCCGCGGAGATCGACGAGATCGAGGCGGAAATGCAGCGCTTGGGGATCGCCTGACGCCGTTCAGCCCTTGAGGCTGGCGGCGATCCCCTTCGCCGCCTCGTAGAGCATCCCGATCTCGCTCGAACAGCCCACGAAGAGCATTCCCATGCTCTTCCAGCGCTGCGCCAGCGCGATGCTGCGCGCCTGCGCGCCCGGCGCCACGCCGTGCGCCCGGCAGCTCTCGACGATCTTCTCCACCGCCGCGAGCATCTTCGGGTGCTCGAACTCGCCCGGCACGCCGAGGCTGATGGAGAGATCCACGGGCCCCACCATCACGGCGTCGATGTGCGGCACGCTCAGCAGCTCGTCCCGCGCCTCCAGGGCGCGCACGGTCTCGATCTGCAGCACCACCATCTGCTCGCGGTTCATGTGTTCCATGATGGCGGCGATCGATGCCGGCTCGAAGTCCACGTGCAGCGGCGTCAGCCCCATGCCGCGCACGCCCAGCGGTGGAAACTTGGTCCAGCTCACGGCGCGTTCGAGAACCGCCCGGTCCTCCACTCGCGGGAAGATGACGCCCTCGGCGCCGCAGTCGAGAGCGCGGGCGATGAGGGAATATTGCAGATCGGCCACCCGCACGATGGGCGCCAGGCCGACCTTCACGGCGATGCGGCACAGATCCTGCAAGGTCTCAAGATCGAAGCCGCCGTGCTCGGCGTCGAGGAACGCCCAATCGAAGCCCGCCGCCGCCAGCACGCGAATGGCGTCCTGCGAGCGAAGCTGCTGGAAGGCTGTGCCCAATTGGAGCCGCCCCTCGCGGAGCGCCTGTTTGACCGTGTTCTTCTTCATGGTGCCATTACCTCGTGAGACGGACGGAGAGCGTCGATGGCGGAAAGCAGCTGCTCGAGCAGACCCGTCCCGTACTGCGCCAGAAAGGCAACGAAGGAATAATAGCGCTCCTGCAGCTTCCGCTCCGGGCTCACCAGCCGGAAGGCGTGGCGCGCCTGTTGTTCCGTTTCTGCCTGCTTCCGCAGGGCGGCCCGCGCCGTCTTGCGCCGCATTTTTTCCAGTTGCCAGCCGATCCGCGCGCGGCTCCGCTGCATGGCCTTTTCGAGGCTCGGGTCAAAGGCGGCCAGGGCCGCGCCCAGCCTCTCCAGCCTGCCGCCGATCAGCGCTCCAGCCTCGGCAAACTCCCGCTTCAGCTCTTCCGGCGACAGCCGCGCGGCCACGGTCTCCACGAGCGCCTCCTCGCCGCGGAGGAAGTCGTCCAGGGTGACGCCGAACCGCTCCATCAGTCGCCGGGTCCGCCCGTCGACGAGCGTGAACGCCGCCCGCGGCAGCACGGCCGGCATGCGTCCCAGGAGTTTCTCGTACAACGCGGCGGACTGCGCGAAATAGGCCACCTCGGCCGGGCCGCCCACGTAGACTGCCGTGGGCAGCAGCCAGTCCTGCATCACCGGGCGCAGCAGGGCGTTGGGCGACCATTGCGCCGGATCCGCCACCGCCGCGCGGTTGCCCACCTTCCGGCGGATCCCGTCCTCGAGCACGAAAAACAGCCCGGCGCCGTCCTGCACTTCCACCTGCGCATGGAATCCCGCCACTTCGAGCGCCGCCCGGCGTGCCGCCACCGCCTCGCCAAGTTCCTTTCGCAGACTCCACGCCTTCTCCAGCAGCGGCGCAGCCAGCCGCCGCAGGCGCGGCTCGAGCGGATCCACAAACACGACGCCATAAGGCCGGAGCAGGGCCGCCAGCAGTTCCCGGAAGGACTCGGCGAACGTGCGCCCGGGCTTGTAGGAAGCGGCGACCAGCTCGGCCGTTTCGCGCCCGTGGAGAAAGCCCTCCAGCGCGGCAGCCAGCGCCTCAAGAGGGGGAGATTCGATGGCGATGGCGCCTACCGGGCGGCCGCGCCAGGCGCTCTCGTCGACATCCAGCCGCACTGTGCGCGAGCGCGTGTCGAAGACGCGCGCATGGCTCACCTCGTCGAGATCGTGATCTTCGCTCGCGATCCAGAAAACAGGCACGGCGGGCTGCCCGGCGGCTTCCAGCCGCCGGGCCACATGGATCGCCGTGAGCGCCTTGTAAAGCGTATAAGCGGGGCCACCGAAGAGCCCGGCCTGCTGTCCGGTCACCACGGCCACTGTGCGCGGTTCGGCCAGGCGGTCCAGCGCCTCGCAGCCGGGATTGACGCCGCACAGCGCTTCGGCCACCTCTGCCCGTGGAGCGCCTCCCGAATCCGCCTCGCGCGCCGCCCCCAGCCATCCCTTCAGCGAAAACGCGCCGTGGCGATAGAACCGGGCCGCCCGCCCGTCGCCGGAAACATAGGCCGCAAACAGAGCGCTCGATCCCGGCATCTGGCCGTGGGGCACACTCGCAATCCGCATGAGAACGTTCTTTCTCAGGCTAGCAGAACGCCTTTCCGGAGCCCTCGCGCGGGCGGGGTGCCAACCAGAGCCGCATTATTCCAGCCCTGCCGCCTTGCGAAAGCGTTGTTTCTCCTTTTCGCGGTCCAGGTACGGGATGCCCTTCTCGATCCACTCCGGCTTCGGGGCGTCCTTCAGGAAGTGGTCGAAGAACTGCTTCATGCGGATCGCGTAGTCCATCTGGTTGTGGCGGCGCCGCAGCCCGTGCAGCTCGCCGTTGTAGTTCATCAGGTAGGCTTCCTTGCCGTTGCGGCGCAGGGCGAGGAACAGCTCGATGCCCTGGTACCACGGCACGGCGTCGTCGTTGTCGTCGTGCAGGATCAGCACCGGCGTCGAGACGCGCTTGACGTGGAACACGGGCGAGTTTTCGATGTACTTGAGCGGGTCGTCGTACAGCGGCTTGCCGATGCGGCTCTGCGTCTTCTCATACTGGAACTGCCGGGGCATGCCGCTGCCCCAGCGGATACCCGAGTAGGCGCTGGTCATGTTGCCCACGGGCGCGCCCGCCTCTGCGGCGCGGAAGCGCGCGGTCTGGGTGATCATGTAGGAAACCTGGTAGCCGCCCCAACTGTGGCCGGCGATGCCGATGCGCGCCGGATCGACGAAGCCCATCGACTCCACGGCCTGCACCGCCGCCAGCACGCATTTCAGCGCGCTCTGCCCGGGCTGCCCTTCCGTGTAGACGATGTCCGGCGTCAGCACCAGGTAGCCGTCGCTGACGTACTGGCTGAAATTGAAGTTGTGCCCGGGGCGCGGGTGGACGAAGCTGTGCACGTTCTGCGAGAGCTTCTCGTAGATGTAGACCATCAGCGGATACTTCTTCTTCGGATCGAAGCCGGCGGGCTTGTACAGCGCCGCCGCCAGCGGGACGCCGTCGGCGTTCTTGTAGCGGATCAGCTCCGCCGTTCCCCACAGGAAGGGCGCCATCTGGTCGCCGCCGCGCGTGGCGCGCTGCGGCTTGCGGAAATCGCTCGCGGTGAGGTGCACGTCCGGATACTCGTCGAAGCGCTGGGCGGTGATGGCGAGCACATCGGCGTTGCGCGCCCGCGTCACGTAGCGGTAGTTCTTCGCGCCCCACAGCAGCCGCGCGGGCTCGCCGCCAGGCGGAACACGGTAGAAGCCCGTTTCGCGCGTCTCTTCGCTTTCGGCGCGCAGGGTGAGCGGCCGCGACGGGTCGATGCCGGGCTCTTCGTCCTCGTCGGGCGGGTCGATCCGCTGCACGCGGAATTCGATCCGCGCCTTGCGCCCCGCGCCCGCCGTCACGTTCCGCGGCGCCGAGCCATCGGCGAAAAGCTGCCAGACGTCGTAACGGTCGTAAACGAAGAAGCTCTTCGAGTCCTTCGCCCATCCCGCCGAGCCATAAGAGCCGGGCTCGGAGGGCGTGTCCTGGTCCTCGCGGTGGAACGCCACCGGTAGCGCGCCCGTGGCGTTGCGCGCCGCCCCGTCGGCAAGCCGCACGAGGAACCACGAACGGCTGTTGAAGTACGCCGCGTATTGCCCGTCGGGCGACATCTGCCAGCCGCCGCCGAATCCGCCGCCCCCGCCGCGCACCATGCGCGCCAGCAGGCGGCGTGCGCCACTGCGCGTGTCGACCGAATAGACATCCTGGTAGTTGCCGTCATAGTCGACCATGCGCTGGTAGGCACGGTCGTCGGCGCCCAGCGCGGCCAGGCCCGTGCGCGCCGGCGTCACTTCCGCCATCTGCGGGTTCGCCAGCTGCACATATCGCCTTTCGTCCAGGTGCCAGACGCCGCGGTACGTTCGGTTGCGCTCCCGGTTGGCGCGCACGCGCTGCATCGGCTGCACCATGCCGTCGCGCCAGTGCCAGAGATCCATCAGCACCCGGCCTTCCTGATCCTGTTGCTGCGCCTGTCCTGCTTCGGGCTGCTCCTCGGCGGGCGGCGCCACGGGCACAAAGAGCCGCTGGCCGTCGGCAGAGAACTGAAGCGTGCCCTTCTCGCTGACGCCCATGCCGGCGGGGATGCCGGGCGTCTGGTTCGTCACCGCCTCTTCGGCTGCGGCGCTGCCACGGCCCCACACCCACACGGCGCGCTTCTCTTCGAAGAACGCGAGCCGCTGCTGGCCGCGGTCCCAGGCGAGTTTCGAGTACTTCCCCTTGCCGGCTTTGAGCGGCACGGGCGCCGTCTCCGCGCCGGGTGTGACGGCGTAGACGCCGTTGTCCTCTTCCTTGCGTGAATTCACGCCGTAGACGAGCGTCTTGCCGTCGCGGGCGAAGCTGTACTCGGCGACGAACGGGAAGACGCGTTCGTTGTTTTCGGCCTTGTCGAGTTCCCGCAGCACAAGATCGGTGCCATAGGTTTGGCGCGCCGCCGCGGCGCCCGGGCCACGCGCCTGCTGGTCCTCGCTTTCCGTGTCAGAGTCTTGCTCGCCAAGCTTGGCCTCGGCTGCGGGCTTCGCCTGATTGGCGGCGGGCGCAGGCGGGGCTTCTTTCAGATATGCGAGCCACGCGCCTCCGCGCGACGGAAGCTGGAAGCTCTTCACGTTTGCGATCCGCGTCACCTCGCCGCTGCCAAGCTTCATGAGCAGCAGCCCCTGCTTCGGCATGTCGTCGGCACGGCGGCGCTCCTTGCGGGCCTTTTCCTTCTCTTCCTTCCGGGGATAGGTGCTCGCTACCAGCCAGCGGCTGTCGCTTGTGAAGGCGATCCGGATGGAAGGCGGCTCCGGGGGCGGGCCTCCGGCATCGACAGGCCTGACGGGCGGAGGCGGCAGTTCTCCGGCGTTTTCGCGCCATTCGCGCCCGGTGGCCACTTCGCGGACCACGAGGTCGCCATCGCCGGCCTGCGGCATAAACGAGTAAGCGAGGTACTTGCCGTCGGCAGAGAGCGTCACCGAAGAGATGGTGCGCCAAGGATCGAAGTCCTTATGAGTAATGGGGCGCTTCGAAGGCGCCTGGGCCGCCAGCGCGGCTGCCATGTACAGCGCCACGATGAGCCTGGTCCGGGAAATTGCGCGCATGGCAAGGATTATATCCGCGCGGCGCCCGGCGGCGGCGCAAAGTGGCATGATCAGAGCAGGGAATGCTTGCGCTGGCGGCCGCTTGTTTGTTGCTCTCGGACCTGCATCAGGCCGCGCGCCGCGGCGACCTGGACCAGGTGCGCGAGCTGCTGGAGCGGGGCGCCGACCCGAACGAATACGACGAACTCGGCGGCACGCCGCTGCACGACGCCGCCTGGGCGGGACACGCCGAAATTGCGCGGCTGCTGATCGGGCGCGGCGCCCGCGTGAATGCGCCGCACAAGGAGGCGGGATCCACGCCGCTGCACTATGCGGTGCTGATGAACCGCCTGGAAGTGGTGCGGGCGCTGCTCGAGGCGGGCGCCGATCTGAAGGCGCCCTTCCGCGGCGGCGCCAGTCCCCTGCATTTGGCAGCCAGCCGCGGCCACCTGGAACTGGTGGAGCTGTTCCTGGAGAAGGGACTCTCGCCGGCGGCGCGCGATTCGGCGGGACTGACCCCGCTCGACGAGGCGGCGTGGAAGGGGCAGGAGGACGTGGCGCGTGTGCTGATCGCCCGCGGAGCGCCGGTGAACGCGGCGAATCCCGCCACCGGACAGACGCCGTTGCACGAGGCCGCCATCAAGGGCCATGCCGGTCTGCTGCGCCTGTTGTTGGAGGCCGGTGCCGATCCATCCCTGCGCGACCGCTCCGGCTCCACGCCGCTCGATGAAGCGCTGCGGTTTCGCCACGCAGAGGCAGCCGCCGAGCTGGTGCGCCGCGGGGCGCAAGGGGACCTGTCGGCCCGGCTGCGGGAGGCGGTGCTGCGCGGCCAGACGGATATCGCCTCCTTGCTGCTGAGCCTGGGGGCGGCGGCGCAGCCGCACTTGTTCGACGCGTGCCTGAAGGGCCACCGGGCGATCGTGGAGCTGCTGCTTGCCCACGGCGCGCGCGTGGACGCTTACAGCCCGGCGGGCACCACCGCGTTGCACGAAGCGGCGCTGGCCGGCCACGCCGCCGTGGCCGGGTTACTGCTGGAGCGGGGAGCGCCGATCGATGCCCGCGACCGAGAATCGGAGGCGACGCCGCTCATGGTGGCCGCCGGCTGGGGGCGCGAGGCAGTGGTGAAGCTGCTGCTTGAGAGGGGCGCCGGCCGGCACCTGAAAAACCGGAACGGCAAGGATGCCCGCCAGCTGGCGGTGGAAGCGGGCCACGCCGCCGTCGCCGATCTGTTGAAAGCAGGTGAGCGCGAGCCCTAATCTTTGCGCCGGGTTTCGCCGATAGGAGGGGCGAGGCTGACCGCATGATGCCCGCCAAGGCAGAGGCCGAGACCAACAGGATCATCCTGCACTTTGAAACGCTGGAGGACGCGCTCCGGCTGTTCTCGCCCTGGCGAGGCGCCGCACCACGCGCTCAGGCCGCTCAGCAAATCCACCATGCCTTGTCTTCTGTCGGGCTCCTTTTGGAAGTCCGTGTTCAGGGCCGCCCGGTGGCGGAACTTGGTTCCACGCAGCCGCGCGGCCCTCTTTTCTCTCTGCTGAACGGAACCGCCGCCTGAGCCCGTGCCTGCGCCAAGCCCCAGCCATATGGGCCGGTTTTTTCGGGTCTTGGGGTGTGGCCGGGGGATGGTCTCAGCGGGCGTCCGCGCGCGCGGGCAATGTTTCCAGATTGGCGATCTCTACGCCGAGAGCGAAACCGAATCGCGCAAACTGCTCGAGGCCGCTGAAGTCCCAATCCTCGCTGTACTCGTCGGTCGGCTGGTGGTAGCGCGCCGCGGTCTTCTTGCCCACCTCGGCGGCAAAGCCGGGCGGCTTGCCTTCGTAGTCGTTCCCCATGTTCACCGAGAAGGCGGGGACGCCGGTTCGGGCGAAGGAGAAGTGGTCGCTGCGATAATAACCGCCCGCCTCCGGGCGGGGGTCGGGCTTCAGCGTGAGCTGGTGGCGCCGGGCGACGCTCTGCACGGCGGAATAGAACGATGTGCGTTCGGCGCCGGTCAGTACGGCGTCGCGGACGCGGCCATAGGGCGAGTAAGAGTCGAAGTTCAGCGCCGCCGCGATGCGCGCCGCCGGGATGGGCGGATTTTCAGCGAAATAGCGCGATCCGAGCAGCCCGCTTTCCTCCGCCGTGACGGCGACGAACCATGCCGAGCGCAACGGCTTGGGCTCCATCGAGGCCCACGCGCGCGCCATTTCGATGAGCATGGCGCAGCCGGTGGCGTTGTCGAGGGCGCCGTTATAAATGCTGTCGCCGTTGACCGGTTCCCCCACGCCGAGGTGGTCCCAGTGCGCCGAGAGGACGACGGCTTCCTGCGAGAGCTTCGGGTCGCTGCCCGGCACAAAGCCGACGACGTTTTCCGTCTCGACGTCGGAGAGGCGGAACTGCATCCGCCCGCGAATTTTGACGCGGCCCAGCGGGCGGGCGCGGAAGCCGCGCGTGTCGGCGGCCTTCAGGAGGTCATCGAGTCTTTCACCGGCCAGCGCCGCCAGCTGTGCTCCGGCCTGTTCCGTGATCCAGCCGGCAAACGCCAGCGCCGGCTCGGCCTCCTTGCGTCGAACCTGCGGCTGCGGGCGCCCGTTGGCGCGGACTACCTGCCATCCGTAGCTCGCCGTAGGCGTGGTGTGGATGATGAGCGCCGCAATGGCGCCGCGGCGCGCCGCTTCCTCATACTTGTAGGTCCAGCGCCCGTAATAGGTGAGCGCGCGGCCCTGGAAGAACTTCTCGTCGGCCGAAGGCGGCTCGTTGGTGAACAGCACCACGACCTTGCCTCGGACGTCCGTGCCTGCATAATCGTCCCACTGGTACTCCGGGGCGGTGATGCCATGACCCACAAAGACGGCTTCGGCGTCGAACTGCGCCGCCGGAAGCTGCTGGTGCGAGGTGCCGACGAAGTCTTCCAGCCACCGCCACTCGAGCGTCTTTCCGCTGGCGTGGGCGCTGAGGCGCGCTCCGGGGGCGGCCTCCACGATCCGCAAGGGTACCGGCTGGAACCAGCTCCCGCCGGGCCCGCCGGGCTTCAGGCCGGCGGCGGCAAACTGGGCGGCGATGTATTGCGCCGCCAGTTGCCCGCCGCGCTGGCCCACGCCGCGGCCCTCCAGCAGGTCATGGGCGAGGAATCGCACGTGCGGGCGTATCTTTTCGCCTTCGATGAGGTGCATCTGCGCGGCCGCCGAGGCGGCCAGCAGGACGGCTGCAATGGGCGCTGTTCTCATTTCGTCTCTGTTGCCTTGCCTGACTCAGGATGCTTTCTTGGCGGCCAGGGCGGCCACCAGACGGGGAATGTCGGCCACGAACCGCTCGTGGAAACCTTCGCCGACGAGTTCTTTCTCGTCGCGCGCCTCCACGCGGAAGCGCACGCGACGGCCTCGGACATCTTCCACGGTCGCCGTGAACTCGACGCTCATGCCTACGGGGGTGGCCGCCAGGTGGCGAACCTCGACCACCGTGCCGAGGCTGTCTTCGTTTTCGTCCAGCCAGGGGCGGATGGCCTCCCGCGCGGCCCACTCCATCCAGGCGATCATGTGCGGGGTCGACAGCACCCGCGCCTGCTCGTTCCCGATGAAGTCGATGGCGGTTTCCGGCGTCACCAGAAGCCGCTGGCGGCCGGAGGTTCCCACGGGGATCTCTTTCATGTCATTATGGTAACGTGCGGCAGGGCCGGGAGACGGTCTTGTTGTGTAACCGATGCGCCATGCGTGCATCTGAACTTGGTAGAGGACTGATGAGCGTTTTTCCGGCCCTTTTGCTTGCTTCACTGCTCGCCGCCGCGCCAGGTGCTACTGCTTCGCCCGCTGATGAGGCCGGCCTCACGGCAGCCCCGGATTCGGAGAAGGTTCGGGAGAGCGAGAACGTTCTCGGCAGGTATGTGCAGGCCAGTGGCAAGAAGGTGGTGCGCGGCATCACCATGGCCGCGATGTTCGCCGGCAGTCTTCCCAAGATGGGCAAATCGGCCACGGTGAACGCCCGGAGGCTGATCACCCGGGACGGCGAGGTCAACTACGAGATCACCGACCGGCGCGGGGACAATACCGTGTGGAAGGAGCTCATCCTCCGCTACATCAACGGGGAGATGGAGAACGCCGGCAAGGACAACTCGAAAGTGGCGGTCACGCCCGAGAACTACAAGTTCAAGTACAAGGGCGAACGGGAGCGCGACGGGCGCATCGCGCACGTGTTTGAAGTGAACCCGCGCAAAAAGCGGCAGGGGTTGTTCAAGGGGGAAGTCTGGATCGACGCCGAAACCGCGCTGACGGTTTACGAGTCCGGACGATTCGTCAAGAGTCCGTCGGTCTTTCTCAAGAAGGTGCAGTTCAGCCGCGAGTACGCCATCCTGGACGGATTGGCGGTGCCCAAGACGATGCAGACTTCCATCGAGACCCGGTTCTGGGGTCTGGCGCAGCTGGACATTCAGTTCAGCGACTTCCACTGGGACGACCCGCTGTTCGCGCTTAACTGACTGCCCGGCTCACGCCGACACTCTCGAAGATCTCCCGCTAAGTCGTTGACACCACGCGGAGCCTTATCCTCTCGATGGGGACAGCCTGACACGGGCAGTTGGCGTATTTTCCAAGGGGACGGAGCGCTCCGTCCCCTTCGCGCTACACGCTCACCCAGAAGGCGCCCGCCGAACATCCAAATCCTGCCTGGCGTGTGACCAGACGGTTACTGTCGCCGGTCCTTTCCTGCCATCCGCTCTCCCGACTTGCCGCTCCGTGCGTCCCCACCGGCTGCCGGTGCACCCGCTCCAACTTGAGGCGGCGCATCCCGTCATGGAGCAGATGCCCAAAGTGCTCCAGTCGCCCGGGCATCTCTCGTTTTCAGCAGCCGGCGATGTGTGGAGGCAATCGCGCCGGTCGATGCAAACTCCCGAGTAGCGTGGTCTTCTTGCTGCAAGTCATCATCGGGCCGCGGAATGCCATGAGCGTACCGGGCTCTTTCCGTTTGGCCGTGGCGCATAGGTTATTTGCCGGCGACAAGAAGAGCAGGCTTCGGGAGCCCAGGCGCGTACCGGGCTTGCGAAGGCCAGATTCGCGCACCGGTTGTTTTCAGCCATGGAATCGGAAAGAGAAGGCTTGAAAAGCGGAAAACCGCCAAGGGGACGGAGCGCTCCGTCCCCTTGGCAAATACGCGAAGAGCGCAATTCAGGCTGTCCCCCTCGGGGAGGGGTATTCCTGGACGCGGGCTGTGAAGCGGTCTAATTCCGGAGCGGGGTGTAGCGGAACTGCGCGGTGTCGGTCCAACCGTCCTGCGCCACGGTGAGCAGGTAGCCCTTCATCAGATCGAGATCGAAGTTGGGCACGCGCGCCAGATCGACGAAAATGGTGTCGCTGCTGCCTTCCGGGACGAACATGGCGTCCTGTGGAACGACGATGTCCTCCAGCACCACGTAGGTCTTTGCTCCGGGGATGAAGCGGCCGTTGATCTCCAGCCAGTGGCCGGCCCCGCTCCAGAACTGCCTCCACCAGTTGATGCCGGGCACCAGGTAGTCGACGTCGATGATGTCGCGGAAATAGCCTTTGCCCGCGAAATCGGTGGCCGACATCGAGTCGGGCTTGCCGGGCTGGGTGACGATGACCAGGTAAGTGGTGAGGCCGCTCTGCCAGAAATCACCGAGCGTCTTGAGGCCGGGAAGGAAGAACGAGTAGCCGGGAGGCAGGTCTTCGGATGCCTCAAGCGCCTCCAGGGCCCATTCCTGCTCATTGTCCGGGGGCAGGATGAAGAACTGCACGATGCTGCCGGCGGGCAGCGTTTCGGTGAGGACGAAATAGGCCTCACGGCCGGAATCGAAGAGATTGATTTGCACGACGCCGGGCGCCATGGCCGAGGGCAGCGCTCCGCGCTGGGCAGAGGCCGCCTGCCGCAGTCCCCGCTTGCCGCGCGCCTGGGCGAAAGCCCGCGCAGCGGCCCGTGCGGAATCGGTGAATTTCGCCTGGACGACCTTGCCCGCCATGGCCGCCTTGACGCGCCCGGCGCGTTCCGCGCGCTCCGCCACCGCGGGTAACGCCAGGCATGCGACCAGCCCTGCCAGCAGGATTCTGCGTATCATGTTCCGAAATCTCCTTCTTCTCCGATTGGGCCAGCGCCTCGAAAGACGCGGGGCGGCCGTATCCGGTTGCAACCATTCTCCCTCAAACGGGCAGCTCAATCACGGTGCGCGTGCCTCCGCCCTTTTGCGACGTGATGCTGAGCCCGTAATTTGAACCGAACAGCACCTGAAGCCGCTCGTTGACGTTAGACACGCCGATGCCCGCCTGCTCGAGGATCGACTTGAGGCGCTCCTCTTCCATGCCAACGCCGTCGTCGGCGACGGTGAGCACCAGCCTGCGGCCGCGGGCGCCATTTTCGATGCGGCTCTCGATCCGCACCTCGCCGCCGTCGATCTTGTGGGCCAGCCCGTGGCGGATGGAGTTCTCCACCAGGGGCTGCAGCAGCATGGCAGGCACCTGGTAGTCGAGCGTCTGCTCGTCGACCTCTTTCACCACGCGCAGCTTGTGGCCGAAGCGGGCCATCTCGATCGACAGGTAGTCGTCGATGAAGGCCAACTCCTCGCGCAGCGGGGCGAAGTTGTCGGTCTTGCGCAGCAGGCGGCGCAGAATATTGGAAAGCCGGTAGACGACCTGCCGCGCCTTGTCGGGGTCGGTGCGGATCAGCGAACCCACGGTGTTCAGCGTATTGAAGAGGAAGTGCGGGTTGATCTGCGAGCTCAGCGCGCTCAGGCGCGCCTGCACAAGCAGCCGCTCCTTGCTCTCCAGCAGGCGCTCGTTGCGGGCGCTGCCCCAGATCTTGATGGGGAGCGAGACCGTGAAGATCGTGGTGACGAACACGGCGACATTGGCCCAGCCTCGCGCCGGGTCGTAGAGCGTGAAGATCATCCTGCCGCCGAACAGCTGATAAACCGTGTAGCGCATCAGTTCCGACAGCAGGATCGCCGCCAGTCCGGCGATCTGGAAGAGGCTGCGCCCGCGGTCCTCGGGGTGGAAGATCAGGCGCCAAAGGCTGAGGTCGAAGAAGGGGCTGATGCGCCAGACCTCTTCGGCGCGCGGGGCGAGGTCGCGCAGGAGCCCGCCCATCACGCCAACAGCGGCATACAGCGGCATGGAGAGGTACTCGCCCGCAAAGAAAGCGGGCATGGATGTGAGCACGCCGGAGACCAGCCCCGGGATGTAGCCGCCGATGATGCCCGCCAGGAGGCTGCCCTCCATGGCCATTTCGGCGGCGGCATAGCTGCCGGTGGCGATGCGGATGAAGCTCCCGGCGACGCAGAACGCCGACACCATGCCCGCCAGTTGCAGCCCTTCCAGCGCGGTCCGCTCCTCGCGCAGCAGCAGCCCGAGAAAGTGGTTGGAACGGGAAAGGATGCTGGCGATGGAGGCCGCCGCGGCGAGTTTGATCATCAGGATGATGATCTGGTTGTCCATCCGTCCCTGCTTCCATGCGGGGTCTTCCGGCCCCCATACTAGAATAGAAAAAGAAGCCCTCCACGAATGGACGCCTCCTCAGAGATCACGCTCCGGCATGTGGCAGACGCCGATTTCCCCTCGGAGTTCGGCCATTTCCGCATCCACGGCTTCGAAGGCGCGCGCGGGTCGGCGCGCGAGGAGGCCGTGGCGCTGGTGCTGGGCGATCCGCGCGGCGCACCGCCGCTGGTGCGCATTCATTCGCAGTGCTTCACCGGCGACGTGTTCCACTCCTTGCGTTGCGACTGCCGCGCGCAGCTGGAACTCGCGCTCGAAGCCATCGCTGCCGAGGGCCGCGGCATCATCATCTACGAAATGAAGGAAGGGCGCGGCATCGGGCTGTTGAACAAGCTGCGCGCCTACCAGTTGCAGGACGAGGGCGCCGACACCGTGGAGGCCAACGAGCGACTTGGATTCGAGCCCGACTTGCGCGAGTACGAACTGCCCGCGGCCATCCTGCTTCACTTCGGAGCCGACAATGTGCGGCTCATGACGAACAACCCCGACAAGATCGCGGCGCTGGAGCGCGCCGGCGTGCACGTGGCCGAGCGCGTGCCCTGCCAGCCCAAGCCGCTCACCCATCACGCCACCCGGTATCTGAAGACCAAGAAGAAGCGCATGGGCCACCTGCTGGAGCTGTAGCGCGGGCCTCAGGCCAGCAGGCGGTGCAGGCACACCAGCAGCTCCGGCGGTCCGAAGCCGCCCGCCTTGGTGACGAACAGCCTCCTCGGGATTGTGTCCATCCAGCTGGCGACGACCCCCGGCAGCGGTTCCGCGAAGGGAAACAGGAGCGGATCGCCGCACCGTCGAAGCACTGCGCGTGCCGTCTCTCCGCCGAAGACGATCAGCGCGGCGGCGTCCGCGTCCACATCCTGGATGGCGCCGGCGCGCCAGCCGCCCGCGAAGACGCCCGCCTCCGCCGCGGCCCCCATTTGCGCGCGGGAAGCCGGGTGGGCGCTGCCGTTGATCACCAGGCAGCAATCCGCGCGCGGCACGGGCGCGCGGCGGCGATCCAGACGCAGCCTGCGCGCCAGCACGGCGAGCAGCCCTGCCGGACCCGCCGCCAGCCGGGGCGCGGGTTCGCCGGCGCAGGCGTCCGCCGCCCCTTCCAGATCCTCGTCCGTGGCGCCCTCATGAATCACGATTCGCTCCAGTGGCGCGCCCTGCCGCGCCAGCACGTTGCGGATGCCTCCTTCTGTCACCGGCGAGAGCGGATCGCGGGCGAAGGCGGTGTGCTCCACCGGCTCGCCGTTCACATACAGCCGCCCGCCGCGCACGGTCCTGCCAAGCCGGGGGTAGGCGGGCGCGTAGTGGATGCGCCCGGGCGGAAGCGCGGCGAGCTCCGCGCCGATGTTGCCGCGCAATGTCGAATCGGTCTTTTTGTAAATCAATTCCGCGGGGATTTGTTCGATCCAGGCGGACACGCGGCGCCGCGCCTGCTCCGGCGGCAGGTGGCGCGACTCCGTGTCGATCACCACGGCAGCGCCTTCCGGCGCGCTGTGGAGCGCGACGGAGGCGCCCTCGAGCAGCACGCCCGCCTCGAGAGCGCCGGTCAGATCGTCGGCGAGCACAAGAACCTTCCGCATCGTCGGCAACCCTGGCCGGGCCAGGGCGCTCCGTTTCCACGATACGACGCGGCGCGCCGGCTCAGAAGTAGTAGCGGAGCCTGACTCCCGCCGTGAAAGGCTGAACCACCCGTGTGCCGACGAAGATCGACTGGAAGTTGTACAGCGCGGTGCGGCGGGTCAGGTTCGTGAGCTGAAGCCCGATGTCGTAGCGCTTCTTCTGGCCGTGGGTCTTCTCGAAGCCCACGACGAGATCGGCGATGTTGCGCGGGCGGACGCGCGCAGGCGTCTCGTCGAGCTTCACGTAAGGAAGCAGGTCGCGGAAATCGGGATCGGCGGCGACTTCCGCGGGATCGGAGGGGTTGGCCACGAGACCGTAGTCGTAGCGGTTGCTGGCGGTGGCGTACCAGCCGCGCCGGTGGTTCCAGTTGAGCACGGCGTGGACCGAAAGCGGCTGGTCGTGATCGATGACGAACGCCCCCTGGCTGAAGGACTCTACGGCGTCGTTGCCCAGGAACAGCCCGCCGGTGAAAGGCGGAGTGGCGATGGCGCGCGAATGCGTGACGCTGACGGTGTAGGAGAAGCCGCGCGTCACGGGCCCGACCAGCCTGCCTTCGACGCCATTGACGCGGATGCGTGACAAGGTGATGGGGAAGATGATGCCGGTGTCGAGGAAATTGTTGTTGTCCTGGAGATTCCGCGAGTTCTTGTGATACCAGGAGACGTTCAGGCTGGCCTTCTTGCCGATGGCTTGCTGCAGGCCGGCTTCGAGGAAGTTCTGCTCCTCAGGGCGCATCGGAATCCATCCACCCAGCTTCTCCTGCACCAGCGGCGGCGTGATGCGGGCGGCTTCTGGCGAGGAGGACAGCAGGAGGTTCTCGTTCGGCGGCGTCTGGTAGAGCCGTGAATAGGAGGCGCGCAGAACGGTGCCGGTTTCGCGGATGTGGTAGGCGGCGCCAAGGCGCGGCTGCCACTGGTTGCCGTTGACGAGGAAGCGGTAGGCGTCGAAGCGGAGGCCGAGCGAGAGGTTCAGCCTTCCGGCGGACACTGCGTCCTGAAGGAAGCCGGAATACAGGCCGCCCGTGCGGCGGGCGCGGAAGTCGAAGAGGCGTCCGCCGCGGGACAAATCATGAGGCAGGAGATTCGGGTTGAATTCGGGGCTTAGGGGATCGTTGAAGTCCGGCGCGGTGATGCCCATGGTGAAGTGTTCGCTCACCGGGTAGCGCTGAATATCGAAACCGGCGCGGAGGGTGTGGCGCCTGCGGACGGCGTTCAAGCGCGCGCCGGCGGTGATGGTGGACATCTGGCGCGCCTGGCTGGCGGTGACCGGGATGTCGGCGGCGCTCGGCCGCAGCCAGGACTGCGCCTTGCGGGCGGAGAAGTTGGCGTCCATCGTCGTCTGGGCATTCAGCGTGCGCACCCATCCAAGCGAGACGGCGCCATCGCGGAGCAGCTGCCTCTGGTCCATCCCGTTGGCGTGTTGTGAGCGAAGATTGGCCAGCTGGAAGGAAGCGCGCCCCGCCATGAGGTTCAGGCGGAAGACGTCGCGCGCGCCGGGATGCCAGTCGAAGCGCGTGAATGCGCGCTGGTTGTTTCCACCGTTGTGCAGGTTGTCGAGCGACACCGAATCGAGATAGCGGTTCGTCTTCGAAGTGTTGATCACGGCGGAGTAGCCGAAGTGGCCTGCCTCGCCGGAGACCTGCGTCACCTGGCTGAGCAGATCGAACTGCGCCGCGTTCAGCAGCGTGCTTCCGCCGAAGCGCCGCGCCGTGCCCATGCCGGATTTGGTTGTGATGTTGGCCACGGCGCTCACTTTGTTGCCGTACTCGGCAGGCACGTTGCCGGTGAACAGCTCCACCGTCTGGACGATGTTCGGATCCACGGCGTTGGCGAACGCGCCGGTGAGCTGGTCGGAAACCGGCATGCCGTCGATGACGAAGGTCATCTGGTTGTGCGCGCCGCGGGGATGGATGGCGCCGTTGGCGTTCTGGGCGAAGCCGGGCATGGAGACGATGATGCTTTCCAGCCCCTTGTTTCCCGCCTGCAACGCCAGCTTCTCGATGTCGCTCTGGTTCATCTGCACGTGCGTCCCCGTTTCTTCGGGGTCCACCAGCAGCTGGCTGACGGCGGCCACGGTGATGCTCTCCCGCACGCCCGCCGGGGCGAGGCGAACGATCATCTCGTGGGGCACGTTGCTGCGCAGGGAGATGGTCTCCTCGTGCGGCTCGAAGCCTTCGCGCTCGATCGTCACCGTGTAGGTGTGGAACGGGATGTTGCGGATCTCGAAAACGCCTTCCTTCGAAGTGAGCATCTCCGCGCGGAACCGCGTCACGGGGTTCTCCACCCGGATGCGCACTTCCGGGATCACGGCGCCGCTTGGGTCCTGCACGACGCCCTGCAGCACGGCGGTCGATTGCGCGGCGGCGCAGGCTGCGAAGACACACACGCACAGACAGAGCGCGGTTACCCGAAACGACATTTGGAAGCCCTCTGCGAAGAACTGATACCATTTTATCACGTTCGAGCGGCCGCGCGGTGCGTTGAAGCCCGGATGCGCGGAGGCGGGCAGGACGGATATACTCCCTGCGAATGAGCGAAGTGAGCGCAAAGCGGGACGGGATGTGGCTGAAGCTGGCCATCCTGGCGGGGATCTTCTGCGCCTTTGTGTTTCTGGCGCCGAGACCGGAGACGCTCACGCCCGGCGCGTGGCGGCTGGCCGGGCTGTTTCTGGCCACGGTGGCGGGGCTGATCCTGCAACCCGTGCCCGGGGGCGCGGTCGTGTTGCTGGCAATCACCATCGCGCCGCTGCTGACGCCGCTGAAGCTCGCCGACGCGCTGGGCGGCTATGCAGACCCGACGGTGTGGCTGGTGATGGCGGCGTTCTTCATCGCGAGGGCGCTGATCAACACCGGGCTGGCGCGGCGCATCGCGCTGATGTTTGTGCGGGCGTTCGGGCAAAGCACGCTGGGCGTGTGCTATGCGCTGGGTTTGTCGGACATGGTGCTGGCGAGCATCATTCCGTCGAACGCGGCACGGTCGGGCGGGGTGATCTTGCCGATCGCGCGGTCGATTGCCGGGCTGTATGGATCCGAGCCGGGGGCGACAGCGCGGCGGATGGGCGCTTTCCTGATGGCGGGCGTGTATCAGTCCATCTGCGTCACGGCGGCGATGTTTTTCACGGGCCAGGCGAGCAATCCGCTGGCGGCGCAGATGGCCGGCAGTTTTGGTTACTCGGTCACGTGGGCGAGCTGGATCTACGCGGCGTGCGTGCCGGGGCTGTGCTCGCTGGCGCTGGTGCCGTGGGTGGTGTCCAGGATCTATCCGCCGGAGATCCGGCGCACGCCGGAAGCGGCGGACTTCGCGCGGGCAGAGCTGGAGAGGATGGGCCCGATGTCGCCGCAGGAGAAGATCCTGCTGGCGGTCTTCGTCTCTGTGTGCGGCGCGTGGGCATCCTCGTCCTGGACAGGGATCGACATCACGGTGACGGCGCTCTGCGGCAGCGCGGTGCTGCTGCTGGCGCGGGTGCTCGCCTGGCAGGACGTGACCGGGGAGCGGGCGGCGTGGGACATCTTCATCTGGTACGGGGGGCTGCTGCGGCTGGGCAAAGCGCTGCACGAGCAGCATGTGACGGAGGCGTTCGCGCAGCGCTTCGGCGCGATGCTCTCGGGGCTGGAGTGGTTGGCCCTGCTGGTGGTGGCGCTGCTTGTGTTCTACTACGCGCACTACCTGTTTGCGAGCATCACGGCGCACCTGCTGGCGCTGTACGCGCCGTTTCTGGCGTTGCTGGCAGCCAAGGGCGCGCCGCTCGGGCTTGTGGTATTCTCTTTCGCCTGCTTCGCGAACCTGAGCGCCGGGCTCACCAATTACGGCACCACGCCGTCGCCCATGTATTACGCGCAGGGGTATGTTTCGCTCCGGGACTGGTGGCGGGTGGGCTTTCTGGTTTCGCTCTGCCACCTGGCGGTTTGGGGCAGCGTGGGCTTCGCGTGGTGGAAGCTCATCGGGCTATGGTGAGGCGCCGAACCCGCAGCAGGGTGCTACAAACCGGGAAAACCGAATGGAACCGACGACAGTGATTCGCTCCGAGCCCCGGCAGCGCCGCATGGCCAACTTCCTGGCTGCGGGAGTCATTCTCGCTTTCGGCCTCTTGGCCGGGTCAAGCATCCTGAGCCACGCGAAACAGCAGGACTTTCTGAACCTCTACACGGGCGCCCGGCTGGCGCGGGAAGGGCAATACCGCCGGCTGCATGATCCTGCGCTGCAACTGGAGCGGGAGAAGGAGCTGGCTGGACCGCGCCGGACGCTCGTGCCCTTCGTCCGGCCCCACTCCTACGCGCTGGCGCTGTCTCCCATAGCGCGCTTCTCGCTCGATGTGGCGTTCGGAATCTGGATCGCTCTGCAAGGAGCGATGCTTCTCACGTTGTTCATCCTCGTCGGGCGCGACATCGGCAGCGAAGGCGTGCTTTTGGCGGCCCTGTTCGCCGCCCCGCTGCTCGGACTGCTGCACGGACAAGACAGTGCCCTCATTGCGCTGCTGTCTTTTCTTGGCTACCGGTCCTTGGCCAAGGGACAGGAAACTCGCGGCGGACTCTGGTGGAGCCTGCTGCTCGTCAAGTTTCATCTGGCGATCGGCCCCGCGGTGGCGCTGCTGGCTGCGCGCCGCTGGCGCGCGATGGCTTCGTTCCTTTGCGGATGCCTGTTGCTGGGCGCCGTCAATCTGGGTTTGAGCGGGGGTGAAGGCGCCGTGCTGTACGCCCGCATGCTGATGAACCCCTCCACCGAGGGCCTCTATCCGGCGCCGCAGAAGCTGGCGTGCCTGCAAGGGTTGGCGGCGAACGTGCCTGCGTGGTCCGTGTGGATCTGCTCCGCCGCCGGATTGCCTGTGCTCGTTCTGGTTCTGCTCGCCTTCCGGAGCGGCGTCTGGCAAAAAAGGTGCGCTCTTGCGCAGGCGGGCGTGCTGTATCTCACGCCACACATCTACTTGTATGACTGGAGCATCCTGGCGCCGGCGCTGTTTTCAAGCGCGCAGCCGTCGAATCCTCTCCGGGAAAGAAGCCTGTCGCTGTTCCTGTTGTCCCCGTTGGGGGCCGTCGCCTTCCTCGCCTCTCCGTACACGCAGATTGTCGTGCATCTTGCCTATCTTGCCTGGCTCGCGACTCTGGCGCTGGCGAGCCGGTCCGGCCGTCATGCAGAGTTCACGAAGTGAATCGGGCGGGGAATCGCCCGGTTCAGCCCACCGCTTCCACTTCCACCTTGCGCGCCGCGCGCTCGAAGCGCAGCTTCGCCTGATGCTCCTGCCACAGCGTGGAGAAGCCCGCCCAGAAGTAGCCGGAGACGAAGATGGACAGGAACGGCAGGGCGAAGAAGTTGGCCACGTCGATGCAATAGGCGACCATGCCGAGGAAGAAAACGCCCATGCCGATTTCGGCGAACGGCAGCCATCCGGACTTGCGCCTGTAGATCACGGCGACGGCGCTGCCGGTTGCCTTGGGCGCGTATTTCGGCGTGCGGACGAAGCTGGACTGTTTGCCAAGCAGGGCTTCCAGCACGGCTTTGGTATTGGAAATCGTCAGAGCCACGCCCATGGCGAGAAGGAAGGGCAGAATCAGGATGGAACGCTTCCAGCGGTCCGGGTACAATTCCCTCTCCGCCAGCAGGTAAAAGGACACCACGCTCCAGAAGGAGCAGATGATCAGCGGGACATCCACCAGCAGGAGCTGTTGCCAGCCGATGTAGAAACGCACCATCATCACCGGCAGCATCAGCGCCGACACGCAGACCATCAGCGGGTAGCTGATGTTCGGCGTCAGGTGGAACCACGCCTCGAGCTTCTCGCGCCAGCTCACGTTGGAACGCAGGATGCGAGGCAGCAGTTTCAGGGCGACCTGCGTCAGCCCCTTCGCCCAGCGCTGCTGCTGCACCTGGAAGCCGTAGGTGTCCACCGGCAGCTCGGAAGGGCATTCGAGCCACGGCAGGTAAACGAACTTCCAGCCCTTGAGCTGGGCGCGGTAGCTCAGATCGGAATCCTCGGTCAGGGTGTCGTGCTCCCAGCCGCCAGCGTCCTCGATCATGCTGCGGCGAAGGATGCCCGCCGTGCCGTTGAAGTTGAAGAACAGCCCCGTGCCCCAACGCGCCACGTGCTCGAGCGCGAAGTGCCCGTCGAGCATGAGCGCTTGCACTTCCGTCAGCAGATTGTGGTGGCGGTTGATATAGGTCCAGCGCGTCTGGACCAGCCCCACCTGCGGGTCGGCGAAGAAGTGGATCGTCTTTTCCAGGAAATCTTCCGGCGGGACAAAGTCGGCGTCGAAGATGGCGAGGAACTCGCCGCGGGCGCGCTTCATCCCCTCCTGCAGGGCGCCTGCCTTGAAGCCGGTGCGGTTGGTGCGGTGGATGTATTCGATCGGGTGTCCTTGCTGGCGAAGCCGCGCCACCAGCGCCTCGGTATAGGGATGCGTGTTGTCGGTGGAATCGTCCAGAACCTGGATTTCGAGCAACTCGCGGGGGTAACGGACCTTCAGCACGCTCTCAAGCAGCTGGTCCACCACGTTGCGCTCGTTGAACAGCGGAAGCTGGATGGTGACTCGGGGCAGTTGTTCGAAACGTGTCTCCGGCCGGCGCGGGATCCTGCGCCGGGATTTCAGATAGCGCCAGATCACGGCGAAGCGGTGCGCGCCATAAACGGCCAGCGTGCCCAGCATCAGGAAGTAGGGAACCAGCAACGCCCAGTCGAACCAGTCGAGCTGGTGGATGCCGGCAAACGTATCGTCGCTGAGAACCCTCGCCCATCGCGCTGCCGCTGACGGCGCCAGCAGGAATGAGAGCATGTGCGTGAGACTTCCTTTCGAGGTCCTGCTATCAGGCCAATCAGGCGCGCGGCCCCGGGCGGCGCGCCGCAAGCCCCGGCTGTCTCCTCCGCGGCTGCCACTTCCTATCATAAACCGCCGGCCGGGGGTGCAAGCAGCGTCCCGATCCGGCGTAGAATACAGGAGCACCCATGGAAACGCATGTCAAGATCCTGGCCTGGTTCAACCTGATCCTCGGGGGACTGGGCGTCCTGGTGGCGGCTGTCACCTTTGCCGGAGGCTCGCTGATCCCCGCGCTGGTCGCCGCGGCGGCGGGCGAGTCAGGTTTCCTGCCGGCGTCGATCCTGCAGGCGATCGTCACAGTCATTGTCGCCATCGTGCTGGTTCTCAGCCTGCCCTCTCTGATCCTCGGTTTCGGGCTGTACAACCTGCGGCCATGGGCAAGGATCCTGGGCATCGTGCTGGCGGCCATTCATCTTTTCAATGTGCCGCTGGGCACACTCATCTCCGTTTACGCCTTCTGGGTGCTGTTGAACCCGCAGACGGAGGCGCTGTTCCGGCGTCCTCAGGCCTGAGGACGCGCGTCGCGCGGCCGGAGATAGAAGTCCAGCAGGTCTTCCACGCCGCCGGCCGAGGGCTCTGCCGCCGCCTCCGGATGAGTGCGGCGCATCCGGTCGAGGGCGGCCTGAAGCAGTCTGCGGACCACATCCTGGTGCACGGCGGCCACGTTGCGGAACTCGCCGGGGTCGCGCTCAAGATCGAAGAGCCGCACGTAGCGCCCGGGCGTGGGGTTGTCCGTTTCGTAGCCGTCCATCCGCCTGCGCTTGCCGGAACAGTAAACCAGTTTCCACCGTGCGGTTCGCACGAACACCTCTTCATTCTCGAGATACTCGCTTACCACCACTTCTCCCCGGCGTTCCGGCTTGCGGCCCAACAGGTACGGGGCGAGGCTGCGGCCGTGCTGCACTTCCAGCGGAGGCGCCCCGAGCATCTCGAGCAGCGCCGGGCCGAGATCAAGGTGCTCCGTGAACTCCTGCACCACGCCCGGCTCGATGCGTCCGGGCCAGCGCGCCAGCAACGGCACGCGGAGCGCCTGCTCGTATCCGCAGTGCTTTTCAAAGCGCCCGTGGTGGCCGAGGCAGTAGCCGTGGTCGGCGGTGTAGACGACCAGCGTGTCTTCGTCCAGGCGCAACTCGCGCAGCTTTTCCAGCACGCGCCCCCAGTTGCGGTCGAGGAACGAGACGCTGGTGTAATAGGCCGCCGTGATGCCGCGCTTTTCGGCATCGGAGAGTTCCCGGAAGATCAGCGGGATCTGCCAGGGGTCCTCGGGACCCACGCGCGGCGGCTGGAAGGCGCGGGGATCGAAGCGGTCCCGGTCCTCCACAGGGAAATCAAATGGCGAGTGCGGCTCGAAGAGGCTGATCCAGAGGGCGAAGGGCTCGTTGCGCTTCTCTTCGAGAAACCGCAGCGCCTCGCGAACGATGAAAGTGCCGCGCATATCGGCATCCCGGCGCGGATAGGGGCGCTTCCCGGCGTTCAGCCACTCCCGGGCCGGGGTCCGGAACGGCTGCCAGGGCAGCTTCTGGACGGGGATGGAGGCATCGACGGGCGCGGGCTTGACGCTCTGTTGCCAGGATTGGGTAGCGCCGCTGTCGGTCAGCAGCCAGTCGAAGCCGTGGAGCCCGGGCTCGCCTTTGCGGTTGAAGTGCATCTTGCCGAAGGCGGCGGTCATATAGCCCGCCTTCCTCAGTTGCTTGGCCAGCGTCGGCTTGCCGGGGTCGAGCGCGGTGGAAAGCACGGTGACCCCGGCTGCATGGGGCATCTGTCCGGTGAGCAGGCTCTGGCGGGAGGGCGTGCAGACGGGCGAGTTGCAGTAATGGGAGGCGAATCGGACTCCCTCGCCCGCCAGCCGGTCGAGGTTGGGCGTGGAAGCCTGCCGGTTGGCGTCGCAGCCCATCACCCAGGCGGCGTGGTCATCGGCGATCAGGAACAGGAGATTCGGGTGGCGCCGCCTCTGGCGGCCGCGCAGGATGGCTGGGGCCAGGCCGGCGCCGAAGGCTCGGCGCGAAAGCATGCGCCCATTCTACTGCGGGCCCTGTTGAATCAGCAGCCGGCGCTTCCCTATGATCAGAATCAGGAGAGCAGGCCCGCATCCATGACAGAGGGACTCAGCCGGCGGTCCAGCGAGGTGCTCCACGCCATTGTCCAGACATACGTGGAGACCGGGGAGCCTGTCGCCTCGCGCACGATTGCGCGGCGCCACAAGGAGCCGCTGAGCCCGGCCACGATCCGCAACATCATGTCGGACCTGGCCGAGATGGGCTATCTCGAGCAGCCCCACACTTCGGCCGGCCGCGTGCCGACGGCGAAGGCCTTCGCCCACTATGCCGCCGCCGTCGCCGCCGGGCTGCGGGAAGTGGCCGCCAACGAACGGCTGCGCGAGGAGCTGGCCCGGATGGGCTCGCCGGACGAGTGCGTGCATCAGGCCTCGCATCTGCTGACGTCGCTCACGCGGAACGTGGGCATCGCAGCCGCCATCCCCGCCTCGGCGCAGCAGCTCGACCAGATCGATCTGATCCGCCTGCCCGACCGGCGGATTCTGATGATCGTGGTGACGCGCGACGGGCTGGTCCACAACCAGGTGGCGCAGCTGCCGGAGCCGGTGACGCAGGACGACTTGCAGTCGATCCGGAACTTCGTCAACCAGCATTTCTCCGGCTGGCGGATGCGCGACATCCGCGCCGAGCTGGACCGCATGGTGCGCGAGGAGCGCGCCGCATACGACCTGCTGCTCGGCAGGCTCCAGCTGCTGCATGCGCAGGGGCTGCTGTCATTCGAGCTGCCGCCGCGGGTGTACCTGGAAGGTGCGTCGAACCTGCTGGGGCTGGACTTGCACATCACGCGCGAGCGGCTGCGCGAGCTGTTCCACGCGCTCGAGGAGAAGCAGCGCCTGATCGAACTGCTGGACCAGTATCTCGACGGCAGCGAGAGCGGCCTGCAATTCCGCATCGGGCTGGGAGAGGCGCACCCGGCGCTGCGGGGGTTTGCGCTGATCGGCATCCGGGTGGAGGGGCCGGGAGGGCTGGAAACGCGTCTGGCCGTGCTGGGGCCGATGAGAATGCACTATCCGCGCGTGATGAGCGCGGTGGTTCAGTTGCGCTCTCTTCTGAAGAGCCTGCCGCAGTAGGCGCGGCGCTTGCTACTCTGGGATTTGAGTCCGGATTCAGGCAATATGACCGAGCAGGAACTGCCCAACGCAACCGAGGACGTGGCTTCGATTTCGCCTGAGGCGCAATCGGCGCTGGAACAGCCCTCAGAAACGCCGGCGGGCGCCGGGCCGGAAGCCGCAGGCGCGGAGGCTCTGGCCGCCGAGCGCGACCGGCTGGCGCAGGAGAAGGCGGAGCTGCAGGACCGCTACCTGCGCCTTGCCGCCGAGTTTGACAACTACCGCAAGCGCAGCGATCGCGAGCGGCTGGAAGCCATCGAATTCGCCGCCGCCGGCGCGCTGAAGGCTTTGCTGCCTGTTCTGGACGACCTGGAGCGGGCGCTGAAGATCCAGACTTCCGATGCCGAATATGCCCGCGGGGTGGAGCTGATCTACCAGCGGATGTCGGAGACGCTGCGCAAGCTCGGCGTCGAGCCGGTAGAGTCGGAAGGCAAGCCGTTCGACCCCAACCTGCACCACGCCATCGAGCGCGTGGAGGACTCCGGCATCGAGCAGGACACCGTGCTGGCCGAGTTGCAGCGCGGATACACCTACAAGGGGCGGCTGCTGCGGGAGGCGCTCGTGCGCGTCGCCGTCAAGAGCTGATCGTGACGAAGCGCGACTACTACGAGATTCTCGGCATCTCCCGCTCCGCCTCGGAGCAGGAGCTGAAGAGCGCCTACCGGAAGCTGGCGCTGCAGTACCACCCGGACCGCAACCCCGGCGACAAAACAGCCGAGGAAAAGTTCAAGGAAGCCGCCGAAGCCTACGGCGTGCTCTCGGACCCGGAGAAGCGCCGCATTTATGACTCCTACGGCCATCAGGGGCTGGAGGGCGCCGGCGCGCCGGGCTTCAATCCCGAGGCGTTCGCGGACTTCGCCGACATCTTCGGCGACTTTTTCGGCTTCGGGGATCTGTTCGGATCCACGGGCAGGCGGCGCAACCGCCCGCAGCGCGGAGAGGACACGCGCTTCGACCTCGAGATCGAATTCCAGGACGCAATCTTCGGCAAGGAGGTCGAGATCCAGGTGCCGCGGCTCGAGACCTGTTCCGCCTGCCAGGGATCGGGGGCGGAATCGAGGGACGGCTGGGCCACCTGCACATCCTGCCACGGACGGGGCGAGCTTTACTACCGGCAGGGATTTCTCACCATCCGGCGGACCTGCTCGCACTGCGGCGGCTCCGGGCGCGTGCTGCGGCGCCCGTGCCGCACCTGCCAGGGCGAAGGCCATGTGCGCACCACCCGCAAGCTGAAATTGCAGATCCCGCCGGGCATCGACAGCGGCAACAAGATGCGCGTTGCGGGTGAGGGGCAGCCCGGGGTCAATGGCGGGCCGCCGGGCGACCTGTATGTCTTCATCCTCGTCAAGCCGCACCCTGTCTTCGAGCGGCGCGAATACGACCTGCACTGCGTGGTGCCGTTGAACGTGGCGCAGGCGGCGCTGGGCACGGAGCTCAACATCCTCACCTTCGACGGCGTGCAATCGGTGAAAGTGCCGGAAGGCGTGCAGAACGGCGAGACGCTGCGGCTGAAAGGGCGCGGCGTGCCCCACTTGCACGGCAAAGGGCGCGGGGACATCGTCGTGCATCTCGACGTCCGCATCCCGCGGAAACTGACCCGCGAGCAGCGCAAGCTGTTCGAGCAGTTGCGCGAGACGCTGCCCGACGAAAGCGACCCGCAAGAGAAGTCGCTCCTTGAGAAGCTGAAGGATTACCTCGTCTGAGCGCTGCCGGGGTTGCGCCCGATGGCGATCAGGGAAACGCCCCGCCAGGGCAGCCACGCGTCCACGCGTTTCCACAGCCACACCGCGCGGTCGAACAGCCAGAGCTGCGCGCGGCTGAAGGTGCGGCGCTTCAGCAGGCGCCCGTTCAGCCACCAGCCGGGGCGCGTCACGCGGTTGAAGCCGAAGACCCGCTCCACCTCGAAGCCCGCCTGCTGCATCTTCGCGCGCAGCTCCTCTTCCGCATACCGGCGCCAGTGGCCGAGCACGGCGTCGAGTTCGCCGTAGATCGACTGCCCTTCGGGGACCAGCACGATGGCGCGCCCGCCGGGCTCCAGCGCGGCGCGAAGATTCCGCAGCGCCGCCAGATCGTCCTCGACATGCTCGACCACGTTGAGACAGATCACCGTGTCGAAGCTGCCGCGCAGCGGCTCGAAGTCTTCGGCGCGGCCAAGGTCCACCCGCGCCACGCGCACATTCGGCCGGTGCGCCATGCGCGCCGCCAGCCGCGTCAGGTGCTCTGGATCGAGATCGGAAGCCACGTAAAGCGCGCGCCCCGGCGCCAGCCTTCGTGTCAGGTTGCCGATGCCGGCGCCGATCTCGAGCACCCGGCGCCCCACATGGGGAGCGATGGTATCCGCCATCCAGGCGTTGAAGCGGCGCGCCTGCGCCAGGCGGTCAAGAATTTCGGCCCCCGCCTCGTTGTAAGTGTCCCGCCGCAGGGAGTACCACAGCACGGCGAGCAGCCCGAGCAGGGCGTCGCGGCGCCGGATCTTCTTGCCCTCCTCGTAGGTGCGCCCGTGGTAGCGAATGGGAGTCTCATAGATCACCGCTTCGCGCTGCGCCAGCTTGATGGTGATTTCGGCTTCGAAGCTGAAGCCGTCGGAGCGCAGCGGGATGCTTCGCACCAGGGCGGTGCGGAAGGCCTTGTAGCCGGTCCAGACGTCGGTGAGGTTCAGGTCGCTGGCCAGGTTGGCGAGCGTGGTAAGCCAGCGGTTGGCCACCGAGTGCCAGAAGTACAGCACGCGGCGCTCCGTGCCGACGGCGAAGCGCGTGCCGTAGACGGCGTCGGCGCGCCCTTCCAGCAGCGGCTCGAGCAGCTTCGGGTAGTCGCGCGGGTCGTATTCGAGGTCGGCGTCCTGGATGAGAGCGAACTCGCCGCGCGCCTCTGCCAAGGCGGTGCGCACGGCCGCGCCCTTGCCCCGGTTGCGCTCATGGCGCAGCACGCGGACAGCGCCGTCCAGACGGCGCGCGGCATCCAGAGCGGCTTCGGCCGTGCCATCGGTAGAGCCGTCATCCACCACCAGAACTTCCCGCTCCAGGCCGTCCGGCAGTGGGACGCGGAAGACTCGCGCCAGCACTTCAGGCAGAAACTCCGCTTCGTTGTAAGCGGGAATCAGGATGCTCACCAGGGGCATGCGGTTCCACCGGCGCCCTCCCATCTTGCCATGATCCGGGCAGCCCGCTGCGCGCGCATGGCGCGGGCAGGTTTCGGAGAAGAGCATGCGATATATTGATGGCGGAGCATCGTCATGCAAGCCTTGAACCGCCGTGCATTGTTTGTGGCGATGGGCGCGGCCTTCTCCCGCCCGCTCCGCGCCGCCGATCCCTGGACCAAGCCGCCTGCGGAGTGGACCGAAAAGGACGTACGACGGATTCTGAATGACTCGCCGTGGTCCCGTCAGGTATCGATCACGCTCGGAACGGGCATGATGACGGGCGGGGGCGGCGGACGGCGGGGCGGGCGTGGCGGGGGAGGAGGAATGGGCGGTGCGATGCCGGACGCAAGCGTCGGCGCCGGCAGCGAGGGAATCTCGGGCGGCGGGCGCGCAGGGATGGGCGAGGGGATGGGCGGCACAATGGCGCCTTCGATCCAGTTCCAGATCCGCTGGCAATCCGCCAAGCCGGTGAAGCTGGCCACCGTGCGCGCGCGCATGGGCGCGGAAGCCGACAGCTCGCCGCAGGCGCGCGAGTTTGTCGAAAGAGAAGAGCCCGACTACGTCATCGCCGTGATTGGTCCGCCGATGGGCCCCATGGAGGAGGGGCAAGCACGCGCCGGAGAGCCGCCGCGTCCGGGCGCGGCGCCGCAGAAAAGCGAGCGATCACCGCAGGGGCGGCGCGGAGATCCGGAACAGTGGATGGCGGCGCTCAAGGAAAACACGTGGCTCGCCTGGAAGGGGCATGAGAAGCTGCACCCGACTTCGGTCGCGTTTCCGCCGGGCGGGCAGCGGAATGTGCTCATCTTCCACTTTCCCAAGGATCACCCCATCGAACTCGAGGACAAGGAAGTGGAGTTCTCCATGCGCCGCGGACCGATGGAGGTCAAGCGGAAGTTCAAGCTCAAGGACATGCTCTTCGAGGGTAAGCTCGCGCTCTGATGCGGCTGTTGCTTCAGGGCTTCGCCGGACGGCTCATGGCCTCGGCGATGGCGAATTCGTAGAGCGCCAGCGCGCGGTAGTATTCGGTGAGCGCGGACAGTTCGCGCAGCTCGGTCTCATAGGTGGCCTGTTCGCGAAGGTTGACCAGGAACAGGTTACCCTCGCCAAGCTCGAACTTGACGCGCTCGGCCGTTTCCAGCTGCCGCGCCACATCCACCTCTTCGCGTAGCACCCGCGCGCGCTCGTATGCGGCTTTCAGCGCGGAGTAGGCGTCGCGCACTTCGGCGGCGATCTGGTCCCGGGCAAAGCGCTCGCGCTGGTCGAACTGCTCGATGCGCGCCAGCGCCGCCAGGTCGCGCCCTTTTGCAACCCTTCGCTGGGCGGGCAGGTCGAAGGCGAGCGAGGCGATCAGATCGTTCGGGCCGCGCCCCACGCGGCGCTCTCCCAGCTGGCTTGAGAAGCTCAGGGAAAGGTCGACGCCGGGCAGCAGCAGGTTCTGCGCCAGCTTGCGGTCGACCTCCACCTGGGAGCGCTGCTCGCGGAAGCGGCGGATCTCCGGACGCCGCTTCCAGGCCAGCTCGATATCCTCCTGCAACCGCTGTTCGTCGATGTCGCGCAGGGCCGGAAACGCGGCAGGCAGACGCTCCACGCCCGGCAGGACCGGGGCGCCGGCGTCATCGCGGTAGTACAGAGACAGCTCGATGGCCGCCTGTTGCAAACCGCGTTCGGCCTCGATGGCCTGCGCGCGGCGTGTGAGGATGGCGCGCTGGTTGTCGGTGACGTCGACGGCCGGGATCTGCCCCAGCCGTGCGGCCTCGCGGAGCTGGCCGTCGCGCTGCTCGGCCACCTGCAAGACAGATCTCGCTACCTGATGGCGCAACCCGGCGGCGACCCATTCGTAGTAGCGGCGCGTGGCGAGCTGCAGGATCACCAGCCGCTGCTGGTCCACGCCGAGATCGGCGATCCGCTGTCCGATGCGCGCCTTCTGGAGCTCTGCACGGCGGGCGTCAAGCGAGCGGTCGCGCAAAAGGGGCAGCTTGAAGCCCGCCTTCCACTCGCCGCCGAGGTCGGTTTGCAGCTTGCCGTCGTAGGAGGCGAACTCCCCGCGGCCGAGCTGATAGCCCGCAAAGTAGGTCATGCCCTGGAACTGCGTCGCCTGCTCGACGCCGGTCCGGTAGACGTCATTGCGGTACTTTCCGAGATAGTCGCCCTCGTAGCCGCTCTTCAGGGACAGGTCGAAGCGCCCGGTGGCGGCAAGGACGTCGGCGGCGGCGGCGACGCGGTCTTGCAGCGCCGCCAGCAGGGGCGGATAGTGGCGATCGACCGAACGCAGAACCTCCTCCAGCGCCAGCGGAGCCTGCGCTGCGAGCGGCGGCGCCAAGGCCAGAAAGACAGCCACGAACCTCATTTGCCTTTCCCCTTCGTTCCCCTCGCGCCCGGTTCGTCCTCGGCGATGACGGGCGGGAAGCCGTTGAAGCGCCGCCAAAGCTCCCAGCCGAGCGTCACCTGCCGCAACAGCACCCATCCCTTGGCCTGCACGCCCTGCCGCAGGTAGCGCGAAGACGGCCACGGGTCGTCCTCGGGGTCGGGCGTCACCAGGATCCGGAACTGGCCCCCTTTGGTCTCCGCGGCGTCCACCAGGCGCACCACGCCGCCAAAGGTGCCCACGGCCACAGCGGGCCAGCCGACGAACTGAATCGCAGGCCAGCCGTTGAACTGCAACCTCACCTTGTCGCCCACCTGCACCAGCGGCATATCCATGCCGTCCAGCCAAAGCTCCACGGTGGGCTGCCCGGCATCCGGGACGAACAGGGCCACCGGTTCACCGCCCTTCAGCAGTTCGCTGTTCGGCTGCGCCAGCAGGCGCAATACGGTCCCGTTGCGCGGGGCGTAGACCCTGAGCGTCTGCTGGCGCGCCAGCCGCGAATCCACGCGTTGAAGCTCGGCCCGGATGTTGGCGATCTCGGCCCGGGCCAGATTCAGGGCGGCGCGCTCGCCCTCGATGGCGGCGTCGGCGTCGGCGGTGACTTTGCGCAGGTCGTCCTCCAGCGCCTGCTTCTCGGTGCGCGCGGCGTTGAGGGCGGCGGTGGCGCGCCGCACCTCGGCTTCCGCGGTGGCGAACTCCTGCTGCGCCAGCTCCACCATGCGCTGGCTGGCCAGTCCGCGGTCCCGCAGGCTCTTCTGCCGCTCGATGTTGAGCCGGGCCACGGTGAGCCTTTCTTCAGAAGCCCGCAAGGCTTGCTCGTTCTGCACGATCCGCTCGGACGCCATGCGCACGCGGTTCGAGGCGGCGTTGACGGCGTTGGTCTTCGACTCCTGCAAGCGCCCGAGCCGCTCCTGATGAGCCGAGGCGCGTCCTTCGGCCATCATCAGCCGGTCGTTCACCGCCAGCCGTTCGTTGCGCAGCCGGTCGAGAATCATCGGGTCGTTGTCGGTCAGCTCCACAATCAGCTGGCCCTCGCGCACATGGACGCCCTCGGTGACGTGCCACTGCGCCACGCGGCCCTCGACAGGCGCGCTGATGGCCTGCACGCGCTCCACCGGCGTCAACGCCGAGACGTGCCCAATTCCCGAAACGCTCTGCTGCCACGGCGTGAAGATCAGCGCAATGACCGCCAACACGAACAACAGCACCAGCGTTCGGGCCACGGTCCTGACCCGCTTGCCCGAGTCCAGCTCCGCCATGACCGGCAAAACATGGGCGCTCATCTCTTCACCTCCCGCAGGGTTCCTTCCCGAATTGCATAGACGCGGTCACATCGTCCGAGAATCTCCTGGTTGTGGCTCGCCACGATCACCGTCCAGCGCTCTCGCGGCAGGAAGACCAGATCCAGCAGGCGCCCGCGCTCCGGCAGGTCCTCCAGCCAGTCGAGACACTCGTCCAGCAGGAGCACGCGCGGCTCGTGCGCCAGCGCGCGCGCCAACTCGAACTGCACCGCCTGCCCGGACGACAACGGCCCCCCGCCGGTCCCCAGCTCCGTGTTGAGACCGCCGGGCATCTTCAGGACCTGCTCCAGCAAACCTACTTCCTCCAGCGCCGCCTGCGCCCTGTCCATCGTCAGCTCTTCCCGGCCCAGACGCATGTTTTCCAGCACCGTCCCCTCGAAAATCTGGGGCTCCCGCACCAGCGCGATCTGGTCCCGCAACTCGTACAGGCTCAGGACGCGATAGTCTATCCCGTCGATCTCCACATGCCCGCCGTGTGGCGGCCGGAGCGCATAGAGGACTTCCATCAGACTGCTCTTGCCGCTGCCGGTGGAGCCGACCAGCCCTATCCGGTCGCCCGGCTCCGCCGTCAGCCTCACCCCCTGGATCAGGGGCGCGGAGACGCCCGGGGAAACGGCCACATCCTGCATCCGGATCGCCGCCGCCCCGTGCTTGCGCGGCAACAGTTCGCCCGCCTCCCGCTCCCTCGGCAAGTCCGTCAGATAGCCAAGCTTGTCGAGCGCCGCCATCAGGTCATAGAACAACTCCAGGTGCTTGCCGAACTTCGTGATGCCGCTGGTCACCAACGCCACCACCAGCTCCGCCGCCACCAGTTGCCCCAGCGTCATCTGCCGGTCGATCACCAGCCAGCCGCCTACCCCCAGCAAGGTTGCGCTGGCCAGCGCCTGCAGGACAAACGAACCCACGATCTGGCGCAGAAGAATCCGGAAGTGCTTCGCCCGGTAGCCGAGATAGTCCTTCACCAGCTCGTTGGTCCGCTCGAGCGCCAGCACCAGCCCGGCGCGCGATTTCACCGCAATCTGGTGCCGCGCCAGCTCTTCCAGCCAGGCCAGCAGCGCGTACTTCGCCTTGGACTCCTTCACCGCCGTCGGAATGGCGCCCGATCCCATCGGGAACAGCACCACGAACAGGCTCAGTGCCAGCAGCACGTCGAACGCCAGCAGGAACGGATGGTAGACCGCCAGCAGGATCATGCCGATCAGCGTTTGCACGGCCACGGTCAGCCCGTCCAGCAGCAGCGTCGCTCCGGCCTTCTGAACGGTCACCACTTCCAGGAAACGGTTCACGAGTTCGGGTCCGTGATAACGGTCGAAGGCGCGAGGCTCCACGCGCACGAGCTTGTCCGCCACGTCTCCGGCCAGCCGGACGAAGACCCGGCGCTGGATCATTTCCACCACGTACTGCCGGTAGGCGTTCAGCCAGGCGACCGCGAGCAGGGCCAGCAGCACCAGCACCGTAAGCACCGCCAGAGGCTGCAAAAGAGTGCCAAAAGCAACGGTGTTCACGACGGCCTGCACCGCGATCGGCAGCACCAGCGAAACCAGTCCCGTCGCCGCCGTGTAAATGACGACTACCCAGGCGTCCTCCGACTCCAGCGATATCCATTGCCGCAGCCGCACCAACGGGTGAACGGAGTGATAGATTGAAATTCCGGACGCGTCTCCAGCCATTCTCTTTTCTCTTCTGGGTTGTGATCCGAATCGGGGCGCTGATTCTCGACCCGCGCTCGGTTGCCTTCAGCACCGGGCCAGCGCCGGCGCCCGCTCTCCTCCGGGACTGGCGGCGCAGCCAGCGTCCCCGCCGGGCGTCATCTGCCCGCCGGGAAGATCCCCTCCGGCGTGGAGAGGCCTAATTGTTCATTCTATCAATACATCTAGATGTTTGACGGCATCCGCAAGTTTCGGCTATCATTCCAATTGAACAGACTGTTAGCGGAGGCTCCCATTCCCTCGCGCGCATTGATTTCGAAAGAGCTGGCGGAACTGCTCGGGGCAGTGGCTCACGCGCACCGCCTGCGGATCCTCATCGAGTTGCATCACGGGGAGCTGGATGTCAACGGACTCCAGCAGATTCTCGGCATCAGCCACTCCGGCGTTTCACAAAATCTCGCCATTCTGCGGGCGCACCATCTGGTGCGCGAACGGCGCGAGGGGCGGCGTGTATATTATTCGCTCACCAATCCCCGCCTTGCGGATTGGCTGCTGGAAGGGCTGGAGTTTCTTGCCGGCGGGCTCATCCACCACGAGGATCTGCGCAGCGCGGTGCAGGATGCCAGGAGGCTCTGGACGGGGCAGGAAGAAGCCTAGCGCTTCTCTCCCACCGCGCGGTAGACGTCGCGTTTCGCCAGCCGGCGTCGCCATGCGACCTGCTTGATCGCGTCCATTCGCGCCATTCCCTCGCGTTCCAGGCGTTCCACTTCGCTCCTCAGCTCGCCTTCCGTGAAGCTCGCTTCCGCCGGCTCCGCGGTCCTGCCGATGAGCAACGTGACCTCCCCGCGCACGGCGCCGCGCCTTTCGAGCTCTGCAGAAACCTGCGCCGCAGTGCCGCGCAGGAACTCCTCGTGCACCTTGGTCACTTCCCGCGCCACCACCACCGGGCGGCTGCCCATCACGGCTTCGACATCGCGCAGGGACTCCAGCAGCCGGTGGGGCGCCTCATAAAAAACGAGCGTGGCGTCGAGCCCCTTCAACGCCTCGAGGGTGCGCCGCCGCTCGCCGCTCTTGCGCGGCAGAAATCCGCCGAAGTAGAAACGGTCTGTCTCAAGTCCGGAGGCGGAAAGGGCCGCCATGGCGGCCGTGGGGCCCGGCACCGGAACCACCGCGATGCCCCGCCCGGCAGCCTTCTTCACCAGGCGGTAGCCGGGATCGGAGATCAGCGGCGTGCCCGCATCGGAGACCAGCGCCACTGAATCGCCGTCCTCCAGGCGCCGGAGCAGCTCCTCGCTCCGCTCGGCCTCGTTGTGTTCGTGATAGCTCAGCGTGCGCGCCGGGATGCCGAAATGCTCCAGCAGCTTGTGCGTCTGCCGCGTGTCCTCGCAGGCGATCCAGGCCGCCTCGCGCAGGGTCTGGACGGCCCGCGGGCTCATGTCGGCGAGATTGCCGATCGGCGTCGCCACGATGTAAAGCGTACCGGCCACGCGTCCATTGTAAGGCCCGGCGCTTGGCCGTCACCGGCTCCGGCAAGGGATAATGGAGCCATCCCCGCCGCTGTGCGGCGCGCGGGCGCTCAAGCCATGGAAACAGGCCAGCCGCAGCCCGGAGTGCAGGGCGATTGCTTCGTCTTCGAGTCCCGGACGCCGAAGCTCCGGGTGGAGCTCGACTATGGCGTGGTGGACAAGCTCGCATCGGAGGCGCTGCGCGGCCTGGGCGCCCTGCCGCGGCGCGGCATCGAAGTGGGAGGGCTGCTTCTGGGCCGGGCGGATTCACTGCGGGTGCCGGGCGCCGTCCGGATCGAGGACTGCGTCCCCTTCACCTGCGAGCATCTCTACGGACCGAACTTCCAGCTGTCACCGAAGGACCGGGAGGCCTTCGCGCAGCTGGCGGACTCCTGGTTCCACACGCGGAACCCGTCTCTTTACGCCGTGGGGATCTACCGCTCCCACACGCGCGGCGAACTCGAGCTGACGCAGGAGGACGTGGAGCTGCTGGACGCCTGTTTCCCGCAGGCGCACGCGGTGTGCCTGTTGATCCGGCCATTCGCGATGCGCGCCGGGGAGGCCGCCTTCTTCCTTCGCCGCGGCGGCGCCTTCCACTCCGGCCCTCCGGCGCAGACGTTTCCGTTCCGGCGCAAGGAACTGGGCGGAGGCGCCACGCCGCGCGGCGCCTCCGCCACCACGCCGGACAGGGTGCCCCAGCCTCTCCCTCCTGTAGCGAAGGATGCCACGCCGCAGCCATTCCCCGGGGAATCCGGAGACCCCGGCGTGGTGGAGACGCTGCTGGCCGACGAATCCGCCGAGCCGGCGCCGCCAAACGCCCGGCGCCACGGCGGCTGGCTGTGGTTCGCTTCCCTGGTGGTTTTCCTCCTTGCCGGCATCCTGGTGGGCGTGCAACTGGCGGGCGGCTGGCGGCAGCCC
>Ga0209018_1000384_pt1 | contig 41793 bp, 56 predicted proteins | sample YNPBryBLVA2012_FD_185814 | JGI IMG/M metagenome (GOLD analysis project Ga0209018, IMG submission 185814) | Anoxygenic and chlorotrophic microbial mat microbial communities from Yellowstone National Park, USA - YNP Bryant BLVA 2012 (SPAdes)... ...
ATGCCCCCAATCCCTTGGCAGGTGATGGGATTATTCTTGGAATCGGCAAGGCTATCAAGGACTTGCACCGCCTGTTCGGTTCCCATCGCGGGATTGGGGGTGGATGCCCGTGTGGCCAGGGAGCGCGGGAGCGGGTATCCTGGGTTCATGGCGGGAGTCTGGACGGTAGCCCCCGAGTGGGAGGCGATCCTGGGGCAGGGGTTCGGCTTGGAGGAGCCGGAAGCCCTGTACGCCGGAGCCGAACCGGTCCCCGGGGGCCGGGGCACGACCCGCCGCATCCGCAGGGCCGGGCGGACCTTCCTCCTCAAGCGGGAGAGCCGAGGCGGCCTGGCGGGCCGTTTCCTGCCGGACCTCTACCTCCGGCGGGGCCCCTTCCTTTTCGAGTGGGCGGCGGCGAGGCGGGCAGCGGAGGCGGGCCTCGCCCCGCCGCTGGCGGCCCGGGCCTTCGTCCGGCGGGGGCCCCTTCTGGCGGTCTTCACCCTTTCGAAGGAGATCGCCCACGTCCGCTCCCTGGCCGAGGTCCTTTCCCAGGACGGCGTGGCCCCCGAACTCCTTCGCCGCTGCGGGAAGGCCGTGGCCGCCCTCCACCGGGCGGGACTGGTCCACGGTGACCTCAACGCCGGAAACCTCCTCCTCCTCCCCGACGGCCCGATCCTCTTCGTGGACTTCCGCCACTCCCGGGTCCTCCGCGGGCTTCCCCCCTCCTCTCTCCGGGGGAGGAACCTTCGGCGCCTGGAGCGGTCTCTGCGGAAGGTCTCCCTCCGGGCGGGGCGCTCCCTCCCTCCGGAAGCCCTCGCCGCCTTGCACCAGGGCTACGCCGAGGGATGGGAAGCGGTCGAAGGCGAAGCGCTTGGCCCCGGCGGGGGTTGAGGGTCTTCGAGGGCCGCGGCGTCGGCACGAAGCGCCCGCCGGGAGACCTCCCGCACCGTCGCCGCCACCCACCGGTTGGCCTCCCAGGGCTCTTCCAGCGTGAGGTCGAGAAAGTTGCCGGTGAGGGCCCGTCCCTTGCCCTCCCGGGGCTCCAGCGTGAGGGCCCGGAGGGGAACGCCCCGGAAGGAGGCGGCGAAGCGCCGGGTCTTCTCCAGGGCGAGCTCCCTCAGGACCCGGACCCGTGCCGCCACCTCCTCCGCCGGTAGGCCGGGAAAGGCCGCGGCAGGGGTTCCGGGACGGGGGGAGTAGGAGAAGGCGTGGACGAAGGCGAGAGGGCTCTCCTCCACGAGGCGGAGGGTGGCCTCGAAGTCGGCCGAACTCTCCGTGGGAAATCCCACGAGGACGTCGGCCCCTAGGCCGATTCCGGGCACCTCCCCGGCGAGGCGCTCCACGAGGCCGCGGTAGAAGGCGGCGCGGTAGTTGCGCTTCATGGCCCGGAGGACGGCGTCGGAGCCGCTCTGGAGGGGGATCTGGAGGTGCCGGCAGAGCCGCTCTTCCCGCCGGAGCCGCTCCACCAGAGCGGATGTCACGGCCAGGGGCTCCACCGAGTTGAGCCGGAGGCGGAAGTCTCCCTCCACCGTGAGGAGGCGGTCGAGGAGGGCCGCCAGCCCCCCTCCGATCCCCAAGTCCTTCCCGTATTCCCCGGTGTTGACGCCGGTGAGGACCACCTCGCGGTGGCCCGCGGCGATCAGCCCCCGGAGCTCCGCCTCCACCCGGTCGGGCGGGACCGAGCGAGAGGGCCCGCGGACCCGCGGGACGATGCAGTAGGTGCAGGCGAAGGAACAGCCCTCCTGCACCTTGAGGAGGGCGCGGGTCCGCCGGGGGAAGAGGGGGAGGACGACCTCTCCGCCGCTCCCCAGGGAAAGGTCCCGGAGAAAGGCTTCCAGCTCCCCGTCGGTGGAAAGAACCGCCTCCACGCCGGGGAACGACCCGTAGGGCCCGTCGGGGCGGCGGGTTCCGCAGCCCAGGACGGCCACCCGGGCCCGGGGGTTGCTGCGGCGTAGGGCGTGGATGGCGTGGCGCGCGTCCCGGTCGGCCCGGTGGGTGACGGTGCAGGTGTTCACCAGGACGAGGTCCGCCTCCTCGGGAGGCGCCAGCCGGACTCCGGAGGCGGCGAGGCGCCCCTCGACCCGGGCTGAATCGTACTGGTTCAGCTTGCAGCCAAAGGTGACGACGGCGACGCGCATGGCCTCAGGGCGAAGGGGGCACCGCCTCCTTCGGCGGGGCGGCGGAGGCGGCCGGAGGGGCCGGCTGGGCCTCGGACCGAAGCAGCTCGATCTCCTCCTGGAAGACGCCGAAGGTCTCGGCCATCCGGAGTTCCCGGAGGGCCTCGGCGTTCTTCTTCTGGCGGAGGTACAGGCGGGCCAGGCCCAAATGGGCCTCGGGGGTCTCCCCCGCTTTCAGGGAGCGCATGTACAGATTCCACGCGTCGGCGATGCGCCCCTCGTCCAGGCGCAGGCCGGCCAGCGCCGCCAGCGCCACGGCGCTCCGGGAGAAGGGCTTCCTGGCGAGCCGTTCCAGGATGGCCCGCGCCTCGCTCACCCGGCCGGTGTTCCTAAGGAGAAGGGCCAGGTAGCAGGAGGCCTCGTCGTAGGAAGGCTCCAGCTCCACCGCCTTCCGCAGGTAGACCTCGGCCACCGTGGGATCGGAGGCGGTGCGCCCCCGCACGTAGCTCTCGAAGGCCGCGGCGGCCACCCGGGGCATTTCGGGCCAGGGAGTCTCCAGCACGGCGAAGAGGTCCCGGCCCAAGTCCTCCGAGAGGGCCAGCAGGGCGGTGACCGGTTCCCGGGCCTCCCAGCGCCCCAGGCGCTTCAGGTCGCCCTGGAGGTCCAGAACGTCCATGGAAACGCGGAGGTCGCTCCCCTCCATGCGGTACCGGCCCGTGACGAGGATTCCGGAGCCGAGCTGGCGGGCGAGGGAGACGAGGGAGGGGGCGGCGAAGCGGGGCTCCGCCACCAGCCCCTCCTGATCAAAGACCTCCCGGAGGTGCTCCAGGGGCACGTGCGGAACCTGCGCGCGGGCGAGGGATTCGTTGAGGACGAAGGCCAGCCCCGGCCCGATCCACGTCGAGGAGGCGGGGCACTCCCCTTCGGGGGCGAAGGGGGCCACCGCCACCCGGACGGCCCAGGCGGGCAGCGCCAGGGAGAGGGCGGTGGCGGCGAACAACGCCAGGGACGTCCTGCGGTTTCCACTCACGGGTTCATCCTCCCCTTCCGGTCCTTGGCCTTTTGCCGCCGGGTCTTCCAGTGGTCCAGCCACTCGGCGATCCGGGCTTCGAAGCCGCTGTTGGACGGCTCGTAGTAGCGCCGGCCGCGCAGTTCCGGTGGCAGACACTCCAGGTCCGCCACCCCTTCGGGGAGGTCGTGGGCGTACTCGTAACCCTCCCCGTAGCCCGCCTCCCCCATGATCCGCGTCGGCGCGTTGCGGAGGGCGAGGGGAACGGGATAGCGGTGGCCGGACCGGAGGTCCTTCTGGACGGCCTTCTCGGCGAGGTAGGCCCGGTTGGATTTGGGGGCGGCGCTGAGGTAGACCGTGGCCTGGACCAGGGCCAGGGCCCCTTCGGGCATCCCCAAGAACTCCACCGCCTCCTTGGCGTCCAAAGCCCGGCGCAGGGCCTGGGGATCGGCGTTGCCCACGTCCTCCGAGGCGGCGCGCACCAGCCGCCGGGCGACGTAGAGGGGGTCCTCCCCCCCTTCCAGCATGCGGAGGAGCCAGTAGAGGGCCGCCTGGGGGTCGCTGTTCCGGATGGACTTGTGGTAGGCGCTGATGAGGTTGTAATGTTCTTCGCCGCCCCAGTCGTAAACCACCCGTCCGCTGGAGAGCCAGGCCCGGACCTCCTCCGGGGTGAGAGGCCGGCCCTCGGGATAGCGGAGGGCCACCGCCTCCAGCGCGTTGAGTCCGAAGCGGGCGTCGCCGGCGGCGAGCCGGGCCAGCTCCTCCACCACCTCGTCGGGGAGGGTCTTGCCGGAGGCCCGGAGGACGGGATCTTCGGCCGCCGCCTTCCGGAGGATCGCCCGGACGTGCCCCTGGCCCAACCCCGGAAGGACGACGACGCGGCAGCGCGAGAGAAGGGCCGGCGTGAGGTGGAAGGAGGGGTTCTCCGTCGTGGTCCCCAGGAGGACCACCGATCCCTCCTCCAGGTACGGAAGGAAGGCGTCCTGCTGGGCCTTGTTGAAGCGGTGGATCTCGTCCATGAAGAGGACCGTCGGCCGGCCTTCGGCCCGCCAGGCCGTCCGGGCGCGCTCCATGACCTCCCGGACCTCTTTCAGGGTGGACAAGACGGCGGAGAGGCCCACGAAGGGCCTCTCCGTATGGGATGCGATGAGCCGCGCCAGCGTGGTCTTGCCGCTTCCGGGGGGACCCCAGAGGATGGTGCTGGCCAGGGCGTCGGCCAGGACCTGCCGGCCGAAGGGGGTCTCGGGGCCGGCCACCTCCTCGAGGCCCACCAGGTCCTCCCAGCGCCGGGGCCTGGCCCGTTCTGCCAGGGGGACCTCCGGATCCTCGGACCGGAAGAGGGTGGCCATGGCGCCCCCCTCGGGCTAGGAGGTCTCCCCCTTGTCGGCCTCGGGCGCCTCGGCGGGCTTGGCCTCCTCCTTCTTGGGGGCCTTCTTGCCCTTGGGGGCCTTGGCCTCGAACTTGGGTTCCCGGCCCACCAGCTCGACGATGGCCTCCTCGGCCCCGTCCCCCCGCCGAACGCCCAGCTTGAGGACCCGCGTGTAGCCGCCGGGGCGCTGGGCATAGAGGGGGCCGAGGACGGAGAAGAGCTTCTTCAGGGCCTCGGGGTCGTGGACGTCCTGGGCGCAGAGGCGCCGGGCGTGGAGGGTGTCCTTCTTGGCCAGGGTGATGATCTTTTCCACGAAGCGGCGGAGTTCCTTCGCCTTGGCCAGGGTGGTCTTGATCCGGTCGTGCCGGATGAGGCTCACCGTCTGGTTCCTGAGGAGGGCGATGCGGTGCTCCGTGGTGCGGCCGAGTTTTCGGTGGTCCATTCGATGGCGCATGGCGGCCTCACACGTTCATGCCGAGGGTCAGGTCCATGGTTTCGAGGAAGTCGCTGACTTCCTTGAGGGCCTTCTGACCGAAGTTCTTGATGGCGGAGAGGTCCTTCTCCGTCCGGCGGACAAGGTCCCTCAGGGTCTGGATGCCGTGGCTCTGGAGCATCTTGGCGATGCGGGGGTTCAGTTCGGTCTCCTCGAGGGGCTTGGCGAGGAGGGCCTCCAGCGCCGCGTTGGGAGCGGGACGGCTCCCCTGGGGGACGACGGCGGCGTCCGGCCCCGTGAGGGCGCGGAAGAGATCCAGGTGGGAGGCCAGGAGGGTGGCGGCGGTGGCCACGGCCTGCTGGGGCGTGACCGCGCCGTTGGTCCAGACCTCCAGCTTGAGCTTCTCGTAGTCGGTGGCCTCCCCCACCCGGGTCTCGGTGACCTCGTAGTTCACCTTCCGGACCGGCGAGTGGATGGAGTCCACGGCGATCCACTGGGGATCGTCCACCTTGTTGGCCTCGGCCGGAACGTAGCCCCGCCCCCGCCGAAGGATGAGCTCCATCTCCAGGCTCCCCTCCTCGTTGAGGGTGGCGATGGGGGCGTCGGGGTTCAGGATCCGGATGGTCCCGTCGTGCTGGATGTCCCGGGCCCTCACCTCCGCGGGACCCTGGACCGAAAGCCTGAGGACCTTCTCCTCGTCGGCGTGCTGGATGAACTGGATGGCCTTCAGGTTGAGGACGATGTCCGTCACGTCCTCCAGGACGCCGGGGATGGAGGTGAACTCGTGCAGGACCCCCCCGATCCGCACGGCGGAGATGGCCGCCCCCTCGATGGAGGAGAGGAGAATCCGCCGCAGGGCGTTGCCGAGCGTGATCCCCCATCCCCGCTCCAGGGGCTGGGCCACGAACTCGCCGTAGCGGTCCGTGAGGGTCTCGATGTTGCACTCGATGAGGCTGGGCATCTGAAAGGGTTTCATGGGCACGGCGCTCCCTTAGGCCTTACTTCGAATAGAGCTCGACGATGAGCTGCTCTTCGATGGGATAGGTGACGTCGGTCCGCTGGGGTTCCCGCACCACCGAGCCCTTGAGGTTTTCGGCGTCCAGCCGGAGCCATTCCGGCACACCCCGGCCGGAGGAGGATTCCACCGCGGCCTGGAGGAAGACGTTCTTGGTGAGGTCGGGGGAAAGGGTCACCTCGTCGCCCACCTTCACCCGGAAGTTGGGGACGGTGACGCGGCGCCCGTTCACCCGGATGTGGCCGTGGCTGACCCACTGCCGGGCCTGCTTCCTCGAGGAGGCGAAGCCCAGGCGGAAGACCACGTTGTCCAGCCGCTTCTCCAGGAGGGCGAGCAGGTTCTCGCCGGTGACGCCCCTCAGGCGGTCGGCCTCGTGGAAGGTGTTGCGGAACTGGCGTTCCAGCACCCCGTAGATGCGCTTCACCTTCTGCTTCTCGCGGAGCTGGAGGCCGTAGCCCTTGACCTTTCCGCGGCGCCGGGCGTGCTGGCCCGGAGGGGTGTTGCGCTTTTCCACGGCGCACTTCTCTTTGAAGCAGCGGTCGCCCTTCAGGAAGAGCTTGACCCCTTCCCTCCGGCACAGACGGCAGACGGCAGCATGATACCGAGCCAAGGCGAACCTCCTCGCTTACACGCGCCGGCGCTTGGGAGGCCGGCACCCATTGTGGGGAATGGGGGTCACGTCGCGGATGGAGCGGATCTTGAGACCCGATCCCTGGACCGCCCGGATGGCCGATTCGCGGCCGGCGCCGGGGCCGCAGACTTCCACGTCCACCTCGCGCATGCCGTGCTCCATGGCCTTCTCGGCGGCGGCCCGGGCGGCCACCTGGGCGGCGAAGGGGGTGCCCTTCCGGGTCCCCTTGAAGCCCGAAGCGCCGGAGCTGGACCAGACCACCGTGTTTCCTTCCAGGTCGGTGACGTTCACCAGGGTGTTGTTGAACGTCGCGTTGATGTGGACCACGCCCATGGGAATGTTCTTCTTCTCCCGGCGGGGCGTCTTCTTTCCAGCCTTTGCCTTCGCCATTCTCGCGCTCCTTGTGAAGGCTTACTTCTTCGTCGCCTTCTTCTTGCCCGGGATGGCCCGCCTGGGGCCCTTGTGCGTCCGTGCGTTGGTGTGGGTCCGCTGGCCCCGAACCGGCAGGCCCGTCCGGTGGCGGATGCCCCGGTAGCAGCCGATGTCGATGAGCCGGCGGATGTCCATCTGAAGGCGCTTGCGAAGGTCTCCCTCCACGTTGCCCTCGTCCTGGATGACCTTGCGGATCCGGGACACCTCGTCCTCGGTGAGGTCCTTGACCCTCACGTCCCGCCCAACGCCGGCCTTCTCCAGGATGGACTGGGACCGCGAAAGGCCGATCCCGTAGATGTACGTCAGGGCCACCTCGACCCGCTTGTTCACCGGCAGATCTACGCCCGCAATACGTGCCACGGCCTGCCTCCTTAGCCTTGCCTCTGCTTGTGCTTCGGGTTGTCGCAGATGACCCGGATCACGCCCTTGCGCTTGATGATCTTGCACTTGGGGCAGATTTTCTTCACCGACGGTCTCACTTTCATCGTTCCACTCCGCTAGCTCTTGAACCGGTAGACGATCCGCCCCCGGTTCAGGTCATAGGGGGAGAGCTCCACGAGGATCTGGTCTCCCGGAAGGATCCGGATGAAGTGCTTGCGCATCTTGCCGGAAATGTGGGCGAGCACGCGGTGGCCGCTCTCCAACTCCACGCGAAACATGGCGTTGGGAAGGGCCTCCTTCACCACGGCCTTCATCTGGATGACGTCGTCCTTGCTCATACCCCCGATACCCCCAAAATCCTCGGACCCGACTCCGTCACCGCCACGCTGTACTCGAAGTGGGCCGAGCGCTTCCCGTCGGCGGTGCGGACGGTCCACCCGTCGGCGTCCACCCGGACCTCCGGTCCCCCTTCGTTGACCATGGGCTCGATGGCGATCACCATGCCCACCTGGAGCCGGGGCCCCCGGCCGGGTTCGCCGAAGTTGGGAACCTGCGGCTCCTCGTGGAGGGCCCGTCCCACCCCGTGGCCGACGTAGTCCCGAACCACGCTGAAGCCGTTCTCCTCCACGTGGCGCTGGACGGCGTGGGAGACGTCCGAGACCCGGTTTCCCTCCACCGCTTCGCCGATTCCCCGCAGAAGGCTCTCCCGGGTCACCTGGAGGAGACGCTCCCCCTCGGGGTCGGAGGCACCCACGATGCAAGTCCGGGCGGCGTCACCGTAGTAGCCCCTGTAGACGACGCCGAAGTCCATCGAAACCAAGTCTCCCGCCTGGAGCCGCCTCCGGCCCGGGATTCCGTGCACCACCTCGTCGTTGACGGAGATGCAGACCGAAGCCGGGTACCCGTTGTACCCCTTGAAGGCCGGCCGGGCTCCGCTCTTCTGGCACAGCCCCTCCGCGAGGGCGTCCAGGTGCTGGAGCGCCACGCCGGGAGCCAGCTCCTTCTCGAGCCGGTCCAGGACCGAGAGGACGATGCGGTTGGCCTCGTCCAGGATTTCGATTTCTTCGGCCGTCTTCAGGTGGATCATCCGATGGCTTTCTCCAGCGCTTCCAGCACCTGGGCCGGCGGCAGGTCCCCCGGGACCGACTTCAGGCGCCCCTCCTGGGCGTAGTGAGCGGAGAGGGGAGCCGTCTTCTCGTGATACACGCGCAGCCGCTCGCGGATCACCGATTCTTTGTCGTCGTCCCGGAGGACCAACGCCGTCCCGCATGTATCGCAAACCCCCTCCTTCTTGGGGGGGGAAAAGACGAGGTTGTAGACCGCGCCGCAGGCCGGGCAGGACCGGCGGCTGGAAAGGCGCTTCACGATGACGTCGTCACCAACGTCCAGCTCGAGGGCCTTCACCGGATCCTTCCCCAGCTCCTTCAGGATCCCCTCCAGGATGGAGGCCTGGGAGAGGTTCCGGGGGTAGCCGTCGAGGATGAAGCCCTTCTCGCAATCGGCCTTGGAGAGGCGCTCTTTCACGATGCCGGTGAGCAGTTCGTCGGAGACCAGCTCGCCCCGGTCCATGACGGCCTTGGCCTTCTTCCCCAGCTCCGTTCCCTCCCGCACCGCCTCCCTCAGCATGTCGCCGGTGGAGATGTGCGGAAGGCCCAGGCGGGCGGCCAGCTCCTTGGCCTGCGTTCCTTTCCCCGCTCCGGGCGGCCCCAGCAGCACGAGGTTCTTCTGGTGGTGCATCACTTCCTCCCCCGAATGCGCGTACGGCGCGAAAAGCCTTCGTAGTGCCGCATCACGAGCTGCGATTCCACCTGCTGGAGGGTGTCCATGGCGACCCCCACCACGATGAGCAGGGAGGTGCCGCCGAAGTAGAAGTTCAGGTTGAAGCCCCGGAGGATCCAGTCGAGGTGCACGGCCTTGAAGAAGTTCTCCAGGGAGGGCCCGATCCACCAGAGGTGCTGGAGCGGGAGCCCCGAGATGAGGATCACCGGCAGGAGGGCGACCAGGATGAGGTAGATGGACCCCGCGAAGAGGAGCCGGTTCAGCGAGCGGTAGAGGTAGTCGCTGGTGCTCTTGCCGGGCCGGATACCGGGGATGAAGCCGCCGTACTTCTTGAGGTTGTCCGCCAGGTCTTCGGGGTTGAAGACGATGCTGACGTAGAAGAAGGTGAAGAGGACGATGAGGGCGGCGTAGAGGAGCAGGTACGTCAAGTTCCCGTAGGAGAGGTAGGAGGCCAGGACCCGAACGGGCTCGTACTGGGAGAGGGCCGGCAGGTTCAGGATCGTCTGGGGAACGGCCAGCAGGGAGACGGCGAAGATGATGGGCATGACGCCGCCGGGGTTGAGCTTCAGCGGGAAGTAGACCGCCTGGCCGCCCACCATCTTCCGGCCCACCATCCGCTTGGCGTACTGGATGGGGATCTTCCGCTGGGCGCGCTCGAAGTAAACGATGAAGGCCACCACCCCCACCATGAAGGCGAGGAGGAGGGCCACCACGAAGATCGAGAGGTTGCCGTCCACCACCTGGCGGAAGGTCTTCACCGCCGCCGGCACGAGGCCCACCACGATGCCGGAGTAGATCATGAGGGAGATGCCGTTCCCGATGCCCCGGGCGGTGATCTGCTCGCCCAGCCACATGATGAAGGTGGCGCCGGCGGTGAGGATGACCACCGTGAGGACGTGGTAGCCGACGGAGGGGTTCTCCACCACCCGCTGGCCCGTGACGGGGCTGACCAGGTTCTTGACCCAGAAGGAGATCCCCAGGCCCTGGACCACGCAGATGAGGATGGTGAGGTACCGGGAGTACTGGACGATCTTCTTCCGCCCCTCGGCGCCGCCTTCCTTCTGGAGCTTCTGGATGTACGGCCACACCACACCCAGCAGCTGCATGATGATGGAGGCGGTGATGTACGGCATGATCCCCAGGGCAAAGATGGTGCACCGCTCCAGCGCGCCTCCGGAGAAGAGGTTCACGAAGCCCAGGACCCCGGCGCTGGCGAACTGCTGGAAGAATTCCTGCAGGGCCAGGGCGTCGATGCCCGGCGTGGGAATCTGGGAGCCCACGCGGTAGACCGCCAGGAGGGCGAAGGTGAAGAGGATCCTCTTGCGGAGGTCCGGGATCCGGAAGAGGTTCTGGAAGGCTTCGATCACGGCTGCCTCACCTCCACCCGGCCGCCGGCCTCCTCGATAGCCTTGCGGGCCTTCTCGGAGAAGGCGTCGGCCACCACCGTGATGGCCCGGTCCAGGGTGCCCACGCCCAGGACCTTCACCTTGGCGGACTCGGAGCGGATGAGGCCGGCCTTCTTCAGGACTTTGGGGTTGACCTCGCTCCCCCCCTCGAAGACCGCCAGCTTGCCGACGTTCACCACCTGGTACTCCTCGCGGAAGCGGTTGGAAAAGCCCCGCTTGGGCACCCGCCGCATGAGGGGCATCTGCCCGCCTTCGAAGCCGGGGTTCTGGTGGAAGCCGGAGCGGGACTTCTGCCCCTTGTGGCCCTTGCCGGCGGTCTTGCCGTGGCCGGAGCCGGGGCCGCGGCCGATCCGCTTGGGCTTCTTCACGGCGCCCTTGGCCGGTTTCAGCTCGGAGAGAAACATGCTCGCCCCCTTACTCTTCGGTGACCTGGACCAGGTGCTTCACGGCGAAGATCATGCCGCGGATCTCCGGCCGGTCGGGGTAACGCCGGGTGCGGTGGAGGCGCCGGAGCCCCATGCTCCAAACGACCTTGCGGAGCTTCTCCGTCGAGGGACGCCGCACGAGCGTCACCACCAGTTCCTTTTCCTTGCGTTCCGCCTTCTTCGCCGTCATGGCTTACCCCGCCAGTTCTTCGAGGGTCTTGCCCCGCTTCCGGGCCACCTTCTCGGGGCTCTGGAGGCTCTTGAGCCCCTCCAGGGTGGCCTTCACCACGTTTTGAGGGTTGTTGGTCCCCACGCACTTGGTGAGGATGTCCTGGACGCCGGCGGCCTCCATGACGGCCCGCACGGCCCCTCCGGCGATGACGCCCGTCCCCTTGGAGGCCGGGCGGAGCACCACGTGCCCCGCGCCGAACTTGCCCTCCACGTAGTGGGGGATGGTGTTTCCGCTCAGAGGGATCCGGAACATGTTCCGCTTGGCCTGCTCCACCCCCTTGGAGATGGCGAGCGGGACCTCGCGGGCCTTGCCGAGGCCGCAGCCCACCCGGCCCGCGCCGTCCCCCACCACCACCAGGGCAGAGAAGGAGAAGTTCTTGCCGCCCTTCACCACCTTGGTGACCCGGCGGATGGAGACCACCTGCTCCTTGAATTCCTGTTCCATCTGCGGCCGTTCTTCCATGGTCCCGCTCCTAGAACTGGAGGCCGCCCTTGCGGGCGCCCTCGGCCACGGCCTTCACCCGGCCGTGGTAGATATAGCCGCCCCGGTCGAAGACCACCGCCCGGACGCCCTTCTGGAGCAGGCGCTCGGAAACGAGGAGGCCGATCTTCTCCGCCACGGCCACGTGCTTGCCGGAGGTGGTGAGCCTCTGCCGCACGCCCGGCTCCAGGGAGGAGGCGCAGGCCAGGGTGGAGCCGGTGGTGTCGTCCACCGCCTGCACGTAGATGTACTTCCGGCTCTTGTAGACCACCAGGCGCGGCCGCTCCGCCGTCCCCGAGATCTTCTTGAGGATGCGGATGCGCCGCCGCTGCCGCTTCTGTTTCCGGTCAAGATGCTGGAGTCTTCCCATTTTCGTCTTTCCCCGTCCGGCTTACTTCGCCGCCTTGCCGGCCTTGCGGATGATGGTCTCGTCCGAGTAGTGGACCCCCTTGCCCTTGTAAGGCTCGGGCTTGCGGAAGGAGCGGATCTGGGCGGCGATCTGGCCCACCTTCTGCCGGTCGTAGCCGGTCACCACCACGTGGGTGGACTTCTCCACCGTGATCTGGATGCCCTCGGGAATGGGGAGTTCGATGGGGTGGGAATGGCCGAGGTTGAAGACCGCCTTGTTCCCCTCCACCGCCGCCTTGTACCCGACGCCCACGATGTCGAGTTCCTTCTTGAAGCCTTCGGTGACGCCCTTGACCGAGTTGGCCAGAAGGGCGCGGACCAGGCCGTGGAAGGCCCGGGCCTGCTTGGTGTCGTCCGCCCGCTGGACCAGGAGGCGGCCCTCTTCCACGGCGCAGGAGATCCCCGGCGGGAGGGCGGTGGCCAGGCTCCCCTTGGGGCCCGTCACCTTCACCAAGCCTTCCTCCACGGCGACCTTGACGGTGCCGGGCAGGGGGATGGGCTGCTTACCGACGCGCGACATGCTTTCCTCCTACCACACGGTGCACAGCAGTTCGCCGCCGACGCCCTCCCGGCGGGCCTGCTTGTCCGTGAGGACGCCCCGGGAGGTGGTGAGGATGCCGACGCCGAGTCCGCCGAGGACGGGCCGGATCTCGTCTTTGGAGACGTAGACGCGGCGGCCGGGGCTCGATTCCCGGCGGAGGCCCTCGATGGCGGGCCGCCCCTCGGCGGTGTACTTGAGGTCCAGACGGAGGATGCCCTGCTTGCCGTCCTCCGTCACCTTGAAGTTGAGGATGTAGCCCTCTTCTTTGAGGATCTTGGCCACCTCCACCTTGAGCCGGGAGGAGGGGATCTCCACGAAGGGCTTCCGGGCCTTGAGGCCGTTGCGGATCCGGGTGAGGAGGTCGGCGATGGGATCGGTCATGCTCATCTCGTCACCTCACCACGACGCCTTGACCACGCCGGGGAGCTGGCCCTGGAGGGCGAGCTGGCGCAGGCAGCAGCGGCAAAGGCCGAACTTCCGGTAGTAGCCGCGGGGGCGGCCGCACCGCTTGCAGCGGTTCCGGTAGCGGACCGCGAACTTGGGCTTCTTGACCATCTTGGCGAACGCGCGGATACTGGCCATGCTCTCCGTCCTCCCTACCTGCGGAACGGCATCCCGAAGTGCATGAGGAGTGCCTTCGCCTCGGGGTCCGTCTTGGCCGTCGTGCCGATGGTCACGTTCATGCCCATGGCACGGGTGATCTTGTTGTAGTCCACTTCCGGAAAGATCAGCTGGTCCTTGATCCCCAGCGTGTAGTTGCCGTGGCCGTCGAAGGAGCGGTCCGGCACCCCGCGGAAGTCGCGCATCCGGGGGATGGCCAGGGTGATGAGCCGGTCCAGGAACTCGTACATCCGGTGGCCCCGCAGGGTCACCATGGCCCCGATGGGCTGGCCCTGCCGGAGCTTGAAGTTGGAGACCGACTTCCGGGCCCGGCGGACGGCGGCCTTCTGGCCCGCCAGCGCCGTGAGGGTGGCGGAGGCTTCGTCCAGGAGCTTGATGTCGCTCTTGGCCTCCCCGATGCCGATGTTCACGGTGATCTTGGTCAGGCGGGGCACGGCCATGACCGAGGAGTACCGGAACTCCTCCCGCAGCTTGGGAAGGATCTGCTCCTCGTAGAGCTTGAGCAGGCGGGGCTTTTCCCGGGGCCCGCGGGGGGTCTCCGGGGCCTCCTCGGCCTTGGGGGCCTTGGAGCCCTTGGCGGCCTTGGGCTCCGCCGCCTCTCCCTTGGCCTTGGGCGCCGCCTTGGCCTTCTTTTCCTTCTTCTCCCGGGTCTCGTCGTTCTTGCTCGCGCTCATCTCGGTATCCTCAGTCCAGAACGGCGTTGCACTTGCGGCACACCCGGGCCTTCCGGCCCTCCACCTCGCGGAATGCGGGGCGGACCGGCTGCTGGCACTCCTTGCAGACCAGCATGAGCCGCCCCAGCGGGAGAGAGGCTTCCTTCTCGAGGATGCCGCCCTTGATGTTGCGCTGGGGGTTGGCCCGCGTGTGGCGCTTGACGAAGTTCACGTTTTCCACCACGGCCCGGCCCTTGTCCGTCAGGACGGAGAGGACGCGCCCGCGCTTCCCCTTCTCCTTGCCGGCGAGGACCACCACCTGGTCGTTCTTCTTGATGCGGTTGGCCACGTTCGCCCCCAATCAGATCACTTCCGGCGCCAGGGAGACGATCTTCATGAAGCGCTTCTCCCTGAGCTCCCGGGCCACGGGTCCGAAGACGCGGGTGCCGACGGGTTCGCCCTTGTCGTCCACCAGCACCGCCGCGTTGTTGTCGAAACGGATGTAGGATCCGTCCCTCCGCCGCGTCTCCTTGACGCACCGGACGATGACGGCCTTCACCACCTTGCCCTTCTTGATGGCGCTCTGGGGGGCCGCCTCCTTCACCGAGCAGGTGATCACGTCGCCGAGCCCCGCGTACCGGCCGGTGGTGGACCCGCCCTTCATGCGGATGCAGGAGAGCTTCTTCGCCCCGGAGTTGTCGGCCACCTCGAGGATGGTTCCCATCTGGATCATGGCGTACTCCTGTCCTCAGGACCTCAGCGGGCCTTCTCGAGGATCTTCTTCACGGCCCAGTGCTTGTCGCGGCTGAGGGGCCGGGTCTCCACGAGGAGGACCCGGTCGCCGACGCCGCACTGGTTCTGCTCGTCGTGGGCCTTGAACTTGCTGGTGCGGTTCACGACCTTCTGGTAGGTCTTGTGGAAGATCTTCCGCTCGACCTTGACCACGACGGTCTTGTCCATCTTGTCCGAAACGACCACACCCACCTTGGTGGCGCGGTGGCGGTGGGGCGCGGGGGTCTTGGTGGCGTCCATCTCAGTTCCCTCCGGAAGGCCGCTGCTTTTCGCAGAGGATGGTCTTGACCCGGGCCAGCCCCCGGCGGTAGGTGCGGAGGAGCTGGGGGTTCTCGATCTGACCCGAAGCCAGCTGGAAGCGGAGCTTCATGAGGTGCTCGGTGATCTCCCCCTCCTCCCGCCGGAGCTCCTCCACCGAGAGGTCCCGGATCTTCTGGGCGCGCTTGAGGTCTTCGGGTTTCATCATGGCGCGAACTCCTGGTCCTTGCGGGAAACGAACCGGGTCTTGATGGGCAGCTTCTGGGCCGCCAGGCGGAAGGCCTCCTGGGCCGTCTCCAGGGGCACCCCCTCCAGCTCGAAGAGGATGCGCCCGGGCTTGACCACGGCCACCCACCCTTCCAGGTTGCCCTTTCCCTTGCCCATACGGGTTTCCAGCGGCTTCTTGGTGTACGGCTTGTCGGGGAAGATGCGGATCCACATCTTCCCGCCGCGCTTCACGTAGCGGTTGATGGCCACGCGGCCCGCCTCGATCTGCCGGTTGGTGATCCAGGCGGACTCCAGGGCCATGAGGCCGTAGTCCCCGAAGGAGACCGACGAGCCCCGGGTGGCGATTCCCGACCGCCGCCCCCGCTGCTGTTTCCTGTACTTGACCTTCTTCGGCATCAACATGGCGCGCGCTCCCGGTGTCCTACTTGCCCACCTTCTGGCCCTTGTAGATCCAAACCTTGACGCCGATGACCCCGTAGGTGGTGTGGGCCTCGGCGAGCCCGTAGTCAATGTCGCTCCGGAGCGTCTGCAGCGGCAGGCGGCCCTCCAGGTACCACTCGGACCGGGCGATTTCGGCGCCGTTGAGCCGGCCGGCCACCCGGATGCGGATCCCCAGCGCGCCGAACTTGCTGGCCATCTCGATGGCGCGCTTCATGGCCCGGCGGAAGGCCACCCGCTTCGTGAGCTGGAGGGCGATGGATTCGGCCACCAGGCGGGCGTCGATCTCGGGGCGGTGGATCTCGTCGATCTTGATGTAGACCTCACGGTCCAGCCGCTTCTGGATCTCCTCCTTCAGGCGGTCCACCTCGGCGCCCTTCTTGCCGATGATGACGCCGGGGCGGCTGGTGGCGATGGTGATGGTGAGCTTCTTGCCCGCCCGCTCCATCTCCACCCGGGAAACCCCCGCGTGCTTGAGGCGCTTCAGGAGTTCCTGCCGGAGGACGAGGTCCTCGTGGAGGAGGGTCTTGTAGTCCTTCTTGGAGAACCACCTCGACTCCCAGTCCTTGTTGAAGCCCACCCGGAAACCCACGGGATTCACTTTCTGGCCCAATGCTCACCTCCAACTCAGGATGCCGGCCGCCGTCCCCCGGGGGCGCGGCGCCCGGTCCGCTTGCCTCACTCCTTCACGTCCAGCCCGATGGTGATGTGGCACTGGCGGCGCTGGACCCGGTAGGCCCGCCCCATGGGGGCCGGGAGGGTCCGCTTCCGCATCTTCAGCGACGCGCCGTCCACCTGGATGCTCTTCACCACGAGGTCGTCCACGTCCACCGGCCGGTCCCGCCGGTTTTCGGCGTTGGCCACGGCGGACTTGAGGAGCTTTTCCAGATCCCTGGCCACGTGCTTCTTGGTGAAGCGCAGGATGGCCAGGGCCTCGTTCACCGAACGGCCCCGGATGGCGTCCGCCACCAGGCGGGTCTTCTGGGCCGAAGTGCTGACGTACGTGATCTTGGCGGTGGCGATCATGCCGGCCCTCCCGTTCACTTCTTCACCTCGGCCTTTTTCCGGTCCCCCGAGTGCCCCCGGAAGGTGCGGGTGGGGGCGAACTCGCCGAGCCGGTGGCCGATCATGTTCTCGGTGACGTACACGGGAATGAACTTCTTCCCGTTGTGGACGGCGATGGTGTGGTTGAGCATGGAGGGGACGATCATGGACCGCCGGCTCCAGGTCTTCACGACGGCCTTCTTGCCGGAGGCGTTCATGGCCTCGATCTTCTTCTCGAGGTGGCCGTCCACGAAGGGCCCCTTCTTCAGCGAGCGCGACATGCTACTTTCTCCTCTTCAGGATGAAGCGGGCCGTCCGCTTGTTCCGGCGGGTCTTGTAGCCCTTGGTGGGCACGCCCCAGGGGGTCACGGGGTGACGCCCGCCCTTGCTCTTGCCCTCGCCGCCGCCGTGGGGATGGTCCACGGGGTTCATGGCCGTGCCCCGGACCTTGGGCCGGCGGCCCAGCCAGCGGGAGCGTCCGGCCTTTCCCAGGGTGACGTTCTGGTGGTCGAGGTTACCCACCTGGCCCACGGTGGCGTAGCAGCGGACGCTCACGTACCGCATCTCCCCGGAGGGCATGCGGAGGGTGGCCATGCGGCCTTCCTTGGCCATGAGCTGGGCGGCGGCGCCGGCGGAACGGGCGATCTGGCCGCCCCCGCCCTCGTGGAGCTCCACGTTGTGAACCAGGGTCCCGACGGGGATCTTCTGGAGGGGAAGGGCGTTGCCCGCCACCACCTCCGCCTCCTCGCCGGCGAGCACCTTGCGGCCCACCGTGAGCCCCTCGGGGCACAGGATGTACCGCTTCTCGCCGTCGGCGTAGTGAAGGAGGGCGATGCGGCAGGTGCGGTTGGGGTCATACTCGATGGCCGCCACCCGCGCCTCGATGCCCCGCTTGTCCCGCTTGAAGTCCACGATGCGGTACCGCCGCCTGTGGCCGCCGCCGCGCCTCCGAACGGTGACGTGTCCGTGGGCGTTGCGGGCGGAGAGGCGCTTCTTGGGCGCCAGCAGGCTCTTCTCCGGCGGCTTGGGGGTGAGGTCGTCGGAGGTCAGCGTGGTGATGTAGCGCCGGCTGGCGGTGTAAGGCTTGTAGGTCTTGATGGCCATGGTCCGTTCCCCTTACACGCCTTCGAAGTACTCGATGGGCTTGGCGCCCTTGGCGAGTTTGACGTAGGCCTTCTTCCAGTCGGGCTTCTTGCCCTCGGAGCGGCCCACACGCTTGTTCTTGCCCCGGACGTTCACGATGCGGACGTCCTCCACCTGCGTCGCGAAAACCTTCTCCACCGCGTGGGCCACCTCGATCTTGTTGGCCTTGGGGTCCACCTGGAAGGCGACGGTCCGGGACCGCTCCTTGGCGATGAGGTTCTTCTCCGTGAGCAGGGGCCGGATGATGACGGTGTACGGGTTTCTCATGGCTTCAGCACCTCCGCGAGCCGGAGGAGCGCCCGCTCGGTGAAGACGGTCATTTCGTACCGGGCCAGGTCGTAGACGCTGACGTCCGCCGCCCGGGCCACCTTCACCCCCGGGAGGTTGCGGCTGGCCAGGCGCACCGGTTCCGAAACCTCCTCGTCCACGAAGAGGACGGTCTTGTGGGGATCGAGGAGGGCGGCGTACTTGCGGGCGAAGGCCTTGGTCCGGGGCTCCTCCACCGAGAGCTCCTCCACGACCGCCAGCAGCCCCCGGCGAACCCGCTCCGAAAGCAGGCCCCGCATGGCGCTCCGGCGCACCTTCCGGGGGACGGCGTAGCCGTAGTCCCGGGGCTTGGGACCGAAGACGATGCCGCCGTGGTACCACAGGGGCGAACGGATCTCGCCCATGCGGGCCCGGCCGGTGTGCTTCTGCTTCCACAGCTTCTTGCCGGAGCCGGAGACCTCGTCCCGGCGCTTGGTGGAGTGCGTGCCGAGGCGCTGGCTGGCCATGAAGGCCTTCACCGCCTCGTAGACCAGGTCCCGCCGGTACTCGGCGCCGAAGATCTCGTCGGGAAGGGCCACTTCCCGCTGAGGTTCCCTGAGTGCGTTGATCACCGGAATGTTCATGGTCCGCCCCTTACCGGATGCCCTGGATGACCAGGAGGCCGCCCTTGGGTCCGGGCACGGCCCCCTTGACGAGGAGCAGGCCCTTCTCCGCGTCCACCTTCACCACCCGGAGGTTCTTGACGGTGACGCGGCCGTTGCCCATCTGCCCGGCCATGCGGGTCCCCTTGAAGACCCGCGAGGGGTCCGAGGAGGCCCCGATGGAGCCCGGCGCCCGGTGGAACATGGAGCCGTGGGTGTCCCGGCCGCCCCGGAAACCGTGCCGGACGACGACGCCCTGAAAGCCCTTGCCCTTGCTGGTGCCCACGACGTTCACGGCCTCGATGCCCTGAAACTGCTCCACCGTGAGGGGGCTGCCGGGGTTCAGGTCGGGGAACTCGCCCCTCAGCTCGCGGACGGCCCGGACCGAAGCGGCGCCGAACTTCTTAAGGTGGCCCGCCATGGGCTTGGTCACCGCCCGGCGTCCCACCTTCTCCACGAGCCCGATCTGGACGGCGTGGTACCCGTCGGTGTCCGGGGTCTTCTTCTGCAGCACGACGCAGGGGCCCGCCTGGATGACCGTGACGGGTACCACGGCGCGGGTCTCGTCGAAGACCTGCGTCATGCCGACTTTGCGTCCCAGAATGCCGATCTTCATGTCCTCTCCTCGGGCAGAGGTCGCCCGCCGGCGACGTGCCCTGCCTTGGCGGCCTTCGGGGCCGCGCCAGGGGCGCGGCTCACTTGTTGAAGGCCTTGATCTCCACGTCCACGCCCGGAGGCAGGTTCAGTTTCATGAGCGCGTCCACCGTCTGCGGCGTGGGGTCGTAGATGTCCAGCAGCCGCTTGTGGGTCCGCATCTCGAACTGCTCCCTGGACTTCTTGTCCACGTGGGGGGAGCGGTTGACGGTCCAGACGGAGCGGTCCGTGGGCAGGGGAATGGGGCCCCGCACCCGGGCGCCGGTCCTCCGGGCCGTCTCCACGATCTCCTTGGTGGAGCGGTCCAGGATGCAGTGGTCGTACGCCAAAAGGCGGATTCGGATCTTCTCGTTCAGCATGTGCAGGCTACTCCAAGACCTCCGTGATGGTGCCGGCGCCGACGGTGCGGCCTCCCTCACGAATGGCGAACCGGAGCCCCTTCTCCATGGCGATGGGCGAGATCAGCTTGACCTCGATGCTGACGTTGTCCCCGGGCATCACCATCTCGCGGTCGGCGGGGAGGGTGACGTCGCCGGTGACGTCCGTCGTGCGGAAGTAGAACTGCGGGCGGTAGCCCTTGAAGAAGGGGGTGTGGCGGCCGCCTTCCTCCTTGGTCAGGACGTACACCTCCGCCTTGAAGCGGGTGTGGGGGGTGATGGAGCCGGGCTTGGCCACCACCTGGCCGCGCTCCACCTCTTCCTTCTTCGTTCCCCGGAGCAGGAGGCCGATGTTGTCGCCGGCCTGGCCCTGGTCCAGCAGCTTGCGGAACATCTCGACGCCGGTGATGACCGTCTTAAAGGTGGGACGGAAGCCGATGATCTCCATCTCGTCGCCGACCTTCACGATGCCCCGCTCCACGCGGCCGGTGACGACGGTGCCGCGGCCGGAGATGGAGAAGATGTCCTCGATGGGCATGAGGAAGGGCTTGTCGATGTCGCGGACCGGCTCGGGGATGTAGGAGTCGCAGGCGTCCAGCAGGTCCTGGATGCACTTGGCGTCGGGGCTGTTGGGGTCGTCGGCGAGGCCGGCCTTGAGGGCGGAGCCGCGGATCACCGGGGTGTCGTCACCGGGGAACTGGTACTGGTTGAGGAGGTCGCGGACCTCCAGCTCCACCAGGTCCAGCAGTTCCGGGTCGTCCACCTTGTCGCACTTGTTGAGGAAGACGATGATGTAGGGAACGCCCACCTGGCGGGCCAGAAGGATGTGCTCCCGGGTCTGGGGCATGGGGCCGTCCTCGGCGGAGACCACGAGGATGGCGCCGTCCATCTGGGCCGCGCCGGTGATCATGTTCTTCACGTAGTCCGCGTGGCCGGGGCAGTCCACGTGGGCGTAGTGGCGCTTTTCCGACTCGTACTCCACGTGGGACGTGGCAATGGTGAGGATCTTGGTCGCGTCGCGCCGTCCCTGGGATTCGGACGCCTTGGCCACTTCGTCGTAGGAAACGTACTTGGCGAGGCCCTTCGCCGCCTGCACCTTGGTGATGGCCGCGGTAAGGGTGGTCTTCCCGTGGTCCACGTGGCCGATGGTTCCGACGTTGACGTGCGGCTTGGTCCTCTGGAACTTTTCCTTCGACATCCTTCGCCTCCTTGGCTAACGGCCCTGCACGCGGGCGATGATCTCCTCCGCGATCTGCCTGGGCATGAACTCGTACCGCTCGAACTGCATGACGTAGTTGCCCCGGCCCTGGGTCAGGGACCGCAAGGCCGTGGCGTACCCGAACATCTCCGCCAGGGGCACCCGCGCCGTGATGACCTGGAGGTTGCCCCGGGCCTCCATGGCCTGGATCTTGCCCCGCCGGGAGTTGAGGTCACCGATGACGTCACCCATGTAGTTCTCGGGCACCGTGACCTCGACCTTCATCAGCGGCTCCAGCAGCGCCGGGCCCGCCTTGGACGCCGCCTCCTTGAAGGCCATGGACGCGGCGATCTTGAAGGCCATCTCCGAGCTGTCCACCTCGTGGTAGGAGCCGTCGTAGAGGACGGCCTTGACGTTCTTGACGGGGAAGCCCGCCAGGACGCCCGTCTCCGTGGCCTCCACCAGCCCCTTTTCCACCGCCGGGATGAACTCCTTGGGGATGGCGCCCTGGGTCACGGCGTTCTCGAAGACGAAGCCGTCGCCGGAGGCCAGGGGCTCCAGGCGGATCTTCACGTGGCCGTACTGGCCGTGGCCGCCGGTCTGCTTGATGTACTTCCCCTCCGCCTCCGCCGCCTGGGTGATGGTCTCGCGGTAGGCCACCTGGGGCTTGCCCACCGCCGCCTGGACGCCGAACTCCCGGGTGAGGCGGTCCACGATGATCTCCAGGTGGAGTTCGCCCATGCCGGAGATGAGGGTTTGGCCCGTGTCGGGGTCGGTGCGGAGCTTGAAGGTGGGGTCCTCCTTGGCGAGCTTCAGGAGGGCGCCGGAGAGCTTCTCCTGGTCGGCCTTGGTCTTGGGCTCGATGGCCACGGAGATGACCGGCTCCGGGAAGTCCATGGACTCCAGGACGATGGGGTGTTCCTTGGAGGCCAGGGTCACGCCGGTGACCACGTCCTTGAGACCGACGATGGCGGCGATGTCGCCCGCCCGAACCTCGTCGATCTCCTCCCGCTTGTTGGCGTGCATCTTGAGCAGGCGCCCCACCCGCTCCTGGCGCTTCTTGGAGACGTTCCAGACGTAGGAGCCGGCCTGGAGCGTGCCCGAGTAGACGCGGACGAAGGCCAGCTGGCCCACGTAGGGGTCGGTCATGATCTTGAAGACCAAGGCACAGAAGGGGTCGTCGTCGCTGTGGCGGCGCTCCAGCGTCTCGCCGGTGTCCGGATCCACCCCCTTCACGGGAGGGATGTCGAGGGGGGAGGGCAGAAAGTCCACCACGGCGTCCAGGAGAGGCTGGATCCCCTTGTTCTTGAAGGCCGAACCGCAGAGCACCGGGGTGAAGTGCATGGCGATGGTGCCCTTTCGGAGGGCCGCCTTCAGCTCCGCCGGTTCGGGACGATGGCCGTCGAGGTACTTCTGGAGGAGGACGTCGTCCTCCTCGCAGGCCATCTCGACGAGCTTCTCCCGGTAGGCCTCGGCCTCGTCCCGGAGGGCGGAGGGGATCTCCTCCACCTGGAACTGGGCCCCCAGGGTATCGTCCAGCCAGCGGACGGCCTTCATCTCCACAAGGTCCACGACGCCCTGGAAGGAGTCCTCCGCGCCCCAGGGGAGCTGCAGGGCCACCGGCCGGGCGTGGAGGCGGTCGTCCATCATCTTGAGGGCGCGGAAAAAGTCCGCCCCCTGCCGGTCCATCTTGTTGACGAAGGCGATGCGGGGAACCTTGTACTTGTCGGCCTGACGCCAGACGGTCTCGGACTGGGGCTCCACGCCGGCGACGCCGCAGAAGACCCCCACGGCGCCGTCCAGGACCCGAAGGGACCGCTCCACCTCGGCGGTGAAGTCCACGTGGCCGGGGGTGTCAATGATGTTGACGCGGCAATCCCGCCAGAAGCAGGTGGTGGCGGCGGAGGTGATGGTGATCCCCCGCTCCTGCTCCTGGACCATCCAGTCCATGGTCGCGGTGCCCTCGTGGACCTCGCCCATCTTGTAGTTCACGCCCGTGTAGAAGAGCACGCGCTCGGTCGTCGTGGTCTTCCCGGCATCAATGTGGGCCATGATGCCGATGTTTCGCTGGCGTGAGAGTTCGACGGTGCGCGCCATGGGCTCCGCTCGGGCTGGCCCTTACCAGCGGTAGTGGGCGAAGGCCTTGTTGGCCTCCGCCATCTTGTGGGTTTCCTCGCGCTTCTTGATGGAGGAACCCCGGTTGTTGTAAGCGTCCAGGATCTCCCCGGCGAGGCACTCGGTCATGGTCTTCTCGCCGCGGGTCCGGGAATACTCGATGAGCCAGCGGAAGGCGAGGGAGAGGCGGCGCTCGGGGCGGACCTCCACCGGGACCTGGTAGGTGGCGCCGCCCACGCGGCGGGACTTCACCTCGAGGACCGGCTTCACGTTCTCCAGGGCCTTCTGGAAGACCTTCAGCGGATCCTCGCCGGTCTTCTCCTTGAGGATGTCCATGGCCCCATAAAAAATGGACTCGGCCACGGATTTCTTGCCCTGGACCATGATCTTGTTGATGAACTTGCTGACCAGGACCGATCCGTAGACGGAGTCCGGCGCGACCTCTCGCTTTCGTACAAAGGCTTTCCTCGGCATGACCTGCTGCTCCTTACCCTCTTTTCAAAGAGCAACGGCCCCCCTGTGGGGCCCGGGCGACGTTCCCGTTCAGGACTTCGGCCGCTTCGCTCCGTACTTGGACCGGCCCTGACGGCGGGCGTCCACGCCGGTCGTATCCAGTTTCCCGCGGATGATGTGGTAACGGACACCCGGGAGGTCCTTCACGCGGCCGCCCCGGATGAGGACCACCGAGTGCTCCTGAAGGTTGTGGCCGATGCCGGGGATGTAGGTGGTGACCTCCATCCCGCTGGTGAGGCGCACGCGCGCCACCTTCCTCAGGGCCGAGTTGGGCTTCTTGGGCGTCGTGGTGTACACGCGGGTGCACACCCCCCTCTTCTGCGGATTGCTGCGAAGGGCGGGGCTCTTGGTCTTGTACTGGACCGCCTTGCGCCCCTTTCGCACGAGCTGGTTGATGGTCGGCACCGCGTCCTCCTTCCGTCGCCTGTGCGCGGAAACTTCCCCCCGGTTGGGGGAAAAGCCAGGGCATTCTACACGAGCCGCCCCCCCCCTGTCAAGGGCTAGGAGTCGGGAAATGAAGCCGTTAGCCCCCCACCTCTTGGGGTGGGGGTGCGGGGCGGGGAGGAACCCCTTCCCTGGGGGTCCGGTGCGGTCCCACCCCATGGTAAGGTAGGGGTATGGAGGCGGCCATGGATCCCCTCGCCTGGATGGACCGCGCCCTGGCGCTGGCGGAGGAGGCCCTCCGGGCCGGCGAGGTCCCCGTGGGGGCCCTCCTGGTCCTTCCCGACGGGCGTACCTGGGAAGGAAGGAACGGCGGGGCCGGCGCCTCTTCCCTGGACCACGCCGAGATGTCGGTCCTGCGGGCCGCCCTTTCCGGCCGCCACCCCAACGACCTCCGGCGGGCCACCCTCTACGTGACCATCGAGCCGTGCCTCATGTGCCTGGGGGCCATGGTCCACGCCCGGATCGGCGGGCTCGTCTACGGGTGCCCTGAGCCCCGCTTCGGCGGCCTCTCCCTCCTCCAGGCCCTCTGGAAGGAGGGCCGCTACCCCCACCGCTTTCCCATCGCCAGCGGGCTCCGGGAGGAGGAGGCCCGCCGGCTTCTCCAGGTCTTCTTTGAAAGACGCCGGAAAGGGCCCTAGTACCGTTTTCTGCCGGTCTCTCCCCCAATTTCCAACCGCCCGCGCCGTTCCCGAACCATCGGCCACGCCGCTTGATAGGCCGCGAGGGACGGGCCCCCCGTTTGCGGCCAAGGAGCCTTCACCGCAGAGACGTGATGAGGAAATAAAGGAATGCCGAAGAAGCAAAAACCTGAACAGGGAGCTCGGGGAGACCGGGGAGGCTTCTTCTTTCACTTTTTCAATTTTTGGGCCGGGCCGCCCCGTTGACCCCGTCTTCCGTTTCGGCCATAATGGGGGTTGGCCGCGGAGAGATGTCCGAGTGGCCGAAGGAGCACGCTTGGAAAGCGTGTGTGGGGGAAACCTCACCGGGGGTTCGAATCCCCCTCTCTCCGCCAAATCTTTCCAAGGGGGGCTCCGCCCCCCCTCGGCGCTCGCTACCGCTCGCTGACCCCCCCGCTGGAGGTTGCGCTCCAGGCGACGTGAAGTCGCCTTCGCGCCTTTCTCTCCCGCTCGCGCATCCGCCTGCTCGCGGTCAAAGGGGATGAGAAGGGAGGGAAACCTCCCGGCGGCGGTTAGAAGGCCGCGACCGCGGAGGGAGGCCAGACCAACCACCCGCATAGGGGGGCAAATGCCCCATCTGCCCAATACGCCTTCTTCCGTAGCAAACTGCTTTGGAAAGACAGTGGAACGACCTGGGGCGTGGAGGCTTTTTATGGATGCAGAGGGGCAAATGCCACAGTTTTTTCGCCCGGTTGCCCGAAGCCTTCCCGCGGACTAACCTAACGAATATGGTGGGATAAGGTCGGCTGGGGGCTTTCGTCCCAGGACCGGCACATGGATGACGGAGAGGCGCCGATGCGGAAGATGATGAGGTCGGCGGCCGTCGCCCTTTTCGCCCTGGGCACGGCGGCGGGAGCGGCGGCCCAGGGGCTCCAGGGGGACGTGGCGGCCGGGTACGCCTGGATGGACGAGGGGGGCTCCCTTTCGAGCTTCCGCACCCAGTACAACCTGGGGGAGGCCTCCTTTCTGGAGGCCCTGACCCTGGAGTGGACCCGGCCCTCCGGGGGCCCGCCGGTCTTCTCCCTGAAGGCCTGGGACCTGGGCGACCCCGCCCCCGACCACCACGGGCGCCTCCTCTTCCAGCCCACCGCCGCCTGGCGCTTCGAGGTGGCCTACGATGGCCGGAACTCCTTTTACGGCCTCCAGGATTCCCCGGTCAATCCCCGGGCCGACCGCTGGTCCATCGAACGATGGCGGGCCTCCGTTGCCTACGACGGGTGGAACGCGGCGCGCATCACCCTCGCCTTCCGCCAGTCTCAGCGGGAGGGGGATGTGGACCGGGTTCTCTACGGGCTGAACGCCTTCTACCCCATGCGGGTCCGTCTCGATGAGCGCTTCCGGGAGGGCAGCCTTCGCTTCGAAACCAAGACCCTCCCGGTCCGGCTCTTCTTCGAACAGAGCTTTGGGAACTTCGACCGGGAGAATCGGTGGCGCCCTCTGGGCGGGAGAGACCTCTCGGGGCACGACCCGGACCTTTTGGGGCGGCTGGCGACCACCCAAAAGGACTCGGTGGACCTTCCCTCCACGCGGCTGGGCGCCTTTTTCCGCAACGCCCGCTGGGATGTGGCCGCCACCGCCTTCTACAGCCGGTCGGACCTCGATTCGGCGGGTCTCTCCTCCAAGGTCTTCGAGGTCGGCGGCGGGACCATCGGGCAGATCTCCTATCTGGAAGACCTCGCCGGATCGGCGACGCAGGACACGCGGGCGGCGGACTTCCGGGCGGTCTTCCGGCTGGAGGGGGGCTGGAGCCTCCGCTTCCTGGGCAACTACCGCCGCAGCGACGCCGATTCGGACCTCATGGGCCTCCTTCTGCTCCACGCCGGCAGGCCGGGCCTTCCGGGCCTCACCCTCTCCCTTCCAAAGGACGACCGGGGATTCTTCAACGTGAACGACCGGAGCGCCGCCCTGGAGGCCGCCTGGGACGGAGGCGCCTTCCACGCCTGGGGCGGCCTTTTCGCCGGGCGGCGCGGCGTGGACTACCGGCGAAGCCAGGACGGAGCGGCCTTCTCCCAAGACCGCAACACCTCCGGCTACCGCCTGGGCGGCGCCTGGGATGCCGGCGACCGCCTCCGGCTGGACGGCGAGTTCGAGCACGGCTCCTTTGAACGGTACGTCCTTCGGGTGGACCCGGAGACGGTGGACCGCCTGACCCTTCGCCTCCGATCCCGGCTGGGGCGTGGCTGGTCCCTCTCCCTGCAGGGGCGCTTCGAGCGGGCCGACAACCCCTCCTCCCAGCGCGGGCTCGACCACAGCGCCGACGCCTACGGGGCCCGCCTCTCCTGGGATGATCCCCAGGGCAAGGCGGGCGCCCACCTCGCCGTGGACCGGAACCGCATCCGGACGAGGACCGACCTGGTCCTGCCGGGGGGCGAGGCGTCGCTCTCGGACTACGATCTGCGGCTCTGGACCCTCGAGGCGGGGGGCTACGTCACCGTGGGCCGGCTTTCCTTCGACGGGACGCTGCTCCGGATCAAAGACTCGGGAGGCACGTGGCCCTCCTCCGGCTGGGTGGGCGACGGGCGGGCGACCCTCGCGGGTCCCAAGGGGACGCGCCTCAGCCTCTTCGCCCAGCGGAGAAGCTACGACGAGGTCCGGAGCGCTGCGGGGGATTTCCGCTTCACCCGGTACGGCGCCGTCATCGGCTGGAGGTTCTGATGAAGGCTCGCGCGCTTTTGCTGATCGGCGGTCTGGCCCTCGGGGCCCTTTCCCTTCTGGCGGAGGAAAAGGCCCCCTCCAAGGACGACTGCGCCGCGTGCCACGAGGATGTGGTCAAGGCCTTCGAGCAAACGGCCCACGGGGCCGCCATGGCTCGCCGCTCCCCCGAAATCCTCGCCCGCTCTTGCGCCGTCTGCCACGCCCCGGCCCCCGCCCACCTGGAGGAGCCCTCCACGGCCAACGTCCGCCGGAAGCCCGCCGAGGAGGCCTGCCTCTCCTGTCACCAGGACCGGCTGGGCTCCCTCGCCCTCGCCACCCCGGGACACCCCCGGAGCGGAGTCTCCTGCACCGCGTGCCATGCCCCGAGCCACCTGGTCCCCCCCGCCGCCGAGCCCATGCTCGCCGCCGCCCCCACCAATCTCTGCGGCTCCTGCCACCGGGCCGAGGCGGCCCGGTTCCGGCTGCCCTACGCCCACCGCGAAGGGGCGGGCCCCATGGACTGCACCCGGTGCCACGACGTGCACGGACTCTCCCCGCGGGGGCGCCTGTCCCAGGCCAAGGACGGCGGGGTCTGCCTCGACTGCCACACCGAGAAGGCCGGTCCCTTCGTCTATCCCCACGCGCCCCAGCGGCTGGACGGGTGCCTCTCCTGCCACACGCCCCACGGCTCGGCGAACCCCCGGCTTCTCGTGCGGCGTCAGGTGGCGGACCTCTGCCTCGAGTGCCACAGCCGGGTTCCCGCCTTCCACAACCTCTCCAGCGCCCGGTACCGGGACTGCACCCGCTGCCACGCCGAGGTCCACGGCTCCAACCGGAGCCCCGTCTTCTTCCAGGAGTAGGTCCGGCCCCCGGAAACGGGGGCCGTGGGGATGGAGTGCGCGAAAAAGGGGTATATGCCCCACCAGGTTCACACCCGTCCTCCCTTCCCATTCTTTCTGAAAAGGTAAGAGTTGCACCATGCAGCGGGATTCTGGATTCTCAAATTTGAACCGGAACTGGGGGAATTACCCCTCTGCCGTTCCGCCGTTGGTCAAGTCCTGGACACGGCTTTTTCCTCAGACTACTTTGGTCGGAGTGTGGCGGGGGGAGAGCGGTTCCCCCGCCTGGCGTTGACTGTGGTGGCAACGACTTCTTTTCCTAGGAGGGAAGCAGGAAGCAGGTCGTCAAACGTTGGCTCGCCGTCGGTCTTTCGGCGGTGGCGGTGGGCGCCTTCGCCGGCGCCAAGGGGACCTCCCCCCCGGTGACCGTCCCCGCCCACAACACCACCAGCCTGCAGAAGATCCTGCTCACCTACTACACCAAGGCCCAGCTCCAGGCGGGCACCTACGTGGGTTCGGAGTTCTGCATCGCCTGCCACCAGGACAAGGCCTCCTGGAGAGACAGCAAGCACGCCCAGGCCCTCCGCCGCCCCATGGGGCAGTACAGTCTCGTGGCGGGAAAGGGCGTTGTGGCCGACTACGACAACAACGGGGTGGATGACTTTAAGCAGGGCCTCGACTTTAACACCATCTCTTCGGCCTTCGACCCCTACAAGCCCAACGCCCCCGTCCTTTCGTACAACTCCTCCACGGACACCTACACCATCACCATCGGACAACTGACCATGCCCGTGGTTTGCACGCAGGGCGGGACCGGCTCCTGGAAGCAGCGCTACCTGGTCCGCGTGCCCGTCTCCGACCTTCCCGGCGGCCTTTCCGCGGAGAACTACGTCTCCCCCATCCAGTACAACGAGAAGACCCGCGAGTACGTGCTGTACAACCCCGGGAACTGGTACGACGCCAACAAGCAACCCAAATTCACCCCCGCCACCACGGCGTCACAGCTCGCTTCGGCCAACGGAAGCACCTACTCCAAGAAGTGCATCGGCTGCCACACCACCGGACTGCGGGGGCTCGGGCAGACCGCCCAGGGGGAGTGGGTGTACAACGGCTTCGTGGCCGTGCTCTTCGACGAGAACGACCCTGGGTACTTCGATTACGACCACAACGGCCTTCCGGACATCGTAAACGTCGGATGCGAATCCTGCCACGGTCCCGGCTCCGCCCACATCCTCGGCGGCGGCGATCCCACCAAGATCGTGAACCCCGCCGATCTGGACGCCGACCGGGCGAATGCCGTCTGCGGGCAGTGCCACATCCGCGTGACTTCCACGCCGAACCATACCTTCGAGTGGCCCATCAAGGACGACACCCTGACCCCCTACCTCCCCGGCACCTCCGAGCCCCTGGCCAACTATTACACCGACGCCCCGGGTCTCTGGCCCGACGGGGAGTCCTCCAAACAGCACCACCAGCAGTACGAGGATCTGTACAAGTCCGCCCACCCGACCAACCCCTACCACAAGCTGACCTGTTTCACCTGTCACGATCCCCACGCGGCCCAGGGCGATCACCAGATCGTGACCGAAATCGTTTCCGGCGGGCTCACCATCCCCACCGCCAACGACAACAACACCCTGTGCCTCGCCTGCCACGCCGGCTTCGGCCCCTTCGCCGGGATCACCAAGGCGCAGGTGGCCGATTACGAGAACAACGTCACGGCCATCGGCCAGGTGGTCAGCGGCCACTCCAAGCACCTCTACAACCCGGAGGGGAAGATTGGCCTTTCCCGCTGCTCCAAGTGCCACCTGCCCACCGTGGCGTCTTCGGCCATCACCTACGACATCCACTCGCACACCTTCCAGGTCATCGAGCCGGCCAAGACGCTGGATACCCAGGGGCAGGGCGGGATGCCCAACGCCTGCGCCGTTTCCTGCCACCAGGGACGGCCCCTGAACTTCACCAGCACCGATTTCTCCTGCAACCCCTTCGGAACGTGGAACGACTCCGGGGACGTCAAGACCGCGACGATCCTGAAGGGATACTACGGCCCCGGCGGTTCGTGGTGGAACACCTCCACCTCCGCCCCCTCTTCCTCACCGGAAAAGAAGAAGTAGTCGCACCCATCCACCCTCATCGCCCTGGGGGCCCCTGCGGGGGCCCCCTTCTTTTCCCTTGCAGCGCGAAAGGGGCTGTGGTTCACTGGACGGGGGAGAGAGAGCCATGCGGACGGTGACGGTCACCACGGGGGAACCGCCCCTGACCTTCGAGGAGGCCCATTCCCTGGCCCGGGCCCTGGCGGAGACCCTCCTCGGCGAGTGCACCTGCCTTTCCTGGTCGGACCGGAAGGCCGGCCGCGAGTCCCCCGCCAACGCCTCCGACTGCCACGGCTCCTGCGAGGTGCCGGGTTACGTGGAGTACGCCGTGAGCCGCGGCGCCACCCTAAGGGTGATCGTGGACGGTGGCGCCTTCGACTTCCTCTTCCGCGACCTGAGGGAGTTTATGCGAGATATGGAAGAGCGGCCGTGAGACCGTTTTCTGGGTGGGGATTGGCGAAAGGGGGAGGGGCCATGATCCGTTTGGGGTTCGTGGGAGCTGTTGCATTTGGCGTCGTGCTTTCCGCCTGGGCACAGGAGCCTTCCACCTCCGGTGTCCCGGTGGCCCTGGCGGCGCCGGGGCAGGAGGCCCCTCCCCAGGGTGGGGCCCGGGAAATCGTGCTGAATCGCCCCTTTTCCCGCGGGGAGGCCTACGACTTGGTCTTCGACCTCCAGGGGTCGGGGAAGGGCTCCTTCGGCATCGGCGAAGCCACTTCGGGCTCCAGCCACAAGGTCTCCTTCCGGCTGGAGGGAAGGGCGAAGGTCCTCTCGGTGAGCGAGCGGGGCGAGCCCACCCTCCTGCTCTTCCAGGTGGGAACCGCCCGGCTGGTCCAGGAGGACAAGGAGAAGGCCCTGGACCTCGACGGCGCCGAATTGGGTCTCTCCTTCCCCGGGGGCAAGCCCCGCTTCGTCCGCCGGGACGGCAAGGAGCTGCCCAAGGAGGTGCTGGGGCTCCTGCCCCAGGCCTTCCCCGCGCCCAAGGAGTGGGACGAGGACGCCCTGCTGGGCCCCGGCCGGCCGGTGGCCCCCGGCGAGAGTTGGAGCCTTTCCCCCGAGTCCCTGGGCCGGATGCTCTTCACCCAGGAGCAGGAGGAGATGGCCCGTTCCGCCCGCATGGAGGGAACGGCCACCTTCGTCGGCGAAGAGACCCGGGATGGCCTGCCGGGCCTGATCGTCCGCACGAAGGTGAAGGTCACCGACCTCCGGATTCCCAAGTTCGTCGGAACCTTCGCGGTGGAGGTCACGGACGATCTGTGGATCGCCGCGGACCGGGCCTCCCACCGCTCCCGGCGGACGACCACGACGGTGACGGACCTGTGGGGAAAGATCCTCTCGGGGGACGGCAAGGCCCTGGACGTGAAGAACAAGGACACCCTCACCGTGCAGGTGGAGATCCGCTAGCCTCTCCACCCGGGCAGCGCCACCCGGCCGTCTTCTTTCCAGCCGGACACAACGGGCGTCAGGCCCCAGGCAGGGCAGGAAGCGCCTTTCCAGGGGGAGAAGGGCCGGCCTACGGTTCCTCTCCCCAGACCTCCGCTTCGAACCACTCCACGAGGGTCTGCGGGTCTCGCCAGGCCTCCTCGTGGAGGCCGGCCTTGAGGCAGGTGTGGCGGAGGAACTCCTCCCGGTCCCATCCCCACTCGGGGGCCACCTGGGGAAGGAGGAGGCCCTTGCGGCTCCCCCGCGTCACGATGAGGCCGTGGCGTCCCACCTGGATCTGGCCGAGGTCGGGAACGGGTTCGGGGACGGTGAGGGCGGAGATTTCAAAGCGGAGGCGGGGGAGCTCCGGAAGCCGAACCGCCGGGAACCGGGGATCCTCCACCGCCGCCGCCACGGCCATGCGGACCACCGTCTCGTCCAGGGGCCCGGCGGGCAGGATTGTCCCGATACAGCCGCGCAGGTCCCCCTCCCGCGTCTTGAGGGTGACGAAGGCCCCTCGGGGCTCGGGGGCCACCTCAGGGTAGTCCTTTCCCTTGCGGAGCCGCCGGCCCTCGCCGAGGTAGGTCTCCACCGACCGGCGGGCCAGGGCCAGAAGTTCCCGGCGGACCTCCGGCGGAAGACGGCCGGGGATTTCAGACGGCAATGAGCTCACCGAACTCGGGGATGGTCCGCTTCAGCTCGCCGTAGACCCCCTGGTAGAGCGTGTACACGGCGCTGGGGCAGCCGTGGCAGGCCCCCACCAGGCGGACCTTCAGGTTGGGCTCGGCGATTTCCACGATCTCGATGTCCCCCCCGTCCATCTGCAGGGCCGGACGGATGCGGGCGATGACTTCCCGGACGCGGGTCTCGAAACTCTCGGCCATGGCGGCTCCTCCTCGAGGGGTCAGCATAGCGCCGAAGGGGCACCGGGGCCAGTCCCCCCGGGCTTCGGCAGGTGCTCAGCGGCTTTTCAACCAGCGGTCGTAGCGGGCCTGGGTCTCCCGGATCCCGCGGCGGTAGGTCCTTCGCCGGAGCGCCTCCCCCCCCTCCCGGGAACGGAGGGCCTGGGGGCCGGCGTTGTACACCACCAGCGCCGGTTCGATCCCCCCGTACCGCCGTTCCAGGTCCGCCAGGTAGGCGAAGCCCAGCCGGATGTTGACCTCGGGATCGAAGAGGCTGGCCCCCCGAAGGGAGATCCCTTCGTCTTCCGCCACCTTCCGGGCGGTGGCCGGGAGGATCTGCATGAGGCCCACCGCTCCCTGGGGCGACACGGCCCCCACCTCGAAGGTGCTTTCGCTCTCGATGAGGCCCACGATGAAGGCCAGGTCGTAGCCGTGCCGGGCCCGCACCTCTTCGATGGCCGACACCGTCCGATCGAAGAGAGGCCGGGGCCACCGCTGGCGGCAGTCGGCCAGGGCCTTGGATAGAAGGATCTCCGCCGGGAAGAGGTTCCCGCGGCAGAGGTACGCCTTGGGCACCGGCTGGGCCGAGGAAGAGGTCCACTCGGCAGGCTTGCTCCACACGTTCACGAGGAAGAGGCCCGCGACGGCCGCAGAGAGGGCCGCGAGGTGTTCCAGAAAGCCTTTCCTCCGTCCGATCATGGACTTAGCGTACCACAGCCCCACCGGACGGTCAAGCAAAGGCCTTCCCCCAATCCCGGGATCGCGGAATGAAGGCCTTCAGGGCCCGTCGGCGAGACGGAGGTCCCCCCCCGGCAGGACCTCGGGAGCCACCAGGACGAAGGGCTCGGAGGTCAGCGGCCGGAGGTACTCGTACTCCGCGTAGAGCCTCGCCAGCTCCGGCGGGAGGGCCGCCGTTTGGCGGAGACGGGCCAGGCTGTCGGCGTCGCTCTGCAGAAAGGACTCCAGGAAGTTCTTGGGCCGCGGGAGCACCCGGATCTTCACCGGCTGATCTTTGGCGATCCCGGCCTTCTCCCGGGCCAGGTCCAGGGCCTCGGGGATTCCGCCGAGCCGGTCCACCAGGCCGAGTTTCAACGCGTCCTCGCCGGTCCAGATGCGTCCCTGGGCCACCCGGTCCACCTGGTCGTAGGAGAGGCGCCGCCCCTCCGCGGCCTTGGTGACGAAGTCGCGGTAGAAGGCGCCCATGTGCTCCATCAGCAGGGCCTCCTGCTCGGGGGAAAAGCGAACGGCGGCGCTGAGCATGTCGGCGTTGCTCCCCCGCTTCATCACCTCCTGCCGGTAGTCGATCCAGTCGTAGAGGCCCTTGAGGACGAACTTTCCGGTGACGACGCCGATGGATCCGGTGATGGTTCCCGGCTGGGCGACGATGCCGTCGGCTCCCATGGAGATGTAGTAGCCCCCGGAGGCGGCCACGTCGGACATGGAAACGACCACCGGCTTGCGCTTCCGGAGCACCTGGACCTGGCGCCAGATCACGTCGGAGGCCAGCCCCGATCCGCCGGGGCTGTCCACCCGGAGGACCACCGCCTTCACGTCCCGGTCCTCTCCCGCCCGCCGGAGCCACTTCACCACCGTGTCCGAACCGATGTTGCCGCCGGAGGCCGCCTGGGTCCCGTCCCCCTCGCCGGAGACGATGCCCCCGCTGGCCAGCACCAGGGCGACGGTCTGGCGGGCGCCCCGGGAGGGATCCACGCGGCGGTCCTTGACGTAGGCCTCCAGGGAGACATGGTTCCACTTCTCCCCGTTGCCGTTCACCTTGCGGAGTTCGGCCTCCAGCTGGTCCCGGTAGAGGAGGTCGTCCACCAGCCCCTTCGCCTTGAGCTCGGGGCCCCAGAAAAAGCCGCGGTCCACCAGGGCCCGGACGGCCTCCGGCGAGAGCTTGCGCCCCCGGGCCACGCCCTCGACCATCTGGCCGTAGAGGCTGTCCAGGACGGCGTTCATGGCCTCGCGGTGGGCCTCGGACATCTCCTTGCGCATGAAGGTATCGGAGTAGGACTTGTAGGCCCCGATGTGGTAGAGCTGGGGCTCCACCCGCAGCTTGTCCAGAACCCCCCGGTAGAAGGGCACCTCCGCCAGGAGGCCGGTGAGCATCAGGCTCCCCGAGGGGGGAGCCAGGACCCGGTCCGCCGAGGCCGCCAGGTAGTACCCCCCGTTCCCCGCGCTCTCGAAGTAGGCCCAGACCGGCTTGCCGCTTTTTTGGAAACGGCGGAGGGACTCGGCCATCTCCTGGATCTTGCCGAAGCCCGCGGGCACCGCTCCCACCTCCACCAGAACGGACTTGATCCGCTCGTCCCGGGCCGCCCGGTCGAGGGCCTCTTCCACCTCGTAGACCGAGTAGACCTTCACGTGGAAGAGCTGGGTCAGGAGAGGGTCGGGGGCCAGCTCCTGGAGGGGGCGGTCAAAGCTCACCACCAGCGTGCTGTCGGGCTTGACGGAGACGGCGGGGCCCTTCATGAGGGACGAGAGGCCCGCGGCCACGAGGAGGACGCCGAGGACCAGGGCCGCCAGGGCCACCAGGAGGGCGATGAGCCCCCAGCGGACGCGGCGGGGCGGCGGGACGTTCAAGGGTTCGTTCATGGGAGCGCTCCTCTCCAACCCGGGTTAAACGGATGCGGGTCGGTCAAAGTTTCAGGTCTTCCCCCTTGAGAACGGCCTCCAGGCGGGAGGGGGGCCAGTCCAGCAGGCGGGCGGCCCGCCGGCGGTCGCCCCCGCAAAGGCGCAGGAGTTCCCGGGCGCGCCACCGCTCCTCCTCCCGAAGCCACCGTTCGGGGTCGGCGGCGGACCCGGGGGCGGGCGGAGGGCTTCCGCCCGGCGGGGCCGTCTCCAGGGCCAGGAGGCCCGGGCCCACCACCCCGTCGGGAGGGGCGAGGATGGCGGCCCGCTCCAGGCGGTTCATGAGCTCCCGCACGTTGCCCGGCCAGCGGTACTCCTGGAGCGCCCGGAGCGCCTCCTCCGAGAGGGCGAGTTCCGGCCTCCCGGTCTCCTTCCGGAAGAGGCCGAGGAAGTGCTCCGCCAGGAGCGGGATGTCCTCGGGGCGCTCCCTCAGCGGCGGGATCCGGATGGGAAAGGCGCCGAGGCGGTAGTAGAGATCCTCCCGGAAGGCCCCCTCCCGAACCATGGCGGCGAGGTCCCGGTGGGTGGCGCAGATGACCCGAACGTCCACCCGGACCGGCCGGGCCGAGCCCACCCGGGTGAAGGTCTTCTCCTCGATGACTCGGAGGAGCTTGGCCTGGAGGGCCGGCCCCATCTCGCCGATCTCGTCGAGGAAGAGGGTCCCGCCGTGGGCGTACTCCACCTTCCCCACGGCGGCGGCGTGGGCGCCGGTGAAGGCGCCCTTCTCGTGGCCGAAGAGTTCGTTCTCCAGGAGGCTCTCGGGGATGGCGGCGCAGTTGACGGCCACGAAGGGGTGGTCCCGTCGGGGACCGGCCATGTGGATGGCCCGGGCGAAGAGCTCCTTGCCCACCCCGGTCTCCCCCAGGAGGAGGCAGGTGGCGGAGGTGGGCGCCACCCGGGCGGCCTGCTCCTGGGCGGCCCGCAGGGCATCGCTGCGACCGAGGATGGGGCGGAAGGCGGCGAGCCGCTCCTGCTCCATCGCCCGGACCTCTTCCCGGCGGTCCCGCCGGGAGGAGCGGAGGGTTCTCTCCACCACAAGCAGGAGGTGGCCGGGGTCCACCGGCTTCTGGAGGAAATCGGCGGCGCCTTCTTTCATGGCGGCCACCGCCGACTCCACGGAACCGTAGGCGGTCAGCAGGACCACCGGCACCAGGGGCCACCGCTCCCGGCTGGCCCGGAGCAGCTCGAGGCCGTCGTGGAGGGGGAGCTTGAGGTCGAAGAGCCCCAGGTCGTAGCCCCCCGCCTCCACCCGTTCGAGGCCCTCCCGGCCGTCCGCCGCCTCCAGGACCTCGTAGCCCTCCCGGGCGAGGATTTCGGAGAGGGCCCGGCGCAGGCTCGCCCGGTCCTCGACGAGGAGGAGGCGGTCGCTCACCGCCTTCCCCCCGGGAGCCGGCGCAGAGCCTCCTCCACCTCCTTCCGGCGCCCCTCGGCGTCGGCCAGCTCCCGGCGGAGGACCGCCTGAACCTCCTGGGGGGTGCCCACGTCCAGGGTCAGCATCTCCCGGAGGAGCAGCTCGGTGCTGTAGCTTCCCTCCAGAGCTCCGAGCCTCTCCCTCAGCGCCCCGATCCGGGCGTCGAGGCCCTGCCGTTCCAGCTCGAGGGCCTTTCGGCGGGTCTCCGCCGCGTCCCGCGCCGGATCGGCCCCCTCCAGGTCGTAGAGCAGGTCGAAGTCCTTCTCCCACTGGAGGGCCAGTGCGGAGGACCCCTCCCGGTTGGGGGCCTGAGGTGGCGGCGTCTCCTGGCTCCGGAGGGGAGCCGGCGGGACGGCTACCAGCAGGGCGGCCGAAAGCAGAAGGAGGAAGGCGCTCCGCATGGGCTCAGTATACCCGCCCGTCCCCGGTGGGCCCAAATTCCGCGCTCGTCCGGGACCGGTTTTGGGGATGGGATGCCGGTTCCCCGGGGGCGCCAAAGGCCGTATCATGGAGGGGGAGGGTCCGTTGGAAACGCGAATCGACGCCGGGTCCCGCCTCAAAGGAACCCTCGAGACCGCCGACGACCTCCTGCTGGAGGGAATCCTCGCGGGGGAGGTCCGTTCCTCCGCCCGGGTGGTCATCGCCCGCGGAGCCCGCTTGGAGGGGCCCCTGGCCGCCCGGGAGGTGGAGGTGTGGGGAACGGCCGAAGGACCCGTCACCGCTTCCGGCACGGTGGCCATCCGGGCCGGCGGGAGGGTGAATGGAGACATCCGTGCCGGCCACATCCTCGTGGAGGACGGCGCGGTGGTCCAGGGGCGGGTTCTCACCGCGGGGCCCTCCGGCACGGAGACGTGAGATGGCGGAGGGCCCGCACCTCCTCACCACCTGGCAGGCCGCCCGCTACTGCGGCGTGAGCCCCTACACCGTCCGGAACTGGGTGAACAGCGGGCGGCTTCCCGCCTTCCGGACCCCCGGCGGCCACCGCCGGATCCGGAGGCCGGACCTGGACGCCTTCCTGGAGGCCCACGCCATGCCCCTTCCCGCCGAATTCCGGGGAGGGGGGCGCCGCCTTCTCTTCCTGGTGGCCCCGGGACAGCGGGGGCTGGCGGAGGCGGCGGCCCGCTGGAGCCCCGACTTTGACGTGGAGGTCCCCTCCTCGGCCTTCGAGGCGGGCTTTGCCTTCCTCGCCTTCCGGCCCCACTTCGTCCTGGTGGACCTCTCGGACGGACGGTGGGACGGCCTGGAGGTCTGCCGCCGCCTCTACCGGTCGGCGGAGACGGCCCACGTCCGGGTGGCCGCCCTCCTCCCCTCGGAGGACGCCGAGACGCTGGAAGCCCTGGAGGAATCGGGGGTGCAGGGCCACTTCACCCTTCCCGTGGAACCGCTCCTCCTTCGCCGCTACCTGCGGAAGCTCTTCCCCCACTGCCGGTGGCGTCCCCAGCGCCGCCGGCCGGGACCGCCCTCCCCGTAAGACACCCGTAGAGTTGGAGGTAGGCTTGGGCCATACGGTCCATCCCGAAGTCCCGGGAGCGTTCCCGGGCCTGCGCCGCCAGCCGGCAAGCCAGATCCCGGTCCGCGAGGAGCCGGCGGACCGCCTCGGCCAGGGCCCCGGCGTCTCCCGGCGGAACGAGGAGGGCCTCCCGGCCCTCCCGCAGGACCTCTCCCGTGCCTCCCGACCGGGTGGCCACCACCGGCACCCCCGCCGCCGCCGCCTCCTTCACCGCCCCGGGGGACCCCTCACCGGAGAGGGACGGCAGGACCAGCAGGTCCAGGGAGGCGTAGAAGTCCCGAAGGTCTTCGAGGTGACCCAGGAAGCGGACCGGAAGGCGCCTTCCCTCCGCGCGCTCTTGGAGCTCCTGCCGCAGGGGTCCTTCCCCCGCCAGCAGAACGACCAGCCCCGGTTCGCCCCGCAGAAGGTCCGGAAGGGCCTCGAAGAGGACGGCGTGGCCCTTGTGGCGGGCCAGGGCCGCCGCCACCCCCACCACCGCCTGCCTCCCTTCAAGCCCCAGGCGCCGGCGGGCCTCCTCCCGGGGCGGTAGGGGCAGGAGGCGTTCCAGGTCCACGGCGCTGTGGATCACCCGAAGGCGGCCCTCTGGCACCCCCGCCGCCGCCAGATCCCGGGCGATGGCGCCGCTCACCGCGGCCACCGCCGAGGCCTTCCGGTACTTCCAGCGGGAGAGGGGGCCCCGGATGGGGAAGGAGACCCGCCGTGTGGCCACCACCGGAAGGCCTCCCAGAAACCCCGCCGCGAGGGCCGGGGTCAGGGCGTGGGCGGTGTGGGCGTGGAGGAGGTCCACCCCTTCCCGGCGGGCCAGCCGGAAGATCCGCCAGGCGGCCACGGGATCGGCCTCCCCCCGGGGGAACCAGGGGAAGACGGGGATCCCCTCCCGTGCCGCCCGCTGGGCGAGTGGCGCGGCGGGGGGTGCCGCGAGGAGGGGACCCAAACCTTGCCGGGCCAACTCCCGCAGGAGCCCCAGCGTCTGTACCTCTCCCCCACGGAAGGACCGCTCGGTGTTGAGGTGAAGAACCCGCGGGGGGCCGACGGCCATGGGGGTCAGAGGGTGGGGTAGAGGGCCAGGATGCGGGCCACGTACCGCTGGGTCTCGGGGATGGGCGGAACGGCCTGGACCTGCTGGACCCGGCGGATCCCCGCGTTGTAGGCCGCCAGGGTGAGCTCCAGGTCGCCCTGGAAGGTATCCAGGAGCCACCGGAGGTAGCGGACGCCGCCCCGGATGTTCTCCTCCGGCGAGAAGGGGTCCTTCACCCCCATGTCCGCCTGGGTGGAGGGCATGAGCTGCATGAGTCCCTGGGCGCCCTTGGGGGAGACCGCCCGGGGGTCGAAGTTGGACTCCACCCGGATGAGGGCCGCCACCAGCTTCCAGTCCACCTGGCTCTCCTGGCAGGCCCGGGCGATGATCTCCCGGTAGGGCAGGGAGGGAGGGAGGGGCTTCTCCGGCTCCGCTTCCTCGGGCGGAGGGACGTACCCCTCGAAACGGCGGAGAACCGCCCCCTCCGGCACCCCCATCTTCCCGCCGCCGGGAAGGACGAGGACCAGCAGGCCCTCCTCCCGCTCCACCCGCTCCACCACCAGGGAGCGCTCCGACTGGAAGACCACCAGCTCCATGCCGTGGGCGGCGGCGGAGGCCAGGAGGAGGCCAAGGGCCAGCAGGGCGGTGCCGGTTTTCACGCCAGTTCTCCCAGGGACGCGAAGAAGCGGTCGTGGCCCGATGGGTGGAAGGTGGCCCGGCCGGGGTCCAGGACGAAGCGGGCCGCTTCTGCAGCGGAAATCCCCTTGAAGATCAGCGACAGGGAGGCGTTCTCCACCTTCTCCCGCTGGAGGAAGGCCCCCAGGGTGGCCACCATGCCGTAGGTGAGCCGCCCGGGGCTCCCCTCTCCCGCCGTCCGCCCCCCGGTCCACCGGCGAAAGGCCCGGGCGAGGCGCCCCGGCCGGGCCGGCTCCACGCCGTTGTACTTGACGAAGAGGGCCCGGTAGGCCGCCTGCTGGGAGGGCGGAACGTACTCCAGGAGGGCGAGGGAAGGGGAGGCGGGGTCGGCGGTGAGGGCCAGGGCGGCGTAAACCCGGGGGCGGTCCCACTTGACGGCGGGGTCCAGCGGCTCCAGAGCGCTCCCCACCAGCAGGCCGTACCGCGGATCGATCCGAAAGAGGGCGGGGATCTTCCGGCCCCGGAGGAAGCGGGCCAGGCGGAGGACGAGTTCCCGGAGGGGCCGTCCGTGGCGCCCCTCCCCCTGAACCAGGAGAATGGCCTCCTGGGTCTCCGTCAGGGCATCCCGCTCCTGCACGAGGAACAGGGTGAGGGGGGAGGACTCTCCGGCGACGGGACTCCACGCGGCGGCAAGGCAGGCCTCCTTCAGGGCGGTGGGCTCGGGGAGAAGGCCGGGCCGCTCCCGTAGTCCCAGGGCCGCCAAGAAGTCCGCCAGGGGAAGGTCGTCGTACCGCAACGTCGTGCCCTCGGCCACCGTTTCCTCCCGGCCCCAGCATACCCCCGGTGCCCCTTCGCTTCCAGACACGCCGAGGGCCCCCATCCCGCGAGGGGAACCGAACAGGCGGCGCAACTCCTTGATGCCCTTGCAGATTTCAAGAATAACCCCATCCCCTGCCCAGGGATTGGGGGCATTCGAGCCGAAGGCGAAGAAGGCGTGAGGGGTGGGGTGAGGCTCCACGGGCTGGAGCAGGGAGGGACCCCGAAGGGCAGGCCGAGCGTTCCGACTGGCTTGGCCAGCGGAACGCGGGGGAGAAGCCCCTCCCCGTTCAGGAGAAAAAGTTTTTCCGTCGTGAAGCACCTGCTCCACCGAAGGTCCATCGCGGAATTTGGGGCTTGATGCGTATCTGTGTCCAAGAAAATAGGGGCGGTCCAAGCGGTGATTCAAAGCGGGCGTCCGCCGTACGACACGGCGGCTTATTGCCGACGCGAGCCATGAGGAGGATAGGAAGCGGGTCCCAACGCCACCCAACGCCACCAATCATCACCTGGCCGGATCGAAATGGCCTGAAACGTAGGCCACCGACGGACAGGGTGCCCCATTCTTAGTCATGGGTTTGTACAGCCATGTTCGTAAAACCTCGCATAGCGGAGCGTCAATCTGTGGCGCAGGCGCCTCAATAAAGAGAACGCGACACACTCGCCCGCGTTCGTCGATGCAGAGCTTTGCAAAGAAGTGAAAGCCCTCGCTGGGTCCCTCAGGGAACATGCTCCAGTCTATGTCACCAGAAAGTTTGGTCGGGTTGTTGATATCTTCCCCCCAACAGGGTATTGATTGGTGCTCAATGCGTTCGCAAGGTGGCGGTTGGATGGGAGGTTTGGGCTCTTGTTGTGGGCCATCTTGTCTGGCCGCATGTTCGGTTAATGTCGCCGCATTGCTGCGGGCTGCTGGAGCAGGCGAGTGGCTGCGACATGAGAGCAGCGCAAGGCAGAAGATGGCAGCAATCGGACGTAACGTATTGACAGTCATGGGCATCCACAGCAGTTCCAATCTCGGCATACTTGAATGAGGCATCCGAGTTCCTCCATAAGTGCTTCCCGCTCATCTGATTGGTCCCCCGGCGGCCCGGAGCTTGTCAATACCCCTGAGACAGGTGCTGTTAGAAATTAGTGTAGCAGGCAAGTGTGGCGGCCTCCTTTCTCATGAGCTGTTTTGGGGG
>Ga0209018_1000385_pt1 | contig 41733 bp, 29 predicted proteins | sample YNPBryBLVA2012_FD_185814 | JGI IMG/M metagenome (GOLD analysis project Ga0209018, IMG submission 185814) | Anoxygenic and chlorotrophic microbial mat microbial communities from Yellowstone National Park, USA - YNP Bryant BLVA 2012 (SPAdes)... ...
CAGCAGCGGCTCCGGGAGGCCCAGCCGCCCTGCTTCTCTGAAGCCGAGGCCGACACCGATTGGGCTTGACAAGGCCCCCGGAGGCGGTAAACAATTACGTTCAATGTGGACGCCGGCTTCGAACGCGACAGCCGGAAGCAGTTGGCCAGTAACATCCAGACGTTCCCGCCTCGCTTCAGCGGGATCCGTGCCGACGGCATCAACAATTTCGATCTGTCCCTGTTCAAGCACTTCCGCATTCGGGAGGGGCTTCGCGCCCAGGTCCGCATCGAGAGCTTCAACGCGCTCAACCACGTGCAGTTCGCCGCCCCCAACACCAATCCCTACAGCACCGCCTTCGGCGCCATCACGGGCGCGCTCGGCCACGGCCAGCGCCAGATTACGCTGGCCGTCAAGCTGATCTTCTAAAGCGAGGCTGGCCCCGGCCGGCTTTCCGAAGGAATTCCCGCGCCCCCTGCCGGATGCGCCCGCGGAGCCCAGAGGTCACCCGCCAGAGCGGTCCCACTCGCACCCGGAGCGGGCGGCCTGACGCCATGACGCTGCCGTGCGGCTCCCCCGAATCGGTCTGCTCCACCAGGAGCCCCCTCCGCATCAAGGGAAGGCTTCGCGCTCCCCAGACCGTCCCCGAAGACCCGCGTGGCGCGCCCGGAGGGACTCGAACCCCCGGCCTGCTGGTTCGAAGCCAGCCGCTCTATCCGGCTGAGCTACGGGCGCGGCTTGATTCCATTATAGCCGGGCCGCCGCTCGCTCAACTGAAGAGGAACTCTGCGGTCGCGGTGCAGGATTCCTGCGATACCAGGCGCGCCCAGTGCGCGGCGAAGCCTTCTGGGAACACGTGGTGTTTATAACCTGCCACGCGCAGCGTCTCGTAGGTCTCCCAGGAGCCGTTGCCCAGGAAATCAATTTCAACGCGGACCTCCGCCGGGCGATCGGTCTTCAGGTGGAGCACCTTGTTGTCGAACCCGGTGAAAAGGAAAGGATCCGAGGGTTCGCCTGCACGGACTTCCGTGCGGCGCCAGGGGCCTCCCCAACCCTGCGGCTTGCCGAAACTCCACAAATCATCGGTTTTGCCGAACCAGATGCCGGACTGCGGCTGACCGCCTAACGGGTTGTTGTCTGCGTTCGGCGTGTTTTGATTGCCGGCCATGACGAACAAGCCGCGGAAGGAGCAGAAGTCCGGAATGATGCGCAGGTGGCGGCAGATGGGGCTTACGCCCCAGATGGCGTCTTCAAAGGCGATGGGCTGCAATTCGTAAAACATGCCGTGGATGTCCATGAGGAAGCGCTCGGTTTCGACTTCCCGGATGCGCGTCCATTCGGTTTGCCAGGCGTGATCGAAACTGTGGCTGGCCTTGGGCAAACGGTAACGGCGCCACCGCCCTTTGATCAACGCCCACAATAGCACCGAGGCCTCATCCCAGCCCGTCGCGAACATGACCTCGCCCATGTTCCTGCGCGCCGCGCATTCCATGTGCGGCTTGCGGCTCAGGGCGCGCCATTGCTTGCCGTCGAACTCGAACAAGCCGGCCTGCTCGTCGCCGAACTCGTAAAAGCCGTTGTTGGCCGCCACCACGCGCCCCTGGGCGGTGCAACCGCCTTTGAAGTGGGGACGCTTGATCCCGAACTCTTTGTTCAAATCGAACAGCAGCGTGGTTTTCAGCGTGCCGACGTCCATCTCGAAAAGCAGCCCTTCCATCGTGAGCGTGTACACGCGGTTGGCCGGATCGCTGAGGTGGGTCATGGTGGCGGTCAGCCGATGGTCGAGCAGCGACTCGATCACCCGGAAGTTGCCGCGCAGGTCAACGGCGTAGGGGCCGATGATCGCCTGTTGTGATTGCGTGTGGACGTAACGGTTGGCGTGCGTGCCGTCGCTGCGGTGCACCAGGCGAATGTTGAGCCGGTCGTCAATCACATGCAAACCCAGGCCGGAGCCGGTGGGCGCCTTGTGCGAGTTGTAGGTGACCGCCCAGAGTACGTCCGCCCAGGGCAGCAAGGCGCCCACGCCGCATTCTGAGCGGGTCGGGCCAGTGTCGGCCTTCACGCCCACATTGGGAAGGCCGGGCAGGAAGCTTTGTGCGCGACCGGTGAAGGCCGCAGCAGCGAGTCCGACAAGCGTCCGTCGCGTCATAAATCGCTCCATGAAAAGCTGCGAACTAAGTTTACCAGCTCATGCGCGGGCCGAACTGCATGATCCGGGGATCCCGGGCGGTTGTAATCCGCCCGAATTCGCCGGCCAGAGCGCTGGTATTGGGCAGTGTACCGGCCCCATTTCCTGAGCGCCTTCGGAATTATCGTCACGCAGCAGCCTCCTGTAGCGCAGCACGTTCTGGGGCCGGCTCACCCGCTTGTTGGTCCAGGAATTGGCGTCCAGCGCGTCATTGCGCAGGGAATCGTGAACCGCTCCGGACCAGCGGTTGGTTCCCGAGCGAGTTATGACGTTGATCACCCCGCCGCCGGTCACGCCGAATTCCGCCGAATGCAGGCTGGTGGCTCTGACGGAGGGCTTTTCGGTGTCGAGGATGGGAGCCTGGCCGAGTGATAATTGCCCGTGGGCAGCAAAGCCAAAGTGTAACAGCCGACGTGATTGGAACGCGTGGCGTACTTGAGGCCGGTGTCCGTGTTGCGAGCGGCGACGTCGGCCTCGGGAATCACAGCGGCGGTCGAGTCGGTGATGCGTCCGGTGAGCTGCGCCGTCTGGCCGGGAGCAACTCGGTCGCAGCCAGGCGGGATTGCTCCTTGGGCGCCGCCGAACGCGCTTTAGCTTGCGCTGCGCAGGATCTCGCGGATTCGCCGGGCCACGATGCGGTCTTCGCCCGGCTCCAGCATCCAGACGCCCACGACCAACTGATCGCGGCTGCCGGGGACCACTTCGATCGAGGGCTCGCCCTCGCGGAGGCGCTTCACCACTTCCGGCACGCTGATCTTCACTTGCGCCTGATCCCAGCGGATCCGCAGGTGCGGCACATGGTTGGCGATCTCCGGGATCCAGATCTCGGTCGTTACCCCGCGGACCGAGGCGGCGTGGTCGGCAATCAGTTTGGCGCGCTTCTCCCACTCGCGCCACTCGGCTTGATGATCGCGCTTGAGATACAACTCGACCGCCACCATCATGCTCAGCAGCTCCTCCTTGTTCACCTTCATGCCCCGCCCGATGGTGTCGGCATAGGGCGACGTGTTGAGCCGCGCCGCCTCGATCAGGTCCTTGCGGCCCAGCAGCAAGCCGGCGCTTTGCGGTCCGCGCAGCCCTTTGCCCCCCGAGAAGGTCACCAGGTCGAAGCCCATCTTGAGATATTTCGAGAGGTTCTCGGCCGGCGGCACGTCGGCGGCGCAATCGTTGAAGGTGGGCACGTGGTGTTTGCGCCCCAGTTGGGCGAACTCCGCCGCCTTGATTTTCCCGATCGGGTCGTTGGCGTTGAGGAACAACATCATGGCCGTGCGCGGGTTGACGGCTCGCTCCAGTTCCTCCACGGTTTCCACTTCGATCAAACGGACGCCGCAGTTGCGCACCGCGTGGTCATAGCCGAAGCGGTGGGACTTCTGGATGATGACCTCGTTCTTCATGCCGGTGGTGTCGGGCAGGCGGCGGATGAACTCCGGGTTGGTTGCCGTGATACAGGCAGCGGTGCCCAGCGTCAACGCCGAGGCGGCGCCGGCCGTCACCATGGCCGCCTCGCAGCCGATCAGCTCCGCGATCCGCCGGCCCACTGCATCGTGCAGTTCGATCAGCGGGCAGTAGCGGGTGGAGGCGTACTCCCAGGCCTGCTTCACCTCCGGAGGCATCAGCGAAGCGGTCAGCACGGTATAGGTTCCGGCGGCGTTGATGAAGGTGCGCACGCCGAGTTCTTTGAAGAAGTCGCGCTTGGCGGGCCGGGCCAGGGCGGGCGAAGCCAGCAGGCCACCCACCAGCGGCAGACCGGCCACGGTTTCCAGGAAGCTTCTGCGATCGGGCATGGCGAATCCAGTCTAGCGCGTTCCGCCCGCTCCGGCGCCGCGAGCCAGTTGCTCGATCCGGGCGGCCAGGCGGGCCCGTAGCGCCAACAGCCGCTCGGGATCCCGTGAGAACTCCCGCACGCCCGCCACCAAGCTGCCGGCCGCCTCGTCCGCCAAGCGGGCGTCGCCCAGCGATTTCAACAGCCACAGGTACTCGTAATCCTCGATCCCTTCGCGCAGCAGCTCGAAGCGGATCGAGCGGACCCCTCCGTCCACGTCCTTCTGCCCGGTGTAGCGCCGCACCCGGTTGCCCGGGTACAGCAGCGATCCCTCGCCGTTCAGCACCCAACCGTCGCTACAGAAAAAGCCGCTCAAGTAAGTGACCGGATTCAGCCAGGGATCCACCGTCTGCGACCAGAAGTTCAGCGCCCAGTACAGAATGCCGTCCAGCCCCAGCCGCCAGGTGATCCAGGGCACCATGACCGGATCCATGGCCGGCCCGTCAATAAAGTAATTCGGCTGAGGATAGACCTGGTCGCAAGAGATATACCAGGTTACTTCCCCGCCCTTGGCGCGCTCCTGCCGGATCGCCTCCCTCACTTCCGGCCGGTTCAGTGCGTTGCCGTGAACCGAGAAATGCGTGGCGTAGCCGGTCAGCGGGCCCCACTCCGGACGATCGGGCACGGGCGCTTCGGTCACCAGGAAGGGCGTCCCCGGCGCCGCTTCCTGCACCAGCCGGGCCCAGCGCCGCGTCTCCTCGTAGGCCTCCGCCGTGTTGGGTTCGTCTATCGGGCTGTTGAAAACCAGCCGGTCCGCCCATCCGTTCCGGCGAAAGTAGGCGGCCGTCTGGGCCAGATAGGACTTGACTCGGCGCTGGAACGCTTCCGAAAAAGGCGGATCAGGCAGCAGCCGCCGCAGCCGCCCGGGCGCGGCCTCCAACACCACACGTTTGCTGTTCCACTTCCTCAGATACAGATCGTAGGCCTCCTGGTCGAACTGCAAGGCCAGATCGTCGCCCCGCAACTCGATCTCCGGATGCAACAGCTCGTTGAACCACGGCTCCATCCGGTTTTCGTAAAGCAACGCGTGGTAATTCCTCAGCAGCCGCCTAGCTTCGGGGGAGGTTTCCTCGAGGTTATGCAGCCGAGCCGCCTGCCGCAGGGAGACGCCCATATAGGTAATCAGGTGGGTCTGCCGGGGCAGGGCGAAATCGTACACCCTCAGGCGCACCGTCAGCTCCTCCACCGGCCGGCCCTGCTGGCTGACGCGGATCGCGCCCACGTACTCGCCCGCCGCCGCCTTCTCGGGGATGAAAATGTCCACCCACAGGGCCCGGTTGCGCACCGCCCGCCGGAATTCCGCCGCCATACTGAAAGGATCGGTCAGCGGCGCCAGGGCGTCCGGCCAAAAGCCGGTTCCCCCTGCCCGGCTGGAAGGGGCGTAGCACAGCACCACGTGCTCGAAGTACACCCGCACCTGCTCGGCCGGGATCCGCCCCGCCGGCGACGCCAGCTCGCCCGCCTCGAGGAAGAAACCGCCCGCCGGCGCCTGAGAACGGCCGCGCGGGGGTGGAGTCGAGATCACCACCTGGAAGGGCACGTGCTCGTTGCGCGCGCCCGCCAGGCTGACCGTCTTGCTCGCCCGGTCCCAGACCGCGTTGCGCTCCTGCGCCGGCTCATCGGACCGGACCTTGTAAAGGCTGGGGACAGCCCAGACGCTCACCTCGGCAGCCGGCAGACACACAGCGCCCCACAACAGGATTCCCCAAGAGGGCCAACTTTTCATGAGCAGATTGTAGCGCGGTCCCGCCTGGGAAACCGGCAGCGCGGCAGGGAGGCATCGGGCGTCCCGGCGCTTCCCAGCGGGTCCAGGCAGCCGGCCGGCGCCGCGCTTGGATTGAAAGGCTTCCCTACAATGGTGGGTTGCCCGGCATCGAATTCCAGATTGTGGCCGAGTGCGGGCGGACGGGGGCGCGGGCAGGGCTGCTCCACACTCCGCACGGGACGGTCGAGACCCCGGTCTTCATGCCGGTGGGCACGCAGGCCAGCGTCAAGGCGGTCACGCCCCGGGATCTGCTCGAGCAACTCGACGCGCAACTCCTGTTGGCCAATACCTACCACCTGTTCCTGCGTCCCGGGCACGAGGTGATCCGCCGCCTGGGCGGCCTGCACCGCTTCATGGGCTGGCCGAGAGCCATCCTAACGGACTCGGGCGGCTACCAGGTCTTCAGCCTGGCGGATCTGCGCAAGGTGACCGAGCAAGGAGTGTGGTTTCGCTCCCACCTGGACGGCGCGGCCCACCTCTTCACGCCCGAGACGGCGGTGGACGTGCAGCTCGCCTTGGGCAGCGACATCCTGATGGCGCTCGACGAATGCCTGCCCTACCCGGCCGCCTACGAGAGCGCGCGGCAATCGGTGGAGCGCACCGTGCGCTGGGCTCGCGCCGCCTTCCTTCACTACCGGAGGAGGCAGGCGGAGGCGCCGGGGGCGGGCGCGCTGTTTCCCATCGTGCAAGGCTCGATGTACCCTGACCTGCGGCGGCGCTGCGCCGGGGAGTTGCTCGAGCTGGAGGCTGACGGTTACGCCATCGGCGGCCTGAGCGTGGGCGAACCGCGTGCCCTCAGCCTGGAGATGGCGGAGCTGACGGCGCCGTTGCTGCCGCGCGAGCGGCCGCGCTACCTGATGGGAGTCGGCATGCCTGAGGAGCTGGCCGAGTACGCGGCCCGCGGCATAGACATGATGGACTGCGTACTGCCCACGCGGAACGCGCGCAACGGCTGCCTGTTCACCTCCGCCGGGCGGGTCCTCATCAAGCAGGCCCGCTATCAGGACGACGGCGCGCCCGTGGACGAGCATTGCGGCTGCTACACCTGCCGGAACTTCTCCCGCGCCTACCTGCGCCACCTGTTCCAGGCGGGCGAGATCCTGTTCGCCACCCTGGCCACCTTGCACAACCTGCGCCATTATTTCGACCGGATGCGCGCCATTCGGCGCGCCATCCTGGAGGGACGCTTCCCGGAGCTGCTGGAGGCGACGCGCGCGGCGGCCGCTCAGATAGAATAGGCTGCTCACGGGAGATTGACATGCGCAAAACAAATGCCACGATGCTGTGGCTGGCGGCTGCTCTGCTCTCGCCGGCCGAAGTGCGGCTGCCCAGCCTGATCAGCGATCACATGGTCCTCGAACGCGACGCGCCGGTTCGCATTTACGGCTGGGCGGAGGCAGGCGAGGCGGTGAGGGTGCGTCTGGCCGGGCAATCCGCGAGCGCCACGGCGGACGCCGCCGGTCGCTGGGAGGTCTGGCTCGGTCCCCTGGCGGCCGGAGGGCCTTACGAGCTGAGCGTCGCGGGCCGCAACAGCCTCACGGTGCGGGATGTCATGGTGGGTGAAGTGTGGGTCGCCTCCGGGCAGTCGAACATGGTGTGGCCGGTCGAACGCTCGCGCGACGCCGATAAGGAAGCGGCGGCGGCGAACTACCCGGGGATCCGGCTCTTCAAGGTGGCCTTGAAGGTGGCTGACCAGCCCGCCGAGGACGTCGAGGGCGCCTGGCAGATTTGCAGCCCTGAAACCGTGAAGGGATTCTCGGCGGTAGGCTACTTCTTCGCCCGCCATTTGCACCAGAAGTTGGGCCTGCCGGTGGGCGTGATTCAATCGGCCTGGGGCGGTACGCCGGCCCAGGCGTGGACCAGCCGAGTCACGCTCATTTCCGAACCGACCCTGCAAACTTACCTGGTGGAGTGGAACCGCGTGCTCGTCAACTGGCCGGAAGCCAGGCGCCGTTACGAGGCGAGGCTCAGGCGCTGGGAACAGGAGGCGGCTCAAGCCAAACAGGAAGGCCGCCAGCCTCCCGCCAAGCCCGGGGCCCCGATGGGCCCGGGGCATCCCCATACTCCGGCCGGTCTGTACAACGCCATGATCGCTCCGCTGACGCCGTACGCGATCCGGGGCGCGATCTGGTACCAAGGCGAGAGCAACGCCAACAATTACGCCTATCTCTACCGGACGCTGTTCGAGGCCATGATCCGTGACTGGCGGCAGGCCTGGGGCCAAGGCGATTTTCCCTTCTTGTTCGTGCAGCTCGCCAATTACGCGAAGGCGCCGCCCAACGGCGCCTGGTCGCTGGTGCAGGAGGCGCAACTGAAGACGCTCGAGCTGCGCAACACGGCCATGGCCGTGATCATTGACATCGGAGAGGCCGAGGACATCCATCCCAAGAACAAACAGGACGTGGGCCTGCGGCTGGCGCTGGCCGCCCGGGCCCTGGTGTACGGCGAGAAGCTGGTCTACTCGGGACCGGTGTTCCGCCAGGCCACGCGGGAGGGCAGCCGCCTGCGATTGTGGTTTGACCACGTGGGCGGAGGGCTGCGGGCCCGGGGCGGCGTCCTGAAGGAGTTCGTGCTGGCGGGCCCGGACCGCGTGTTTCACCGGGCGGAGGCGCAGATCGAGGGCGACACCGTGGTGGTCTCCAGCAGCGCGGTGGCCGAGCCGGCGGCGGTGCGCTACGCCTGGGCCGACAACCCGGAGTGCACGTTGTTCAACGCCGAAGGCCTGCCCGCCTCGCCCTTCCGCTCGGACGCCTGGCCCGACGCCCGGATGCCGGAGTAGAGCGCCGTGGCGGCGGGAGGCGACTCATGAGCCTGGCCGATCTGGCGGAGCTGATCCACACTCCCGGCCGGGACCGCTGGGAGGAACGGACCGGCAGGCGTTCGAGAAATACGGCAGGTTCTTGTACGCGCTGTAGGCCCCGAGGCCGGACCGGGCGGTAACGGAAGCGGCCCCGGCCGCGTTTCCCGACGTTCTGTTCGAGGAGCGGGACGTCGAGCAGACCGCTGAAAGCCTGCGGGTGCAGCTTGCCCCGCTGCGGGAAGAGTACCTGGCGCAGGGTTACGCCAGCGGTTTTGCCGAGTCCTTGCGGAGTTACTTGCAGTGGCTTCGCGCCCTGTGAAGGCGCGGCTGCAACGGACTGCGCTGAAAACCCCCGACCGCTTCTGCCTGGAACTGGCGGATCATTCCCTGCTGCGGGCCCGGGCCGACACTCTGTTCGCCGGCGGCCGGATCGAGTGCGGGCGGGGAACCTTCAGCGGCGGGGCGTGCCGGCGCCGAGGGCCTCCCGCAGGCGGCGCAGCAGCAGGCGGGCGGTGAAGGGTTTTTGGATCAGGATCACGCCCGGCTCCAGAACGCCGTAGTCGGCGATGACGTCGCCGGTGTAGCCGGACATGTAGGCCACCTTCAGCTCGGGACGCCGTGCGGTGAGGCGGAGGGCCAGCTCGCGCCCGCTCATGTGGGGCATCACTACGTCGGTCAGCAGCAGGTGGATGCGCTCGCCCTCGCGTTCGAACACACGCAACGCCTCCTGACCGTCGGCCGCCTCCAAGACGGTGTAGCCGTGACGGGCCAGCATTTCGCGCACCAGGCGTCGCACGCCCTCTTCGTCCTCGACCAGCAGGATGGTCTCGCGGTGGGCGGCCGAGGGAGCCGCCTGCGGCCGCTCGGGCGCTGCCGTGGGAGCGCCGGTGGAGCGGGGCAGGTAAACGGCGAAGGCCGTTCCCTCTCCGGGCCGGCTGTCTACGAAGATCTCGCCTCCGGCCTGCTTGACGATGCCGTAGACGATCGCCAGGCCCAGGCCGGTGCCTTTCTCCCGCGGCTTGGTGCTGAAGAAGGGCTCGAAGATGCGCCGGCAAGCCTCCGGATCCATTCCCTCGCCGGTGTCGCGCACGAGCAGGCGGACGTATTCCCCGCGGGGCAGATGCAGCGCCGCCGCCTCGGTCTGCCGGCAATTGGCGGTGGCGATGAAGAACCGCCCGCCGCGGGGCATGGCGTCGCGGGCGTTGACGGCCAGGTTCAATAGAACTTGTTCGAGCTGGGCGGGGTCAGCCTTCACCGGCCAGAGCGAGGGATGCAGGGTCGTCTCCAGCGTCACGTCCTCTCCCAGCGCCCGGCGCAGCAACTTCTCCATGCCGGAGATGATGGCGTTCAGGTCGAGCACGCGAGGCTGGCCCACCTGGCGGCGGCTCAGGGCCAGCAACTGGCGGGTAAGCGTGGAGGCGCGCTGGGCTCCTTCCAGGATGGCTTTCACATCCTCGCGCAGCCGGTCCTCGACCTGGCTGAGGAGCAATTCGCCGTAGCCGCTGATAATGGTTAGCAGGTTGTTGAAATCGTGGGCCACGCCGCCGGCCAGCCGGCCGACCGCCTCCATCTTCTGCGCCTGGCGCAACTGCTCTTCCATCCAGCGGCGCTGGGTCACGTCGTCCAGCAGCACGACCAGCCCGCAGACCGCTCCGGCGGCGTCACGCAAGGCGGCGCTCCAGAGGATGACCTCGAGCGGCGAGCCGTCCTTCCGCCGCGCGCTTTTCAACAGCCCGCTGACGGTTTCGCCCCGCCAGGCCGCCTCCAGGCCCCGGCGGAATTCCTCTTGCAACTCTTCGGGAACCATGGGCGTGGGACCCTCGAGGACCTCCTCGGCGCTCCAGCCGAAGATCCGCTCGGCGGCGGCGTTCCAACTGGTGATCCTCCCGGCCAGATCCAGCGTGCAGATGGCCAGGGGCGAGGTCTCGATCACCGCCCGCAGCATCGCGTTGGCGTGCTGCAAGGCGGCTTCAAAGCGTTTGCGCTCGGTGATGTCCTCCTTGACCGCGATGAAGTGGGTGATGCGGCCGTCGGCTGCGGTGACGGGCGAAATCGAGGCCGATTCCCAGTACAGCTCGCCGTTCTTCTTCCGGTTGAGAAACTCGCCCCGCCACTCCCGGCCCTCCAGGATGGTATCCCACAGCCGGCGGTATTCCTCCTCGGGCGTGTGTCCGGATTTCAGGAAGCGCGGATTGCGCCCGCGCACTTCTTCCAGGCGGTAGCCGGTCAGTTCGGTGAACTTGGGGTTGGCGTACTCGATGTTGCCGGCGGCGTCGGTGAGCAGGACGATGGCGGGGCTCTGCTCGATGCCGCGGAAGAATTTGCGCAGGTCCTCCTCGGCCCGGGCGGCGCGCGCGGCCAGCTCCTGCTGGAGGCGTTTCTCAGGACCCAGATCGCGCAAGCGGACGACGGCGCCGCTGCCGTCGGCCAGAGGGGCGGCGCTGATGGAGATCCAGAGGCCCTCGGGCAGGTCCGGCCGGCGGACGAAGGCCTCGACCGCGGGGGTGCTCCGGCCCTCCAAAGCGGCCTGCATAGGAAGGTCCTCGGGCAGCCAAAGAGTTTGCTGATCGGCCTGGAACAGTGCGCAGCAGGCGGGCCACTCCTCGAGGCTGACCTCTTCGAAGCGGGCGCCCAGCATGCGCCGGGCAGCCGCGTTGGCCAGACAGACCCGTCCCGTGCGGTCCAGGATCAGCAGCCCGTCCGGCACACTCTCCAGGACCGCTTCGAGCGCCGGGGATCGCCAGGCGCTGTCGCCGCGACTATGCACCAAAACCACCTCCGCGCAATCCCGCGGGGCGGAATCGCCCGCCTCACATCGTTGCTGCCGCCGGCCGGGGGCCGCGCCGCTTCCGGCGAGCGGCTTCAAAAAATCAGGCGCAGGCCGAACTGGGCCTGGAACGGGTTGCCGAGCTGGATGTTCACGGGATCGTACGCTCCGTCGGCCAGGCGCAGCCTCATGAACGTGGCCGGGGGCGGGAGCGGGTTGCCGGTGGCCGGATCAATGCCCAGGCCGTAGTTGAGATTGGTGCCCGAGTAGACCACGTTGTCGAAATTGAACATGTTGAACATTTCGCAGGAGAACTGGAGGCGCGCCCGTTCGCTCAGGGGAAAGCTTTTCAGGAATCGGAAATCCACCGTGCGGTAGCCGCGGTTGCGAAAGCTGTTGCGCTGGTAAGGGACGCCGGGGGCCTTGTAGGCCCGGTCGGCGCCGCCCAAATCTTCGTTGCTGTCGGCGCCGGTGCGGGGGTCAATGGGCCGGCCGCTGGTGGCGCGGAAGGTCGAGGAAACCTCGATGCCCCAGATCAGGGAAGCCACCGCATAGCCGGTGAATTGATGGCGCATGTCCAGGTCGGAGTAGCCGTACTCGGGCGCCAGGTTGAAGGAGTTCTCGTAGCGGACGCCGCTGGCGTCGCGTTCGTTGTCGTCGTAAGAGTAGGCCTGGGCAGCGGTGTAGAAGGCGCCGAACTGGAGGCGTTGGGTGCGGTACTGAGCCGATAGGGTCATGCCGCGATACATCGAGCGGGAGGCGGACTCCCGGACCCACAAGCTGCCCAAAGTGGAGATGGGGCGCGGCGTGCCCGAGCGCAATCCGAAGAAGGGACGCAGAGATTTGTCGGTGGGACGCAGCACGGGCAAGGGGACATTGTAATCGCGGTTCCACTGGAGGTGGACGGTGTTGACGTAGTGGAGCTGGAGGCCGGCCAGGAAGTTGCGCGCCAGCTCGCTGTCGGCGCCCAGTCCGGCCTGGAAGGAACGCGGATTGCGGTAGTCGGAGGCCATGGCCAGTAAGTTGGCGCCGCGGAACGGATCGGGCGCTGCGCCGCCGCCGGAGGCGGCCCGCTGCACGGTGGCCAGATCCAGGATGGGCAGCTTGTCCAGGCTGTAGCGGTTCAGATCCACACCCACCGCCAGCAGGTCGCGGTAGACGGTGGAACCGGAGCGGGGCAACTGGATCGAGACGTCGCCCGGCGGCAGGCGGTAGTTGTTCATCGGGCCGGCGAACAGGAGCATGGGAGTGGCGGCGTAAAAGACGCCGGTGTGGCCGCGTACGACCGTGCGGCGGGAGGCCGAGGGAGTCCAGGCGAAGCCGAAGCGCGGCATGAACTGGGCCGGGCTGTCCGGGATGAGGGTGGGATCGAAGGCTCCGATCGGGAAACGGAATCCCCGAACTTGATTGATGAGGGCGGTGTTGTTGGCCTCGGGCGAAGGATTCCACTGGCCTTCCCAGCGGAGGCCGAAATCCAGGGTGAGGGAGGGCCGGAGGCGCCAGGAATCCTGGGCGTACATCGCCGCCTGGTGCATGCGGAACTTGGCCAGCAGGTTGCCGATTTGCAGGCGGTAGGTGACCGAGCGGTCGTCGAAGCGGTTGGGGACGCTGCCGCCCAGCGACAGGATGTCCAGGTGGAGGTTGACGTCGGTGCCGCTGAGGGCGAAGGCGCCGAACTGGTTGAAGCCGAAGGTCTGGAAAGTGCCCAGGCGGTTATAATCCAGGCCGGTCTTAACGGTGTGGGCGCCGCGGATCCAGGAGAGGCTGTCGTTGATCTGGAGGCGCATGTCGTCCTGCACGGTGGGCAGGTAATCCACGCCGCCGAAGCGACCCACCACCGCAGAGACCTGGGGGGTGGGGGAGTTGGTGAGCCGCGGGCGCACCTCGTAGGAGGCGGCGAAGCGCAGGTCGTTCACCAGGGTGGGCTTGAGGATCCAGGTGAACTGGGTGCTGCCGGTGTGCGTGCGGTCCTTCTCGGTGCCGTTGTTGGAGAGGGCCCGGTCAATGGTGGGTTCGATGCGCGTACCCACGGTGGTGGAGTTCAGGGCGTTGCCGTCGGAGAAGTTGTAGCGCAGGGTGAGGCGGGAGCCGCCGGCGAATTGCTGGTCGGCGCGGGCGGTGAGGGCGACGCCGTCATTGGTCTGGGTGAAAGGAGTTTCCTGGCTGAGGAAATAGTTGTAGGCCTCGGCGGTGTTGGGGTTGGGAGTGACGCGGCGGAGTTGCGGGAAGAAGACCAGCCGGGGGTTGCGCGTGGTTTGGCGCTCGAGCGCCCCGAAAAAGAACAACTGATCTTTGCGCAGGGGGCCGCCGGCCGCGCCCCCGAACTGGTGCAGGGTTTCCAGGGACTGGCGGTTGAAGGGCGTCTTCAAGCCCAGCTCCTTGTGGCGCAGTTGGTAAAAGGCCTCGCCGTGGAGCTGGTTGGAGCCCGAGCGGGTAATGGCGTTCAACACGCCGCCGGTCGAGCGACCGTACTCGGCGGCGTAGCCGGTGGCCACCGCCTGGAATTCCTGGATGGCGCTTTGCGGCACGGTGAAGATCAGGTTGGAGCGTTCGCCGCCCCGAATGCCGCCGAAGAAGGGCTGATTGTAATCGGTCCCGTCCACCATCACGTTGGAGTTGATGCCGCGCTGGCCGGCGATCGAGATCTGGCCGCGCTGGGGGTCCACCTGCACGGTGGGCGTCACCAGCGCCAAGTCTTGGAAACGGCGGCCGTTGATGGGCAGGTCCTGGAGAGCGCGGCGGTCCACCACGCGCGAGGCGGCGGGGGCGACGTTGACCAGGGTTTCGCCCACTTCGACCAGGGTGGTGGTGGAAGCCACCTGGAGTTTGATGTCCGCGCTGACCGTCGAACCGACGTTGAGCACCAACCCGGAGACGGCGGTGGCGGCAAAGCCGGGCGCCTGGGCGGTGACCTCGTAGCGGCCCGGATCGAGCAGCACCGCGCGATACTGCCCCACCTCGTTGGCGGTCAGCTCGCGCGTGAACCCGGTCTCCAGATTGCGGATTTTCACTGCGGCGCGGGGAACCACGGCCTGATTGGGGTCGTAGACCGTGCCCACGATCTGGCCCTTATTGGCGTCGGATTGGCTCCAGGCCGGGTTCAGCACGGCCAGCAGGAGCAGGATCAGGCGCAGGGGCGATCGCATGTGTTCTCCTCCCTCATGATGGGGCGCCGCCCCGACCCAGCCAGCAGTTCCGCGCAGGGCGCCGCCGTGTGTGCACCATCTTATTCTTACCATACTGGCGGGGCGGGCCTGCTTGCCGGGCGCGGTTGCGCTCCGATAGGATGGGAAATTCCGGATGCTGCGACTGGAAACGGCCGGCGAATCCCACGGAGAGTGTCTGGTGGCGCTGCTGAGCGGACTGCCCGCGGGGGTGCCGGTTTCCCTCCAGGCCATAGATCGCGAGTTGTGGCGGCGCCAGCAGGGCTACGGGCGCGGCGGCCGGATGAAAATCGAGCGCGATCGCGCCGAGATCGTGGCCGGGGTGCGGCACTCGCAAACCATCGGCGCGCCGGTGGCGGTGCTGATCCGCAATCAGGACTGGACGAACTGGGCTGAGGCGCTGCCGGTGGAAGACAGCCCGCAGGCGGAGGCGGCGCGCCGTCCCGTCTACCGCCCGCGCCCGGGACACGCCGATCTGGCCGGCGTGCTGAAATACAACTTCCCGGAGGCGCGCTACGTGCTGGAGCGGGCCAGTGCGCGGGAGACGGCGGCGCGGGTGGCGGCGGGCGCGCTGGCCAAGGCCTTTCTGCGCGAGCTGGGCATCGAGGTGCTCAGTCACGTGGTGGCGGTGGGCGGCGTGCGGTTGGAGCGGCGGGCGGCTTGGGAGGAGCTGGCGGAGCTGAGCGGTCGCGAACAGATCCTGTTGGGCTGCGTGGACCCGGCCGTCGAGCAGCGCATGAAAGAAGCGGTGGACGAAGCGTATCGCACAGGGGACACGGTGGGCGGCGTCTTCGAGGTGGTGGCGCACGGCGTGCCGCCGGGCCTGGGTTCCTGCGCGAGCTGGGACCGGCGGTTGGATGGGCGCCTGGCCCAGGCGGTGCTCTCGATCCAGGCGGTGAAAGGCGTCGAGATCGGGGAGGCGGCGGAGGCGGCCGCCTCGCCCGGTTCGCGCGTGCAGGATCCCATTCGCTACGACCGCGAGGGGCGGCGCTTCCAGCGCAGTTCGAACCGCGCGGGAGGGATCGAAGGCGGCATGACCAACGGCGAGGACGTGGTGGTGCGCGGCTGGTTGAAGCCCATCTCGACCTTGCGGCGGCCGCTGGAGTCGGTGGATCTAGCCACGCGCGAGAGCGCCCCGGCGGCCTACGAACGCAGCGACGTTTGCGTGGTTCCGGCGGCCGGCGTGGTGGGCGAGGCGATGGTGGCCCTAGTGCTGGCCGACGCCTGCCTGGAGAAGTTCGGCGGCGACTCGCTGGAGGAAACCCGGCGCAACTACCAGGGCTATCTGGAGCAGGTGAGGCGTTACTGAGCGGAGGGAGAGCAGAGAAGCGGGGATGGTTTATCGCATCGTGAAGTACGGCGATCCGGTATTGGAGCGGCCGGCGGAGGAGGTGAGGGAGTTCGACACGCCGGAGTTGCACCGCCTGCTGGAGGACATGTTCGAGTCCATGTACGCGGCCAAAGGGGTAGGTCTGGCGGCGCCGCAGATCGGCCTGTCCCGGCGCATCGCGGTGGTGGATCCTTCCGCCGGCGAGGACCCCGGGCGCCGGATCGTATTGATCAACCCGGAAATCGTGCAAACCGAAGGCTGGCAGACGGTCGAGGAGGGTTGCCTGAGCGTGCCCGGCTTTCACGAGCCGGTGCGCCGCGCCCGGCGCGTGACGGTGCGGGCGCAAAACGCCCGGGGAGAGACCTTCGAGATGACGGGGGAGGAACTGCTGGCCCGCGCCTTCCAGCACGAGACCGATCATTTGAACGGGCGGCTGTTCCTCTCGCACCTGAGTGCGCTGAAGCGGGACCTGATCCGGCGCAAGATTCGCAAACTGATGAAGGCCGGCGAGTGGGCGTGAGCGAGGCGCGATGCGGCTGGTCTTTTTCGGGACCCCGGCCTTCGCGGTGCCCAGCCTGGAGGCGCTGGTGCGGGAGGGGCACCAGGTGGCGGCCGTGATCACGCAGCCGGACCGCCCGGCCGGGCGCGGGCGGCAGAACGCGCCGCCGCCGGTCAAACAGGCGGCCGAGCGGCTGGCTCTGGCGGTGCATCAGCCCGAAAGCATTCGCCGGCCGGAGTTCGCCGGGTGGTTGCGGCAGCTCGCTCCCGAGGCGGGCGTGGTGGTGGGCTACGGGAAGATCATCCCGCCGGAGGTGATTGACATTCCGCCCCACGGCATCCTGAACGTGCATGCCTCGCTGCTGCCGAAGTATCGCGGCGCGGCGCCCGTCGAGTGGGCCATCGCCCGGGGCGAGACGCGCACCGGCGTCACCATCATGCGCATTGACGCCGGTCTGGACACGGGCGACATTCTGCTGCAACGGGAGACCGAGATCGCTCGGGAGGAGACCGCTCCCGAACTGCGGGAGCGGCTGGCCGTGCTGGGCGCCGAGCTGCTGATCGAGGCGCTGCGCGGTTTGCTTTCCGGCGCCCTTCGCCCGCAGCCGCAAGACCATGCGCAGGCCACTCTGGCGCCCATGTTGCGCAAGGAGGACGGGCGCATTGACTGGCGGATGACGGCCGGGGAGATCGCCAACCGGGTGCGCGCCTTCCTCCCCTGGCCGGGAACTTACACCTGGTTGCGCGGCAAGCTGCTGCACATCTGGCGGGCGCGAGCGGCCGAGGGCGCGGCGCCCGGTCCGCCCGGACTGCTGCGGGCCGCCGGGGAACGGCTCTGGGTTGCCTGCGGGAGCGGGAGCAGCCTGGAAATTCTGGAGCTGCAACTGGAGGGCCGGCGGCGCATGCCGGCGGCTGAGTTTCTGCGCGGGTTTCGTTTGGCGGAAAATGAACAGCTTGGGGAGAGAGCATTGTGAGAACGCCGCTTGGCTACCGCTACGGGGCCGTCTATGCCGGGATCCGCAAAGAGAACAAGGATGATCTGGCCCTGATCGTCTCGGAACGTCCCGCCTCGGCGGCGGCGGTGTTTACGCGCAACTGCGTGCAGGCGGCGCCGGTGAAGGTGGCGCGGCGGCACCTGCGGTCTTCCGGCGGATTGGTGCGGGCGGTGCTGGTCAACGCGGGCAACGCCAACTGCGCCACGCGCACCGGGGAGAAGGTGGCGCTGGCCTGCTGCCGCGCGGCGGCGCAGATGCTGGACGCGCCGGTCGAGCAGGTTCTGCCCGCCTCCACGGGCGTCATCGGGGTGGAGCTGGAGGCGGGACTGATCCTGCGGGCGCTGCCCCGGCTGTGCAGCCGCCTGAGCGAGGATGGTTTCGCCGACGCCGCGCGGGCCATCATGACCACGGACACCGTGCCCAAGATGGCCTTCGGCGAGGTGCCCCTGCTGGAGGGCACGGTGCACATCGCCGGCATGACCAAGGGCGCGGGCATGATCCATCCCCAGTTGGCCACCACCCTGGCCTTCGTGCTGACGGACGCCGCCATCCCTCCGGCGCGCCTGCGCGCCTTGCTGCTGCCGGCGCTCGAGCGCAGTTATCACCGGCTGAGCGTGGACGGGGACACCTCGACCAACGACACCATCTTGCTGCTGGCCAACGGCGCTTCCGGCGTGCGCCCGGATCCCAAGGAGCAGATGGTGTTCGGCGAGGTGCTGGCCTGGGTTCTGGAGGATCTGGCCGAGAAGATCGCCCGCGACGGCGAGGGGGCGCGCAAGTTGATCACGGTCTACGTCAACGGGGCGGCCGACGACGAGCAGGCCGCCCGGCTGGCGCGGGCCATCGCCAACTCGCCCCTGGTCAAGACCGCCATCGCCGGCTCGGATCCCAACTGGGGCCGGATTCTCTCGGCTGCGGGTAGCGCCGGCGTGCCGTTCGATCCGGCCAAGGTCGAGATCTGGTTGCAGCGGGTGCGCGTCTGCCGGAACGGCCTCGGGGAACCCTTTTGCGAGCGCGAGCTCAAGCAGAAGCTGGACGAAAGGGAAGTGCTCATCCGCTTCACGCTGCGGGGGCGCGGTCAGGGCCGGGCGCGCTTCTGGACCTGCGATCTCACCGAGGATTACGTCCGCATCAACGGCAGCTACCGCACTTGAGCCCCGCGGTTGGTATATGATATGCCCGTCCGGGCAGGGGTCCGGACGGGAGGCCGACATGAAGCGAACCTCATATCACAGCGCAATCCTTCTCTTGTTGCTGGGCGGGTCCGCCTGGAGCCAGACCGGCATGGGGAAGATCCAGGGAACGGTCAAGGACGTGACCGGAGCGGTGGTGCCCGGCGCCTCGGTGAGGGCCACGCACACCGGGACGGCGCGCCAGTACCACACCAGCACCAACGAAGTGGGCTTTTACCTGCTGCCCTCGGTGCTCAACGGCGCTTACGCCATCACGGTGGAGGCGGCCGGCATGGAGCCCTTCAAGGGCGAGTTCTTCCTTCAGACCGGACAGACCGCGGTGGTGGACGCCGTACTGAAAGTGGGGGCCACCACGGCCGAGGTCACGGTGACCGCCGACGCAGCGCCGCTGGTGATCACCACGGCGCCCACGCTGGCGGCGGTGACCGACCGGGCGCGCATTGATCAGTTGCCCATCAGCGGGCGCATGTTCCAGACCCTGGTGGCGCAGACGACGCCGGGCATTGACGGCGCCTCCTACGTCCCGCGCGTCTGGGGGATCAAGTGGGGGGTCGAGTTTCTCCAGGACGGAGCGGTGATGGCCAACCGCGACACTGGCGAGATCGCCGGCCGGCCGCCGGGCATGGATACCATCGAGGAGTTCCGAGTGGAGACCAACAACTCCTCGGCCAAGATGAACCGTCCGGGGACGGTGATCGTGAGTACGCGGGCCGGTTCGAACGAGTTCCACGGGTCCCTGTTCGAGATCGTGCGCAACAACAATCTGGGCTTCGGCGTGGCGCGCCAGCGGCAGGATCGCTGGAGCCGCCCGCCCCACCTGGTGCGCAACGAGTTCGGGGCTTCGGGCGGCGGCCCCGTCTGGCTGCCCGGATTGTACAACGGCCGCAACAAGACCTTTTTCTTCCAGGCCTATGAGGCCTTTCGCAGCTTGACCGCTTCCACCAAGGGGGCGCGCCTGCCGACCATGGCCATGCGCCAGGGGGACTTCAGCGGCCTGGTGACCGGCGCCGGCCGGCGCTACACCCTTTACGATCCCTGGACCACCAACGCCCAATGGAGCCGCCTGCCCTTCCCGGGGAACCAGATTCCCGCCCAGCGCATGAGTCCGCTGGCCAAGTATCTGTATTCCGTTACGCCGGTGCCGACCGATCCCCAGGTCAACCCGCTGGTGGACAACAATTACTGGTACCAGGCGCCCAACAACCGCCTGGAGTGGACCATGACCACCCGGGTGGACCACCGCCTTTCCGACCGCGATCAACTGTTCTTCCGTTACACCCACGGCGTGCGGGACACTTACGCCCAGTCGGGCAACAACAACTCGCCCATCACGCTGGACAACTCCGCCAACGGGGTCTTCCGCCCCATTCGTAACAACACCGGGGTGGCCTCCTGGACCCACACTTTCTCCCCTACGTTCTTCAGCGAAACCCTGTTCAACGTGGGGGTGGAAGACCTGAACTTCCGCAACGTGGGCGACGACAAGAAATGGGCGGACACCCTGGGCCTGCCCAATCCCTTCAATGAATACGGCTTCCCGAACATCACGGGCACCGGGGTGGGCATGGAGTACATCACCGCCGCCAACCGGCGCAACAACATCACGCATATTTACAACCTGGACGAGAACCTCACCAAGGTGCACGGGCGGCACGAAATCCTCTTCGGCGGCCGGCTGCGCTACGAAAGGCTGCACGTGCTGCCGGACCAGCAGCAGGTGCAGGGAGCCCATTCGCTCAACGGACAGGCCACCGGCCTGTACGATCCCACCTCGGGCGGCGCCTATGCGGCTGTGCCTTACACCGGCCATCAGTCGGCCGATCTGTTCATCGGGGTGATCAACAGCTACTCGGCCCAGTTCGTCCGCAAGTGGTATTACATGACGGACAAGGAGTTCGCCCTCTACCTTCAGGATAACTTCAAGGTCAACTCGCGCCTGACGTTGAATTACGGCCTGCGCTGGGAGCTTTACACCCCCATCCGCGAGTCCGACAACCTGCTCACCGGATTCGACCCTCAGACCAAATCCATCGTCAACGGGGCGGATTGGGACAGGATGTACAAAATCGGCGCCACCCTGCCCTCGATTGTAAAAATCTTCACCGACATGGGGGTGCCCTTCATCCGCCCCAAGGATGCGGGTCTGCCCGAGAACCTGATCCGCCTGAACAAGTGGGACTTCAACCCGCGGGCGGGCTTCGCCTACCGCTTCAGCGACTCGCCCCGTCCGGTGGTGATGCGGGGAGGCTATTCGATCTTCGGCTACCCCATGCCGCTGCGCGCCTTCAACGCCCGCATGCGGCAGAACCCGCCCACCACGGCGCGCTTCACCTATCAGCTTTCCAACTCGGCCCAGACCCCGGACCGGCTCCCCAACTGGGGCTTGCGCTCGGTCCCCTCCATCGTGGCGGGAGTCAACAGCCGGGAGGTGCTGGACCTGAACAACCCGGCAGGGATCAGCCGCGGCTCGTTTCTGGTGAGTTATTTCGATCCCGACCAGCCGACTTCCCGGGCGCATGAGTGGAACCTGACCTTCGAGCGGGAGATTTTCCAGGACACCGTGGTTCGTGCGGGCTATGTGGGCACGCACGGCTCGCGCCTGGACATGTATTATTCTTACAACCGGGCTCCCACTGCTTATGTCTGGTATGTGACGAAGGGCGAGCCGCTGCCTACGGGAACTTATGCGGGCGCCGCCATGCGGGTTTTCGAGACCACTCGTTACGGCGACATCGAAGTCTATCAGAAGACCGGCTGGTCCAACTCCCAGAACTTCCAGTTCGAGATCCAGCGCCGCTACAGCAAGGGTTACGGCTTCCAGTTCTTCTACGTGCTGAGCAACACCTTGAAGGCCGGGGCCAGCGGCTGGCAGGACGACGTGCTCACCCCGGCCGAGATTTACCTGCCGGGCGCGGTGCCCAAGGACAACCGGGAGAGGGCCCGCTTCCTGTTCTACCGCCGGGACACCGACATCCCGCAGCATCGCTACAACTGGAACTTCATCGTGGACCTGCCCTTCGGGCGGGGCAAGCGCTGGCTGGGCAATGCCGGGCCGCTGCTCCACCGTCTGGCGGGCGGCTGGCAGCTTGCCGGCCAGGGTTCGATCACCAGCACCTGGTGGTCGCTGCCCACTTCGAGCTGGCTGTTTCCCAACAAGCTGGAGATCTACGGCGACAAATATAAGGTGCAGGATTGCCGCAGCGGAGTCTGCCAGGATGCGTATCTCTATTACAACGGTTATATACCGGCCAACCGGATCAACAGCTACGACGCCGCCGGGCGGCCCAACGGCGTGATGGGCGTCCCGGACTTCTACAAGCCCGCTCACACGCCCCTGATTCCCATGCCCAAGGACGGGGGCGCTCCCTCCGACCCGCTCTATGCCTTTTACGACAGCAACACCGTCTGGGTGCCCTTGAAGAACGGCACGCTCCAGCGGGTGACGCTGGACACCGGGCTGAATCCCTGGAGAAACCAGTACGCCCTGGGGCTGTATAGCTGGTACCAGAACGCCTCGCTGTTCAAGGTGATCCCGGCGAAGGAAAATGTCTACTTCCGGCTGAACATAGACTTCTTCAACGTCTTCAACATACCGGGCATTCCCAAGAGGCCGAACTCGACCAGCGGCTTGATAGACGCCCAGTACTCGGGCAACGGGGCGCGGGCTCTTCAATTCGGCTTGCGGCTGAGCTGGTAGGGGGGCGGCGCCCCGCGGCCGCGCCGTGCGGCGTGCTAGGATCGGACAGCGATGAAGATCACGCGCGTGGAGACGATCTATCTGCGCCAGAGGGAGGTCAAGGCGCAATGCGACAGCGGGCAGGACGCGCTCATCGTGCGGGTGGAGACCGACGCGGGCATTAGCGGGCTGGGCGAAGTGGACTCCAACCCGCTGGCCGCCAAGGGAGCCATTGACGGCCCGTTCTCGCACACCACCGCCTGCGGGCTGGCGCAGGTCGTGCTGGGCGAGGATCCTTTCCAGATCGAGAAGCTCTGGTACAAGATGTACCGGGCCAACATCTACGGCGGGCGGCGGGGTGTGGGCATCCACGCCATGAGCGGCATAGACATGGCGCTGTGGGACATCAAAGGGAAGGCGCTGGGTTTGCCGGTCTGGAAGCTGCTGGGCGGCGGCTTCCAGTCCAGGATTCGCTGCTACGCCAGTTCGCTGTTCGGCGCGACGCCGCGCAAGACGGCCGAGCTGGCCCGGCGCTTCCGCCAGCAGGGCTTCACGGCGGTGAAGTTCGGCTGGGACCCCATGGGCCGGGACGCGAAGACCGACGTGGCGCTGGTGCGCGAGGCGCGCCGCGGCCTGGGCGACGACGCCGACCTGTTGATTGACGCCGGCCTGGCTTGGGACGCGGCCACCGCCATCCAGCGGGCCCGCGCCTTCTCGGAGTACGACATCTTCTGGCTGGAGGAGCCGCTGCGCCCGGACGATTACGAGGGCTACCGGCGCCTGGCCGAGGCCACCCAGGTGCGCATCGCCGCCGGAGAGGAGGAAAGCAACCGCCTGTCGTTTCTGGAACTGATGGACCGCGGGCGGATTGACGTGGTGCAGGTGGATCTGACCCGCTGCGGCGGCTTCACCGAAGCCATGAAGATCGCCTCGCTGGCCTGGGACCGGGGACTGATGGCGGCCAACCACGGCTTCACCACCTACATCAACGTGGCCGCCGCCCTGCACTGGCTGGCCTCGATTCCCAACGCCCTGATTTGCGAGTTCGTCGCCGAGCCAGGGACCAACTTGCGCGAATTCGTCACGCGCCAGAAGCTGCGCGCCCGGGACGGTTTTCTGGAAGTGCCGGCGGAACCCGGCCTGGGCATCGAGCTGGACGAGGAAGGGGTACGAAAGTTCCGGGTGGCCTAAAGCGCGCCGGGGCGAGGAGGATCATGCGATTCCGGGTCTTCGTAGCTTTGAAGCCGACGGTGCTCGATCCGCAGGGGCAGACCATTTGCTCGGCCCTGAACGGCATGGGACACCGCGCGATCACCGAGGTGCGGCAGGGCAAGTATTTCGACATCACGCTGGAGGGCAGCCTCTCGGGCGAAGAGGCCGCCCGCCAGATCCAACAGATCGCGCAGGACGTGCTGGCCAATCCGGTCATCGAGGACTACCGGGTTGAGCCCCTGGATTGAAGCCGGCACGCGGCCCGGGCCGGATCGGCTATCATAATGAGTGCGGGCCCCTGTCGGGCCCGATTCCCAGCGTCAGGGGAGGAGGTGAAGCCGGTTTGGCGGAAGTCGTCGTCCAGGAAGGCGAGACGGTCGAGAGCGCGCTGCGCCGCTTCAAGCGCAAGGTCCAGCAAGAGGACATCATCAAGGAGATCAAGAGGCACTCCTTCTATATGAAGCCGGGCGAAAAGCGGCGCGCCAAGCAAGCGCTGGCGCGCAAGCGCAGCCGCAAGAAGATGGCCAAGATGTTGGAGTAGCTCCTCCCCGCTCCGGCGGCCCCCCTCGGGCGGGCCGCCTCCTACCGCTTCATCGTTTTCAGAGCGGAGCTTTCCACCCGCTTGAAGCCGGCCGGGACCTCCAGCCGGGCGGGATCCACCGGCGCGGTTGAGAAGCCGGTGGATTCGCTGGTCAACTCCATGAGCGTGCCCGAACCGGCCCCCTCCGCGGCCGGAGCGGTCTCGGCAGGGCGGGGCTGCTCGGCCGGTTCCTTCTTTCGTCCCAGGCGCCCCAGGCGGCCCAAGCCCCCGAGTCGTCCCAGCGCGCCGCCGACCGAAGGTTGCTCTTGCGGCGGTTCGGCCGGCGGCCTGGCCTCGGCCGGAGGCGGTTGCTCGCCCTCGCCCGGCTGGCCCTTGAAGTCCATCTTGATCACTTGGTAGACGGGCACGCCGTCCAGTTTGGCCGCCTCCCGGGAGAGCTCGGCCATTCCCTTGACGATCTCGGAGCGCTGCATTCCCAGCATCCCGCCGCTCGGCGTAAAGGCCATCTTCTGCACCAGCCGGCGGTAGTACTCGGTCACTTGTTCGTAGCCCGGGACACGGGCCAGCCACGTGTCGCTGGTGACGGTCATGAAGATGCCGCGCCGGCCGGTCTTCTTGTCGGTGCCTTCCATCTCGATGGTGATGATCACCTGCCGGGCCTCCAGGCCGGAGATGGATTTGGTCTGCCCGGTTTGCTGGACGGAAGCCTTCACGGTGACGTCGGCCTGCTCGCCGCGTTCGGTGCGCATGTCGGCTTCGGCCCGTTTCCAGAGTTCGGCCAGCTCGGCGAAGGTGGTCACCGAGTAGGTCTTGTTGCGGAAGTCAATCTCGGTGAAGGTCTCCCGGCCGAGGTCCACGATGTGGCCGTTGTAAGGACTCAGAGTGGCCAGGCGGTCGCCTTTCAGCAAGATCGTGCTCTGAATGGGTTCCCGCGCCTGCTTGGAGAAAACGCCGACCACTTTCATCATGCCGGCCATCAAGCCGCCGGTGATTTTGGAAGTCTGCTGATAACTAAAGTCCGCCGGGAGCAGGCTCGCCCCCAAGAAAACCAGCATCCCCGTTCTGACTGTCGTCTTCATTGGCGCCTCCTGTTTCGGACCATGATACGACAGCCGTGGCCGCGCCGGGGGCCGCACTCATCTTTGGCCGGCGCCGGGCGGCGCGAGCTTCGCTACAATGAACCTTCGAACGCTTCCGCAAGGGGAGGCGGGGAGGCTCCGATGGCCGACATGATCATCCATCCCACGCAGAAGTGGGTGCGGCTTGCTTACACGGTTTGGTTCCTGATCGCTTTCGCCGTGATCTTCCTCTGGAACAACTACCTGCCCGAGAAATCCCTCTGGCCGCCGGCGGGGGCGATCGCCGCGCTGTGGGTGCTGTGGCCGCTGCGGCTTCAGATCCGGCGCCGCTTCATCAAGCTGATGATCGAGGGCGACAAGCTGCGCTTCGAAAGCGGCATCTTCTCGAGGACCACGCGCACGCTCCAGCTCGCCAAGATTCAGGATGTGACGGTGCGCCAGAGGCTCGGGCAGCGGCTGATGGGCCTGGGCGACCTCTCCATCGAGACCGCGGGCGAGACCAGCCGGTTGACCATGTGCGACATTGACCACCCGCAGGAGGTGGCCGATCATATCATGGACTGGGCGCGCGAGCAGCCCTCCAAGCGAAAGGAGGGGCGGGCTTGAAGCCGCTGGAAGGTCGCATCGCGCTCATCACCGGGGCCAGCAAAGGCTTGGGCAAGGCGATGGCTCTGGCCCTGGCCGAGGCGGGCGCCCAGCTCGCCCTGGTGGCGCGGCAGGCCGAAGCGCTGGCTCAGGCGACGGCGGAGGCGCGCGCCCTGGGCGCCGAGGCGGAGGGCTTCGCGGCCGACGTCAGCGACGAGCAGCAGGTGGCCCGGCTGGCCGAGCAGGTGATCGGGCGCTTCGGCAAGCTGCATATCCTGATCAACAACGCGGGGGTGAACATCCGCAAGCCGGTGACCGAGTTCACGCTGGCGGAATGGCGGCGCGTGATTGACGTGAACCTGACGGGCGCGTTCCTGATGGTGCGCGCCTTCCTGCCGCACATGCGGGGCCACGGCTACGGGCGGATCATCAACGTGACTTCGACCATGAGCCACGTGGGCCTGCCGCTGCGCACCGCGTATGCCTCCAGCAAGGCGGGCCTGCTGGGCTTCACGCGCGCGCTGGCCCTGGAGCTGGCGCCGGAAGGCATTACGGTGGTGGGCATCAGTCCCGGACCGTTCGCCACCGAGATCAACCGGCCGCTGCTGGAGGATCCGGCCGTGAGCCGGGAATTCATCGCGCGCGTGCCGCTGGGCCGCTGGGGCCGGTTGGAGGAAGTGGGCCGGCTGGCGGTCTATCTGTGTTCGGAAGAAGCGGCTTTCATCACCGGGGCGGACATCCTGATTGACGGGGGCTGGTGCGCGCAATGAGGAGCGGCCTGGCCCGGGCGGCGGCCGCGCTGGCCCTGCTGGCCGCCGCAGGCTGCCAGAAGGGGCAGCGGCGCGTCGTGGGAGTGGTTCCCAAATCCACCGCGCATGTGTTCTGGGTGGCGGTGGAGAGCGGCGTGCGGGTGGCGGCGCGCGACCATCGGCTGGAGGTGATCTGGAACGGGCCGCCGGCGGAAACCGAGTACGACCGGCAAATCCAGATCGTGGATTCCCTGATCGCGCGCCGGGTGGACGCTCTGGCGGTGGCGGCCAGCGAACGCAAGGCGCTGGTGAACTCGATTGACCGCGCCATGGCGCTGGGCATTCCGGTGGTGGTTTTCGATTCGGGCGTGGATTCGGAAAACTACGTCAGTTTCGTGGCTACCGACAACTACGAGGCCGGCCGGATGGGCGCGCGGACCCTGGCCCGGCTGATCGGCGGGCGCGGCAAGGTGGCCATGGTGCTGCACGCGCCGGGCAGTTTCTCCACCATGGAGCGCGAGCGGGGCTTCGAGGACGTCGTGGCTCGCGAGTTTCCCCGGATCCGGATCGCCGCTCGCCAGTTCGGCCTGGCGGACCGGGCCAAGGCGCGGGCCGCGGCCGAGAACATGCTCGCGGCGCACCCGGATTTGGACGGCCTGTTCGCCTCGACCGAGCCTTCCTCCTCGGGGGCCTCGCTGGCGCTGAAGGGCCGCGGACTGGCGGGCAAGGTGCGCTTCGTGGCCTTCGATTTCGCGCAGAACATGATCGAGGACCTGAGGGCGGGCGTGATTGACGCCATGGTGGTGCAGGATCCCTACCGCATGGGCTACGAGGTGGTGCGGCTGCTGGCCGAGAAGCTGGAAGGCAAGACGCCGCCCAAACGCTTCAACCTGAGCGCGCAGGTCGTCAGCCGGCAGGATCTGGAACGCCCGGAGATCCGGCGCCTGTTGTTCCCACAACTGGAGGTCATGGGGAAACGATGAGCGAGGCGGAGCAACCCCCGCACTACGTGGTGGCCGAGAGCGACCTGCGGGAGTTTATCGAGCGCATCCTGAGGGCGGCGGGAGTGCCGGCGGAGAAAGCGGCGCTGGTGGCGGCGCCCCTGACGGCGTCCAGCCTGCGGGGGGTGGACTCGCACGGCATCCAGCTTCTGCCGCATTACGTGGGTCAGATCGAGCGGGGGGACGTCAATCCCCTGGCCGAGGGCCGTGTGGTCTCGGAGAGCGGCGCCTGCCTGGTTTACGACGCCGAGCACGGCCTGGGGCAAGTAACCGCGCCCATCTGTTGCGCGCACGCCGTGCGCCTGGCGGCCCGCTGCGGCCTCTCGATGGTGGTGGCGCGCGAGGCGAACCATTTCGGCGCGGCGGCCTACTGGGGCCAGAAGATCTCGGCGGCCGGGCTGATCGGCATCGTGATGTGCGACGCCTCGATGCAGGTGCCGCCCTGGCAGGGTCGCGAGGCGCGGCTGGGGACCAATCCGATCTGCGTCTCGGCGCCGCACCCGGAAGGCAAGGGGTGGCTGCTGGACATGGCCACCACCACGGCCGCTTACGGAAAGCTCGAGCAAGCGCTGCTCAAGGGCCAGACCACAATCCCTTACGGCTGGGCGGTGGATCCGGAGGGCGTGCCCACCACCGATCTTCAGACCGCCCTGCGGGGTCTGCTGATGCCGCTGGGCGGCTACAAGGGGACCGGGCTGGCGATGATGGTGGAAGTGCTCACCGGCTTGCTGGCCGGCGGCCCGGTCTTCGGGACGCAGGTGACCGGGGTGCGCCATCGCGGCCGCCCCATGCGCTGCAATCACGCCTTCATCGCGATTGAGGTGGGGCGTTTCCTGCCCTTGGAGGAGTTCCAAGCCCGGCTGCAATGGTGGATCCGCCAGATCAAGTCGTCCCGGCCGGCCAAGGGCTATGAGGAGGTCCTGGTGGCCGGGGAGCCGGAATGGCGCACGGAGCAGGAGCGCCGCCGGCACGGCATTCCGATCATGCCCGGACACTGGGAGCCGATCGCGCGCCTGGCCGCCCGCTACGGCGTGCCGCTGCCCCCGCCCTTCCGCCCCGCCGCTTGAGGCGGCCCCTCCGGGGCCCCGGCGGCGTTCTATACTGTTCGGTTCCTCCGCAGGGAGGACGGAAGGAGTCGAAACGGCCATGATGTTCGGACTGATCGTCGGCAATCGCGGCTTTTTCCCGGATCACCTGGCTCGCAGCGGGCGCGAACAGATGATTGCGGCGCTTCGGGCGGCCGGCCACGAGGCGGTGGCGCCGGGGCCCGAGGACACCAAGTACGGCGCGGTGGAGACCCGGCAGGAGGCCAAGAAATGCGCCGAAATTTTCCGCGCCCGGGCGGAGTCGCTGGACGGCATCATCATCACTCTGCCTAATTTCGGCGACGAGAAATCGGCCGCCGAGGCGGTGCGGCTGGCGGGCCTGGGCGTTCCGGTGCTGGTGCACGCCTTCCCGGACGAGGCGGGCAAGATGACGGTGGCCGACCGGCGGGACAGCTTCTGCGGCAAGATGAGCGTGTGCAACAACCTGAAGCAATACGGCATTCCGTACTCGCTGACCACGCTGCACACCGAGTCGCCCGAATCGGAGACCTTCCGGCGCGATATCGAATGGTTCGCCGCCGTCTGCCGCGTGGTGCGGGGCTTGCGCGGCCTGCGCGTGGGAGCGATCGGCGCCCGCCCAGCGGCCTTCAACACCGTGCGCTACAGCGAGAAGATCCTGGAAGGCTGCGGCATCACGGTCGAGCCGATTGACCTTTCGGAGATCTTCGGGCGCGCCTGGCGGCTGGCCGATCAGGACGAAGCAGTGAGCGCCAAGCTGGAGGCCATTCGCAACTACGTCCCCACCGGAGACACGCCCGAGGAGGCGCTGCTGCGCATGGCCAAACTGGGCGTGGCGATCGAAGACTGGATGCGGAGCAACGAGCTGACGATCAGCGCGGTGCAGTGCTGGACCTCGCTCGAACAGTACTACGGCGTGGTGCCCTGCACGCTGATGAGCATGATGAGCGACCGGCTGATGTCGAGCGCCTGCGAGGTGGACATCCCGGGCGCCATCGCGATGCACGCCCTGCGGCTGGCTTCAGGGACGCCCAGCGCCCTGCTGGACTGGAACAACAACTACGGGGAGGACCCCGACAAGGCGGTTTGCTTCCACTGCTCGAACCTGCCCAAGCATTTCTTTGCCGAGGCGCGCATGGACTATCAGGCCATCATCGCCGGCACGGTGGGCAAGGAGAGCACCTTCGGAACCTGTGTGGGCCGGGTCAAGACCGGGCCGATGACCTTCGCGCGCTTCTCGACCGACGACCGGGCGGGCCGCATGCGGGGCTACGTGGGCGAGGGCCGCTTCACGGACGATCCGCTGGAGACCTTCGGCGGGGCCGGGGTGGTCGAGGTGCCGCGCCTCCAGGAGCTGCTGCGCTACGTCTGCGAGAACGGCTTCGAGCACCACGTGGCGGCCAATCTCTCCCGGTGCGCCGCAGCCGTCTACGAAGCGGCCACCAAGTATCTGGGCTGGGAAATGTACTGGCATCGCTAGGAGGCGGGCATGGCCCTGGTCGCCGGAGTGGACTTCGGAACCTTGACGGTTCGGGTTTCCATCGTGGACAGCCGGCAGGGGCGGCTGGGCTCGGGCGTGGCCGAGTATCCCCTGCACCGCAAGAAGGAAGATCCCGACCACGCCACCCAGAGTCACGCCGATCACATGCGGGCGCTGGTCGAGGCCACGGCCAGGGCGCTGAGGGAGGCGGGCGTGCCGGGCGAGCGGATCGAGGCCCTCGCCCTGGACACCACCGGTTCGAGCGTGGTGCCGGTAGGCGAGGGACTCGAGCCGCTGGACGACTATTATCTCTGGTGCGATCATCGCGCCTGGCGTGAGGCGGCCGAGATCACGGCCAAGGCGCGCCAGATGAAGCTGGAGGCGATCGAGTGGTGCGGCGGCACGTATTCCTCCGAGTGGGGTTTCTCGAAGCTGCTGCACTGGCTGCGGCACAATCCCGACCAGCGCGCCCGGTTGGTTTCGGCGCTGGAGCACTGCGACATGGTGGTGGCGGTGCTCTGCGGCATCCGCGAGGCGGCCCAGGCGCCGCGCAGCATCTGCGCCGCGGGACACAAATGGATGTGGAACGCCGCCCTGGGCGGCCTGCCGCCCGAGGAGTTCCTGGTCGCGGTGGATCCCCTGCTGGCCGGCGTGCGCGCCAAGCTGATCGGGCGCTACGGCGCCTCCGATGAGATCGCCGGGCGGCTCGCGCCGGAATGGGCCGAACGGCTCAAGCTGCGCCCGGGCATTCCCATACCGATCGGCGCCTTCGACGCGCACTGGGACGCGATCGGCGCGGGGGTGCGCGAAGGCGACGTGGTGAACGTGGTGGGCACCTCGACTTGCGTAATGGCCATCACGCGCGAGGTGAAGCTGATCCCGGGCGTCTGCGGCGTGGTTCCGGGCTCGATTCACCCCAAGATGACCGGCGTGGAGGCGGGCCTTTCGGCCACGGGCGATATCTTCGAGGCGATCGCCCGGCGAGCGGGCTCCAGCGTGGCCGAGCTGTCCCAGGGACTGGAGAAGTATCGCGCGGGCCAGACCGGGTTGCTGCGCCTCACCTGGGACAACGGGGATCGCACCGTGCTGGTGAATCCCGAGCTGGGCGGCGTCACCCTGGGCTGGAACCTGACCCACACGGCGCAGGACGAGTTGTTCGCCGCCATCGAGGGCACCGCCTTCCACACTCGCGTCATCCTGGAGCGCATGCAGGAGCACGGCGTGGCGATCCGCCGGGTGATCAACGGCGGCGGGGTGCCGCAGCGCAACGAGGTGCTCAACCGGGTTTACGCCGACGTCTTCAACATGCCGGTGCTGGTGCCTCAGAGCGAGGTGACCAGCCTGGGTTCGGCGATTTTCGCCTTCCTGGCGGCGGGCGCCTTCCGGACCATCGAGGAGGCGCAGGAGGCGCTCTGCCCGCGCTACCGCACGGTCCAGCCCGATCCCGAGGCCGCGGCCGTCTACCAGGAGCTCTACGGGCTGTACCGCAAGCTGTACTTCGGGCTGGGCCGGGCGGACGCCGCCGCGCTGGCGGCCGGCGACGTGCTGCCCGCCCTGCGCCGCATCGCCGCCCGCCGGCGGAGCGACGGATGAAGCTGGAAAGCCTGCGCGCCGAAGTGCTGGAGGCCAACCTCGAACTGGTGCGCCGCGGCCTGGCGCTTTACACTTTCGGCAACGCTAGCGGCAGGGACAGGGCCTCGGGCCTGGTGGCGATCAAGCCCAGCGGCGTGCCCTACGAGCGGCTCCGGCCGGCGGATCTGGTGGTGGTGGATCTGGAGGGCCGGCTGGTGGAAGGCGCGCTGCGTCCCTCCTCGGACCTGCCCACGCACTTGGCCCTCTATCGCGCCTTCCCGGCCCTGGGCGGCGTGGCGCATACCCACTCGCGGGCCGCCACCGCCTTCGCTCAGGCGCGGCGCGAAATCCCCTGCTTGGGCACCACGCACGCCGATTACTTTCACGGACCGGTGCCGGTCACGCGCCTGCTCACGGCCGATGAGGTGGCCCGGGATTATGAGGCGCGCACGGGCCAGGCGATCGTCGAGCGCCTGGCGGGAGCGGATCCGCTCGGCACGCCGGGCGTGCTGGTGGCGGGCCACGGCCCGTTCACCTGGGGCCCCACGGCCCGGGCGGCCGCCCATCACGCCGTGATTCTGGAGGAGCTGGCGGAGATCGCGCTGCGCACCCTGGCCCTGGATCCGGCCGCGCTCCCGATCCCGGCCTACTTGCGAGACAAGCATTTCTTCCGGAAACACGGGCCCGGGGCCTACTACGGCCAGCCGGGCGAGGAGAAACCATGAACTCAGCCTGGCGGGCGGCGGCGCTGGCCGTCCTGCTCGCGGCATGTTCGAAAACTCCGACGGAGAAGCTCACCGTGACTCAACAAGCCTTCGGCAAAACGGCGGACGGCACGCCGGTGGACCTGTTCACCCTGGCCAACCCGCGGGGCGTGCAGGTCTCGATCACCAACTACGGCGGCATCATCGTTTCCCTGCTGGCGCCCGACCGCCAGGGACGGCCGGGCGACATCGTCCTCGGCTTCGAACGGCTGGAGGATTACCTCAAGGGCCATCCTTACTTCGGGGCCATCGTGGGGCGCTACGGTAACCGGATTGCCCAGGGCCGCTTTACCCTGGACGGGGTCGAATACAGGCTGGCCCGCAACAACGGCGAGAACCACTTGCACGGCGGCCTCCAGGGTTTCGACAAGAAGGTCTGGGCGGCCCGCCACTGGACCGATTCGGACGGCGCGCACCTGGAGCTGGCCTACTCCAGCCCGGACGGCGAGGAAGGCTACCCCGGCCGGCTCGACGTCAAGGTCACCTACACCCTGGCGGAAAACAACCAACTACGGATGGATTACTACGCCGTCACGGATAAACCCACCGTAGTCAATCTGACCAACCACAGTTACTTCAACCTGGCGGGCGAGGGCGATATTCTGGGCCACATCCTGCGCTTGAACGCCGACCGCTTCACGCCCGTGGACTCCGGCCTGATCCCCACCGGCGAGTTGCGGCCGGTGGCGGGCACTCCCTTCGACTTCACCGCACCCACCCCGATCGGCGCCCGCATCGAGCAGGACGACGAGCAGTTGCGCTTCGGGCGCGGCTACGACCACAACTTCGTCCTGCGCGGCGCCGGCGGCGCGCTGGCCGAGGCGGCCGAGGTCTACGAGCCCAGGACCGGACGTGTGCTGCGGGTGCTGACCACCGAGCCGGGCGTGCAGTTCTACACCGGCAATTTCCTGGACGGGACGCTCCGGGGCAAGGGCGGCCGGGTCTACGCGCGCCGCTCGGGCTTTTGCCTGGAGACGCAGCATTTCCCGGATTCGCCCAACCGGCCCACCTTCCCCTCGACCGTGCTGCGGCCGGGCCAGACCTATCGCTCGACGACCGTGCTCGAGTTTTCGGCGCGCTGAAGCTTCAGCCTTCCAGCAGTCCGAACTCGCGCATCTTGTCGTAGAGCAGGCGGCGGTTGATTTTCAACAGTTCGGCGGCGCGGCTGCGGTTGCCGCCCGCCTGGGCAAGGGCGCGCTCGATCATCCTGCGCTCGAGCCGGGCGACCGCCCCGTGCAGTCCTTCCTCCAGAGGCACGGCGTCGAAAGGATCCCCGGCGGGCGGCCCGGCGCTCAGGCGGAAGTGTTCCGGAGCGATGGCAGCGCCGCGGCTGAGCACCAGAGCGCGCTCCAGACCATGCTCCAGCTCGCGGACATTGCCCGGCCACGGCTGGGCGGCCAGCCAGCGGAGTGCCTGCTCGGAGAGGGCCGGCGCGGCCACCTTCAGGCGCGCGGCGCAGCGCCGCAGGAGGAAGCGCGCCAGCTCGGGGATGTCTTCGCGCCGCTCGCGCAGGGGCGGGGCGGTGAGGGTGACCACGTTCAGGCGGTAGTAGAGATCCTCGCGGAAGCGGCCTTCCTGGACGGCGCGCGCCAGATCGCGGTTGGTGGCGGCCAGCACGCGCACGTCCAGGGGGATGGTCAGGTTCGAGCCCAGCCGCTCGATGGCCCGGTCCTGAAGCACGCGCAGCAACTTGGCCTGCGTGGAAGGGGCCAGCTCGCCGATTTCGTCCAGGAAGATGGTGCCGCCGTCGGCGAACTCGAACTTGCCGATGCGGCGCTGGCCCGCGCCGGTGAAGGCGCCGCGCTCGTGTCCGAACAGCTCGGCTTCCAGCAAGGTTTCCGGGATGGCGGCGCAGTTGACCTTGACCAGGCGGCGGGCGGCGCGCGGGCTGTGGCGGTGGATGGCGGCGGCGATCAGTTCCTTGCCTGTGCCCGACTCGCCCGTGATGAGCACGGTGGAATCGGTGGGGGCCACCTGCCCGATGAGCTTGTAGAGGCGCTGCATGGCCGGGCTGGAGCCGATCATCTCGGCGGGCTCGGCGGCGCTCTCCTGGGCCCGGTAGGCCTCCAGCTCGGCCGCCCGGCGGCGGCTCTCGATGGCCCGCTCGAGCTGAATGCGCAGCTCCTCGAAGTTGATGGGCTTGGTCAGGTAATCGAAGGCGCCCAGGGCCATGGCCTGGATGGCGGCGTCGCTGGAGCCGTAGGCGGTCATGATCAGCACGGCCGGCGGCGAGGCCTGCTCGCGCAACTCGCCGAGCAGGGTCAGACCGTCCTTGCCCGGCATGCGCAAGTCGAGCAAGGCGGCGTCCACCGCCTCCCGGCGGAGCAGTTCGGAGGCCTGGCGGCCGTCGGCGGCGCAGACAACCCGGTAGCCCTCATCCTCCAGCAGAGCGCGGAGCGACTCGCGGGCCTGGGTCTCGTCTTCCGCCACCAGCACGAGTCCTCTGGCTTTCACGGCGTGCTTCTCCTTGCGGGCAACAGCAGGCGGAAGGTGGCGCCCGGTCCGCCGGGATCGAATTCCAAGCTTCCGCCGTGAGCCGCAGCGATTTCGCGTGAGACGGCCAGGCCCAGGCCGCTGCCCTCGGGCCGGGTGGTGAAGAAGGCCTCGAAAATGTGAGGGCGCACCGCCTCGGGGATGCCCGGTCCCTGATCGGTGACGCTGAGGGCGATGCGGCCGCTTTCCAGGCTCTGCCGCACCCGGATCAGGCCGCCCGGCGGGGAGGCTTCGATCGCGTTGAGCAACAGATTGATCAGGACCTGCACGATCTGCGCTCCGTCCACTTCGGCCGCGAGGCCCTCCTGTTCGCTTTCCACCCCGATGCGGACACCCTTGCGTCCGGCCGGCTCCTGAACCATGCCGACCGCCTGACGGACCAGGGGCGAGATCTCCTGGAGACGGCGCTCGGCCGGCGCGGGGCGGCCGAAGGCCAGCAGGCGCGCCAGAATCCCGTCCAAACGGTCTATCTCCCGCATGGCGGCGCCGACCTCTTCGCCCCTGACGGCGCCCTTGCGCAAGCGCCGCTCCAGCAACTCCAGCGTCAGCCGGACCGAATTCAGCGGATTGCGGACCTCGTGCGCCACCCCGGCCACCAATTTGCCCAGGGCGGCCAGCCGATCCTGCCGGCGCAGCTCGGCCTCCAGGGCCGTGCGCCGATCGGCCATGCGGTTGATGGCGCGCGAAATCTCGCCAAATTCTCCCGCGATGGGAGGCAGCCGATGGCCGAAATCCTCCTCCAGCCGCCGCAGCCCGGCGTTAATCTGCGCCACCCCGCTGCGCAAGGCGAACCAGAGGGAAACCAGCGCGCCCACGCCCAGCATCGCCGAGAGCGCCAGCGCGCCGTACCAGAGTTGCCGCCGGCGTCCGACCGGATCGCGCGCGCCGCTCAAACGCTTGAGCGCCCAAGCCGCGCCCGAGCCGCCTTCCAATGCAGCGGCCGCGACCACCACCAGATCCCTGTCCCAGGCGCCCACCACGGCCACCGGGGAGGCGCCCGCCTGCCGCGCGGCCGAAGCGATCAGCTCGAGCTCGCGGGCGGCCGGCGCGCGCGCCGCTCCGGTCCCGTCGGCATGGCCGATGAGCGCACGCGCTTCCGGCCGGTAAAAGCCCCCCTCCAGACCTTCGTAAGACCGCAGGACTGTGACCGTCAGCCCGCGCAGGGAGAGATCCTGCGCCTGGAGAGGCTGGCTGGAAAGCGCGTCCCCGCCCCAGGCGGTCCGCTCGCGATGCTGCCGCACCAGCTCCCGGCAGGCTCCTGCGCATTGCCCCCGCGCCTCAGCCAGCAGGCGCGATTCCGTACGGCTGATCACGTCCCGAATCAAAATGGCCGCCAGCGCGATCACCGCCAGAGAAGCCAGGCAGACGATCGTTATCTGGGCGCGGAAACTTTGCGGCGCCGGCCAGAGCGACATTGCTTCATTTCAAGCGCGGCGGTTCGGGCGCGCTCAGGCGGGCTTGGGCCAGGCGCTCCAAGGCGCTGACGATCAAGGCAGCCGCCTCGCCCAGCTTGCGGGCCCGGCGGTACTGCCCGGCGTCGTAGGCCGAGCGGCCCTGCTGGTAGAGCGCGCGGCTGTGCTTGACGTAGGACGCCGCGTCGGGCTCGCCGCACAGCCCGGCGAAGTAGTCGGCCTGCTGTACCCGGAAATAATCGCGCTGCAACTGGCGCGCCGCCTCCTGGCGGGCGCCGGCTTCCAGAGGACCTTCCCCCTGACGGGATTCCTCGATCTCCTCGCTAGCCTCCAGCAGATCGTCGGCGGCGCGGCTCAGCCGGTCGAAAACGTAGCGGTCCTGTTCGGAGGTCTTCAGGCGGTCCAGCAGGGCGGCCGCTCGGGCGTGCAGAAATTGCTGCTCCTCGCCCGGGGAGGGCAGGGCCGTGCGGCGCGCCAGCTTGCGGCGCAGCTCCTGCATCTTCTCCTGGCGTTTGTCGGCCTCCGAGCGGCGTTCCTTGGCCAGCACCGCCCAGGCCGCCGGCGCTAAGGCGATGGCGAGCGCCTGCCGTCTTCCCAGCATGATTCCTCCCCTATTGAAACACGGCCCGTGGGCCTCAAAACTCGTAGCGCAGCCCGAGCTGGAGCCGCCGCGCCGGCCGCGCGCTCACGGCCCGGCCGAAGAAGGGCGAGCTCAGGTTGCCGACAAAGCCGGCGTAGTTGACGCGGTTGAGCGCGTTGAAAGCGTCCAGCCCCAAGGTGACTTCGCCTTTCTCGCGGACCTTGAATTCCCGGGCCCAGCGCAGATCCAGCACCGCCAGCCCCGGCCCCTGGAGGCTGTTGCGCGGCACGCCCGGCGGGCGATCCCGCACGCTGCCGTCGCGGTTCGCATCCCGCCCCGTCGTGAGGCTGTAGGGGGCGCCGGATTCCAGCCGCAGGATCAACCCCAGGTCGAACCAGCGAGCCGCGCTCAGCTTGCCCGCCAGGTGAAAGCGGTGGCGGCGATCGAAGTCTGCTCGCGCCCATTCGCGCGACAGGTCCAGACTGTCGGCGGGAAGCCGCCCGGGGCCTTCCGTGTCGTTGAAGGTGCGGCTCAGGGTGTACAGGGCGGCGCCCTCGAACCAGGGCGCGATCCGGCCCCGCAGTCCGGCCTCCAGGCTGTGGCCGGCCAGGCGCGCCGAAGACTCGATGCTGCGCACTGTGGCCCGCTCGCGATCGGGGCGCTCGTAGTCGGGCGGCGCCGGCGCGTTCCAGTCGCGGGAGCGGAATTGCTTGACGCCGCGCAAGCCGGTGTAAGTGAGCGTCAGGGTGGTCCGGCTCGCCAACTGGCGGCTGAAACCCAGGCTGTAATCGATCAGGTAGGGCGCGCGGAGTTCCGGCGCCAGGCGGACCGTGGCGGGAGGCTCCGTCCGGATGGCCGCGCCCGCCGCCAGGGGATCGGGATATCCCGGATTCACTATGAGAATGCGCCGGAGCTTGACGCCGTCCAGCAGCAGGGCGTCGCGCACTGAGCCGCCGTCCAGGCGGTCATAAAACAACCCGGCGCCCAGCGTGAGATTGCGCCGCCAGCGAAAATCCTCTTGCAGGAAGCCTGCCGCGCCGTAGGACCAATAGAGGAGGCGGCCTTCGCCCGACTGGCGCGCGAAGGAATAAGGGCGGCCGGCGGCGTAGTCCTCCAGAGAAGAAAAGTAGAACGTGCCCTGCCGGTCGCTCAGTTCGCGAAAGTCGGCGCGGTCCAGCTCGCGCACGCTGGCGCCCGCCTTGAGCAGGTGCCGGAGGGAGGACCAGGACCACAGCTCGCTGAGCTCGCCGCGCAGGCGGCGCAGTCGCCGGTCGGTTTGCCCTCCCCCGCCCGTGAAGGCATCCTCGACCACGATTTTCGGGAGGCTCCTGGTGCGGCCGGCGCGGCGCTCGTCCTCGGCGCGCAGCCGAGCCTGGAACTGGTGCAGCCAGCGGGGCGAATGCAGGGTGTGGAAGCTGAAGTACAGCGCCCGCTCGCGGTCGCAACCGTCGGTCCCCACCTCGGGCAAATCGAAGCCGCCGATGTCGTCCCCTCGGGTGGAGTCGGACTCCATCTGGTAGCGCCAGGCCAGGGAGCGGCGGGGGTCCGGCCGATAGTCCAGGCGAAAGTTCAGCTCAGTGTCTCGTTCGGGGCGCGGGACCTGCTGCCGCAGCAAGCCGGCGGGAGTTTGAGCGTAAACCAGTGACTCCTGATCGTCGGCCTGGCGGGAGGCGCCGGCCAGAAAAGAGAGCTTGCGGCTGGGGCCGAGCGGTCCGGTGAGGTGACCCTCCAATGTGCGGCGCCGCTGCCGGGGCCGCTCGGGGGCGAGGGCGTTGCGGGCGTCCAGGCGATGATCGCGCAGCAGGAAGTTGATCTCGCCATGATAGGCGGTTTCGCCTTGGGCGGTGGTGATCTCCAATCGGCCGCGACCCGGGCGGGAGAACTCCGCCGAATACGGGTTCTGGTTGATGCGCACCTCGCGGATGGCCGAAGCGGTTACGCCCGGCCGGTCGGTTTCCATGCCGTCCACCACCAGGCTGTAGCCGGAGGCCCCGGTCTGGGCGGCATCCAGGAACAGCGCGGCCGCGGCCAGAACATCCTGGTCGAGGACGGGCAAGCCTTTCAGTAAGCTCAGATCCAGCCGCACGACGTCGGGGTTCTCGGCTGGATTGACGTTCAGACCGGTGGCGCCGTCCCTCACCGTGATCGCCTGGCGCAACTCCGCCAGCCGCAGGGCGATGCGCAGGGGCCTGACGGACGCCGGGCCGAGGTTGACCGCCAGGCGCACGGGCTTGAAATGCTCGCCGCGCACTTCAAGCTGGTAGCGGCCCGGAGGCAGATCCTCGAAGCGAAAGCCGCCCTGATAGTCGGTGACCGCCACCCTTTCCCCCGGGTGCAGGACCACCGGGATGCCGGGCGCAGGAGCGCCGCTGGGGTCCACGACCACGCCGGTCAGCGTCGCGCCGGCTGCGGCCAGCGCCAGCAGAAGGGCCAGCATGCTCCCGGGAGGAGCACTTCGGGTTCCGCGGAGAACGGCTTGGTTTTCAAGGGCTGGGCGATCCTGCCCGGCCGCGGTTGTTCGGTTTGCTCACGGCGGCCGTGAGCCGGGCGAACAGGCGTTGGATGGCGTGGCGCAGCCCGCGGGAGAGCGCCGCCGCTCAGCGCCCCGCGCGGGGCGGCGCGTTCTTGACGTATTTGTCGAACCAGGTCAGCGTTTCCCAGAGCACGTGCTCGATGGATTCGCGGGCCGTATAGCCGTGCGATTCGTGCGGCAGCATGACCAGGCGCACGTTGCCCCCGTTGCCGCGGATCGCCTGGTACATCCGCTCGGACTGGATGGGGAAGGTGCCCGAGTTATTGTCCGCCTCCCCATGAATCAGCAGGAGCGGTTCGTTGATCTTGTGGGCGTGGACGAAGGGCGAGACCTTCATGTAAAGATCGGGCGCCTCCCAGAACGTGCGGCGCTCGCTCTGGAAGCCGAAAGGCGTCAGCGTCCGATTGTACGCTCCGCTGCGGGCCACGCCGGCCCGGAACAGATCCGAATGGGCCAGCAGGTTGGCGGTCATGAAGGCGCCGTAGCTGTGCCCGCCGACTCCCACGCGCTCCGGATCGGTGACGCCCAGCTCGACCGCCTTGTCAATGGCCGCCCGGGCGCTGGAGACGATCTGCTCGACGTAGGTGTCGTTCACAGTGCGGAAATCGCCGACCACCGGCATGGTGGCGCCGTCCAGCACGGCGTAGCCGGCCAGCAGCAGGAACAGGTGGGAAGCGCCCAACAGGGTGGTGAAACGCTGGGGCGAGCCGACCACCTGGCCGGCGGTGGCGGGATCGTTGTATTCCAGCGGATAAGCCCAGACGATAGTGGGCAGGCGCCTGCCCTCCTTGTAATCCGGGGGAAGATACAAGGTGAAGGAAAGCTGTACGCCGTCGGCGCGCTGGTACGTCACCAATTGTTTGCGGATGCGGCGCAGTTGAGGGGTGGGGTCGGGGAAGCGGGTCAAAGCGGTCGGAGCGGCCTCGGAGGAGCCCGCCGTGCGCAGGTAGAAGTTCGGGGGCTCGGCCGGGCTCTCCCGGCGGGTCAGCAGGCGCGTGCCGCCCTCATCCAGCAGCGCCACGACGCTCTCGTAGCAGTCGGCCTGGGAGCGGAAAAGGCGTTCGGAGCGGGCGGTCTTCAGCTCGAAGCGGTCCAGGAACGGCCGGTCTCCCTGCGGCGAGGCGCCCTGGCCGGCCAGGAAGATCCAGTCCCCATGCTGGTGGAGCACCCGGTAGCCGTTGGGCAGGGTGCGCAACAGCGGGGCGCCCGGATCGCGGTAGCGGTCGCGCAAGTCGCGGCTCCACAGCAGGCGGGGCGGTTGGGAGGGCTGGTCGGCGTTCAGCAGCCAGACGCGGACCCAGCGCCGTTCGCGTTCGAAGTCGGTGACCAGCAGGAGGCCGTCCTTCTCGCCCCATTGCAGACCCACGCCGCGATGCTCGGTGCGAATCAGCTCGACGGGCGGTCCGCTGAAAGGCGCCCGAAGCATCAAGACCCGGTCGCGATGGGGAACTTTCTTGCGCGGATCGCCGCCGTCGAGCGCCTCCACCCATACCAGGGCGGCCGGTTCGGTGGGACGCCAGGCGTATTGGCGAGGTCCGGTGGGCACGCCGTCGGTGGGAACGGCGTCGGCCAGCGGCAGGCTGGCGAGTTTGTGAACCGGGCGCCCGCGGCGGTCCCAGATTTCGATTTCTTTGGGGAAGTTACGGTCGGGATAAAGATAAGAGTAAGGCCGGTGGACGTGCGCCACCAGGAAATACTGTCCGTCGGGCGAGGGAAGAGCGGTCTGGAAGATTCCTGGCTTGCCCAGCGGTTCGACGCGGCCGGTAAGCGCGTCGGCAAGGACGAGTTGAGCGGTGAAGTAATACTCGTAGAGTAACTCGTCGTGCGGGTTTTTGAGTAAGTCCTGGAAGGTCCACACCGGCGCGCCCTTGCCGTAGGACTCCTGAACGGTGGGGCCGGCGGGTGCGGCCGGGGGCGCCGGCGGTCTGCCCCGGCCGGGCGGAATCGCGCGGGCCAGGATCGTGCGGCTGTCGGGCATCCAGCGGAAATCATCGGGTTCGGCGGCGTTGACGGCAAGGTTCGGCAAGCGGCGCGCCTTGCCCGTGGCGGTATCGGCCACCCAGAGTTCGACGCCGGCGGCCCCGGTGTGCGTGAAAGCGAGGTAGTGGCCGTCGGGACTGAATTCGGGCGAGCCGATGCGGGGGTTCGGCGGCAGGGCGATGCGAACTTCGGCGCCCTCGGGCAGCCGCTTGAGGGTGAGAGTGGTGAAATAGCGCGGATTGTGCGGGCCGTTGGTGTTGGGATTGATGCGGTTGCCGGCCAGGCGGAGCATGGGCTGGGCCAGTTCGGCGATGGGCGGGTAACGCAACCAGTCCATAAGCAGCATGTGGCGGCGGGTGGGGCTGACCAGGACCTGGGGAGGGGCCGGGGCGTGCAGCACATCGAGAATTTCCTTTGGCGGCTTCTGGTAGGCGAACTGGGCGTTCCCCGGCCGGCCGATCAACAGCAGGAGCAAGACACCGAGAGTGCTTCGCATAGCCTGTATTCTATA
>Ga0209018_1000387_pt1 | contig 41620 bp, 28 predicted proteins | sample YNPBryBLVA2012_FD_185814 | JGI IMG/M metagenome (GOLD analysis project Ga0209018, IMG submission 185814) | Anoxygenic and chlorotrophic microbial mat microbial communities from Yellowstone National Park, USA - YNP Bryant BLVA 2012 (SPAdes)... ...
CTATAACCGAAGGCGGGGCCCGACCGGGCCCCGCCGGTCCCGCTCTCAGAATTCCAGCTTCAAGGCGAACTGGAGATCGCGGTTGTCAATGCCGATGAGGGTGGAGGTAATGCGGCCCACCGTGGGCGAGCCGATGCTGGCGTTGGGGAATCCGAAGGCCGGCGTGTTGAACAGATTGAAGGCGTCGGCCCGGAACTGAAGCTTCAGCCGCTCACTCAGCCCGGTGTTCTTCACGAAGGAGAAATCGAAGTTGACGTGCCCGGGCGCGTAGAGCACGCCGCGGGCGACGTTGCCGTAAGTGTTCGGGGGCGGCGCCACGAAATCGGCCGCGTTGAACCAATAGTAGGGATCGGGATTGGGCAGCGTGCCCTTGCCGATGCGGTCCGGCCAGCTCGGGGCTCCGTTGTTGACCCCCTGGGCCAGGCCGACGTTGAAGGGCCGCCCGGTGGTCAGAGTGGTGATGCCGCTGATCTGCCAGCCGCCCGCCAGCTTGCCGGCCGGCCCGCCCCGCGCCAGCCATTTCCGGCCCGGCCCGAAGGGCAGCTCGTAAACGTAGCTCACCACGCCGCGATGCTTGACGTCGTAGCCGGAAGGCCCCCGCCCGGCGCGGATATTGGTCACCGTTTGCGGACCGCCGGTCTGGCCGCCGCCGGAAGCGGCCGAGCCGCCAAAATCGAGGCTCTTGCCGAAGCTGTAACTGAACAGAAATTGCAAGCCGTGGGAGTAACGCTTGACCAGCTTGGTTTGCAGGCCGTGGTAGACCGACATGTTCCGCGGATCGTACTGGATCAGGTTCGACATACTGGAGATCCGCTGGAGCAGGCGCCGGGAGGCCAGCGAGCCGGGTCCGGGTTGGACCTCGTTGGGGTTCCAGCCGAAGACCAGGTGGATGCCCCGGCTGCCGGCGTAAGCCGCCTCCCACAGCAGGGTTTCGTGCAATTGCCGCTCGATATTGAGGCTCCAGGATTCGAAGTAGGGGGTTTCGTTCTCCCAGCCGTGGCCTAGCACGCGCGGGTTGGCCGCGTTGAGTTCCTCGGTGGTCCGGGGCTTCACGACGGTCACCGGCGGAAAGGGGTTGTCAATCGTGGGCACGCGGCTCCAGTCGGTGGGGTTGGTCTCAGGCGCGAAGTTCTGAGAGACGGTCCAGGGCACCTGCTGGCCCAGCAGGTTCGAAGCCGACGGCTGCTCGGGGAAATGGCTCAGCCCGAAGCCGCCGCGCACCACCGTCGTGCCGCTGCCCAAGACGTCCCAGGCAAAGCCGAAGCGCGGGCCGAAGTTCTTGTAGTGCGTTTTCTTGCCCACGCTGCGCGAGATGCCCTCTTCGCCGGCGTAAACCAGCTTGAGGTTGGTCAGATCGAAGTTGGTCAGCCGGTCGCGGATCTCGCTTTCCGGCCAGTGAATCTCGTGGCGCAAGCCGATGTTGAGGGTGAGCCTGGGCATCACCTTCCAGTCGTCCTGAACGAACCAGGCCTGATCCTGCACGGTCATGTAATAGGGCTCGAGGAGGTAACCGCGCGAGCCCCCGGTCGAGTAACCGATCAGCAGGGTGGCCAGACCGGTGCCCTGGGTGTTGGTCACCGGGTCGTTAGTGAAGTTGCGCGCGAAGTTGAGCGTGCCGCGAGTATCGGTGTTGGTGTAAGGCGAGACCAGCCGCCGCACGTAGTGGTAGCCGATCTTGACCTGATGGCGGCTGCGCATCCAGAAGAGGCTGTCGGAGATCTGATAGTGGGTCTCCCGGGGATTGCAAGGCAGGAAGGCCGGACCGCCGCTCAGGCCGGTGAAGTCGGTAACGTTGATGTTGGGCAGGCCGGTGGCGAAATGGGTTACGTTGATGCCCCGGATGCCGAGCGACTCGGCCGACTTGTGCCCGTAATCGGACTGGAAGGTGGCCGGCGTGGTGCGAGCGAAGCCGGCGCGCAGATCGTTGATCAGGTTGGGGCGGAAGATGTGGGTTTCGTTCAGGGCCAGGCCCTGGGTCTTCAGGCGGGTATTCTGGATGCCCGCCACGTAGGGCCCGAGGTCGAATTTCTGCTTGGCTTCAGGCGGGGTGGGCAGGCAGCACTGGGCCTGGCCCTGGGGGGCATCCAGCTTGTAGTTCTGGAAGCTGTAGCGGGCGAAGAAAGTGTCCGCGGGGCCGAAAGTGTGGTCCACGCGCAGGTTGAATCCGTTGTCGTTCACCACGCGATTGGCGGCCGAGGTGTAGTTGTTAAAGTTGCCGGCCGCATTGGGCAGCGGGTAAATGCCGACCACATTGCGTCCCACCGGATGGATCCGGTTGGGCGGGATGACGTTGCCGGCGAAGGCGTCCCGCAGGAACTGCGGGTTGGCGGCTGTGACCGGCTTGCTGGGGTCGTAGTTGGGATTGCGCCGTGTGGTGAGCGGATCGTAGATCCGGATGAGCGCACCCTTGGTGTCGGTGAACTCGCTGAAATCGCCCAGGCGAGTCTTGGCGGTGGGCACGGTGTTGACGTAAGTCAAACCTTTGACCTCCCGGGTCCCGAAGTAATCGCCGAAAATAAAGGTGCGATTTCGCCCGCTGTAAAGGCCGGGCAAGTAGACCGGACCGCCCAGGGCCGTGCCGAACTGGTTCCTCCGGAAGGGAGGTTTCTGAAGGGGCTTGGCATTGAAGTAATTGCGGGCGTCCAACTTGTCGTTGCGCAGGTACTCGAAGACGGTGCCGTGGAGCTCATTGGTCCCGGACTTGGTGGAGACCGAGACCACGCCGGCGCCTCGCCCGAATTCGGCCGAGAACACTCCCGTCAACACCTTGAACTCCCTCACCGACTCGAGCGAGGGCATGACGATGACGGTGTTGAAGGTGTATTCGTTGTTGTCAATCCCGTCCACCAGCCAGGCGTTGGCGTTGCCCTGGCTGCCCAGAGCGTTGAAGTTCGAGGGGCCGCGCGGGTTGAAAGTGCTTTGCCCGGAAAGATTCTCCCCGTTCTGGCCGGGCGTGATGCCCGGGGCCAGGTAGACCAGGGTCGTGAAGAGCCTGCCGTTGAGGGGCAGCTCGCGAATGGCGCGCTCCTCGATCACCTCGCCCAGCTCGGCGCTCTCCGAGCGCACCAGGGGCGCCATGGCGACGACATCCACGGTTTCGGTGACCTGACCGACTTCCAGATTTACGTCCACGCGCGCCTTCTGGTCCACCTGGACGATGATGCCGGAGCGCACTTGTTTCTTGAAGCCGGCCTTCTCGATCGTCACGCTGTAAGTGCCGGGGACCAGAAACGGAGCGTTGTAGGCGCCCGTCTCGTCGGTCACGAACTGAAGCGAGGTTCCTTTGTTGGTTTCCGTGATGGTGACCTGAGCGCCCGGTACCGCGGCGCCCGTGCTGTCCCGCACCGTGCCCAGGATGGTGCCCGTGGTGACCTGGGAAAAGGCGGGGACGGCGCACCACAGGACGAAGATACCGAGGCCGGCGCGAACTCCGGCCCCCTGAAGCCATTTCATGGTATCCCTCCCCGGAGGCTGGCGGCCTCCGTCTAGAAAGCATACTCCGCCGTCAAGCGGCGGGCAAGGCCCTGTGTGCCGAGCCGGCCCGCGCGGGGACCATCGGAGCCCGGCCGGCGTCTAAGGGATAATGGAAGGGAGCCCAACCTGATGAGCCGGAGCTTCGGGGTGATAGCGGCAGCAGCCGTTTCCACACTTTCTCTGGCAGCGGCGCCACAGCGGCCTTCCGCGCCGCCCCAGCCGGGGCCGGTAGCCATTCTGAAGAGCTCCGAGCTGCGGCCGGGCATGAGAGGCGTGGCCTGGACGGCCTTCCGGGGCAGCACGCCCGAACCCATCCCGGTCGAAATCATAGGCCTGTGGAGAAACGCCTGGGGTCCCGGGCAGGACGTGATCCTGGCGCGCATGGGCGGCGAGGCGGCGCGCACCAACGTGGCCGGCGGGATGAGCGGCAGCCCGGTCTACGTGGACGGGAAATTGATCGGCGCGGTTTCGCTCCGGCTGAGCGTCTTCTCGCCGGAGGCCATTTGCGGCATCACCCCTATCGAGCTGATGCTGGAGGTCAACGACTTTGACGCTTCGACGCCGGCCGACGCCCGCTCGCCCGCCGGCCCGCCCTCGCGCGCTTTGCCGGCGATGCCCCCTGAGTCGCCGGGGCAGGCGGTCGGGGCCGGGACCGGGCCCTTCCCGGGGAGCGCGGCGCTGGCGCCTATCGCCACGCCCCTCGGTTTTGCGGGCTTCGATCCCGCCGTGCTGCGGCAGTTCGGAGCGTTGTTCGAGCAGCTCGGCGTCATTCCCGTGCTCGGGGGCGCCGGAGGAAATCCGGCCGGTCCCAAGCCCGATCCGGGCTGGCAGGAAGCTCTCAAGCCGGGTGAGCCGGTGGCCGCCGTGCTGGTGGCGGGCGACATGTCGGTGGCCGGGCTGGGCACGGTCACCTACAACGACGGCCGGCGCGTGCTGGCTTTCGGCCACTCCTTCTTCAACCTGGGGCCGGTGGACATGCCCATGGCCAGGGCCGAGGTGCTGTTCACGCACGCTTCCAGCTTCCAGCCCAACAAGTTCGCCAACGCGACCGAGATCGTCGGGGCCCTGCGCCAGGACCGCCACAGCGGCCTGCTGGGCCTGCTGGGCGCCGAAGCCGAGATGGTTCCGGTGCAACTGGAGGTGCGCTCGCTGGACGAGAACCGCCAGGTGCGCAAACAGCGCACGTTTGGCTTCCACGTCTTCGTGCACCAGAAGTGGACGCCCTACCTGATGATGGTCACCCTGTTCAACTCGATCGCCGGCCTGAACGACTTCAGGGAGGAGTCCACGTTCCGGTTGAGCGGCACGGTCGAGCTGGACGGGCAGCCGAGGCTGGAACTCAGCACCATGCAGGCGGCGGGCGAGCTTCCCGTCCCGGCGCCCATGCTCCTGGCGGGCTGGTGGGGGGACAAGTTCAACCGGCTGTTCCTGAACGCGGTCAAGACGCCGCGTCTCAAACGCGTCCACGCGGTGATTGAGCTGCTGCCCGAGCGGCGTGTGGCGACCATCGAAAGCGCCTGGATTCCGGTGAGCGAGGCGGCGCCCGGCCAGGAAGTGACGGTGCGCGTGTTCCTGCGCCCTTATCGCGGCCCGCGGCTGGAGCGCGAGTTCAAGCTGCGCATTCCCGCCGGGCTGGCGCGGGGCGAGCATCGCATCCTGTTGAGCGATGCCGAGACGCTCAACCGCACGGAGAGCTCGGCCGGGTTCATGAACCGGTTCATTGACCTGCCCCAGGCGGTTTCCTTGATCAATCGCGAGCGCAGCAACAATTTCCTTTACGTCTCTCTGGCGGAGGCCCGGCCGACGCTCTACTACGACGACAAGACGCTGCCCAGCCTGCCCGCCTCGGTCCTGAACGTGATGCAAACCGGGCGGGCCGCTTCACGCCCCCTGGCCGCCGGGGCGGAGAGCACGCGCGAGCAGACGGCCGTCCCCTTCGATTTCATCGTCAGCGGCAGTTATGCCCTGAAGATAGTGGTCCGCTAGTGAAGGCCTCGATCGTTGTCGGAGCCCTGGCCGCCTGCATGCTGGCCGGCGAAGCTGCGGCCGTGGAAGCCCAGCTTTGGGTGCAGAAGGACTACGCCGACTACGAGCGCGCCAAACTCACTCGGCTGTCGCTCGCGAGCGACGGCCGGGTGAGCCTGGCCCCGGTCTTTCGCTTACTGCTGGATTCCCCAAGCCCCTATCTGTGGGCGCTGGCCGAGGATGCCCGGGGGAACCTCTATGCGGGCGGAGGCGGCCCAGGCGGCCCCGGCGCGCGCGTATACCTGATCCCGCGGCAAGGGGCCGCCAGGGTCCTGGCCGAACTGGACGGCCTGGAGGTTCACGCCCTGGCGGTGGACGGGCAGGGGCGCCTCTATGCCGCCACTTCCCCGGATGGGCGGGTTTATCGCATCGCGGCCGAGGGCAAGGCGGAGGTCTTCTACGAGCCCAAGGCCAAGTACATCTGGGATCTGGCTTTCGACCGCCAAGGCCGGCTCTACGTGGCCACCGGGGACCGGGGCGAAGTGCACCGCGTGCTGCCGGACGGCCGGGGAGGCATCTTCTACCAGACCGCCGAGACCCATGCCCGTTCGCTGGCCGTGGACCGGCAGGACAACTTGCTGATCGGCACCGAACCGGGCGGGCTGATCGTGCGGGTGGATCCGCTCGGCCGGGGCTTCGTGCTGTATCAGTCGGGGCGGCGGGAAATCACGGCCGTGGCCGTCGCTCCCGACGGCTGTATTTACGCTGCGGGCGTGGGAGCCCGGCAGCCGGCCGCTCCGGCCCCGCCCGCTCCGCCGCCCGCACCCCTGCCGCAACCCAGCCCGCTGCCCGGCACGCTCGCCGCACCGCAGCAGCAGGCTCGGCCCGCACCCGCTCCGGCGCCGGCGCCGCCGTTGACCGCCTCGGCCGCGCAGATCGCCGGAGGCTCGGAGGTCTACCGCATAGATCGGGAAGGCTTCCCGCGCAAGATTTGGAGCCATGCGCAGGATATCGTTTACGCCCTCGCCTTCGATCCTCAGGGCCGGCCGCTGATCGGCGCGGGCAACCGGGGCGCCATCTACCGCTTGGATTCCGAATCCGTCTGGACCGCATTGGTCAACGCGCCGCCCACGCAGGTGACGCGGCTGCTGGCGTCCCGCAGCGGCGCGATCTATGCGGCCACCGGCAATCTGGGCCAGGTCTATCGCCTGGGTCCCGAGCTGGAGGAAGAGGGAACCGTGGAAAGCGAGCCCCTGGACGGCGGAATGTTCTCCTACTGGGGCCGCCTGCGCTTCCGGGCCACGTTGAACGGCGGGCAGATTCTGGTCTCAACCCGCAGCGGCAATCTCGAACGCCCCGAGCAGGAGTGGAGCCAGTGGTCGCCGCCGGTCACCTCGGCGGAGGGCGCGCCCGTCAGCTCGCCCCCGGCGCGGTTCCTGCAATGGCGAGCCACTCTGCGCTCCGGCGCCGGCGGGGTTTCCCCCGAACTTCGCGCCGTGGAGGTGGCCTGGCGGGCTCGTAACGTGGCGCCGCGCCTCGAGCAGATCGAGATCACCCCGGCCAATTATCGGACCCAGCCGCCCGCGCTGAACCTGACCCCGTCGCAAAGCATCACCCTGCCGCCGCTGGGCCGCCGCACGCGTCCCTCCGCCGCCCTCAGCGCGGATTCCGGCAGCCTGACCATGCAGTACGCCAAGGGCTACCGGGGCGCCCGCTGGGCCGCCTTCGACGACAACGGCGACGAGCTGCTCTACCGGATCGAGATCCGCGGCGAGCGGGAAAAGCAGTGGAAGCTGCTCAAGGACAAAGTACGCGACAAACACCTGAGCTGGGACTCGACCGGCTTTGCCGACGGCCAGTATCGCCTGCGCGTCCTAGCGTCCGACGCGCCCGACAACCCGCCGGAGGAGGCGCTGGAGGCCGAGGCGATCAGCGAGCCGTTTCTCATTGACAACACCCCGCCGGAGATCGCCGGGCTGGAGGCCGCCTTGGAAGGGGGGCGCATCCGCTTGCGCTTCCGGGCCCGGGATGCGCTCAGCCCGGTCGTCAAGGCCGAGTGCTCCGTCAACGGCGGCGACTGGTTTGTGGTCCAGCCCAAGGATCGCGTCTCGGATTCCCCTCTGGAGGAATACGAGGTGCGGCTGCCGGCGCCCGCAGGGGCCGAGCTCGCCGTGGCGGTGCGCGTGACCGACGATTACGACAATCACGCCGTAGCCACGACGCTGGTCGGCCCGTGACGCAATGCCGCTCCGGCGGGCGGCCATAGTATACTCGGCTGAACGATGACTGCCCTGCCCTTGGTGTTGAAACTGCTGCTGGCCTCGCTGGTGGTCACGGCCGGCGTCTACGACGTGCTCTGGCGGCGGATTCCCAACTGGCTGGTGTCGCCGGCCTTCCTGGCGGGCCTGGGGTTGAATGCCTTGCTGGGGGCCGACTACGCGCCGGGGTTGAAGGAAGCCGGCATCGGGGTAGGGCTGGCCTTCCTGATTTATTTCCCCTTGTATCTGCTGGGCGGCATGGGGGCGGGCGACGTCAAGCTGATGGCCGCGGTGGCGGCTGTTGTGGGCTGGAAGAACTGGCTGGTCATTTTCGTGTTTTCAGGAATCCTGGGCGGGGTGATCGCACTGGGCATCGTGCTGACCAAAGGGCGCCTGCGGCAGACCTTCTGGAATCTGGGTTACATCCTGTGGGAGATCGCCCATCTGCGCTCGCCGCGGCTGGCCGGCGAGGAGCTGGACGTGCGCAGTCCGAAAGCGCTCACCATGCCGCACGGCGCGGTGGTGGCGCTGGGTTGCTTGTTCTTCCTGGGCGGCGGGTTCCTGCTCGGGGCCTGAGGACACGGGCTCAGTTGGGTTTTTCCAGGATCGCCAGCCAGAGGCCGCCGCGCGACCAGTAGGCCGCTTGTTTCAGGCCCAGACGCTGCTCGGCCAGCTCGGGCGAAGCCTCGCCGCCGAAACCGTAATAGCGCTCGCGGAGGCGCCGGAACAGCGGGAACCAGTCGTAGAGCGGGCCGGGATTCCAGTCCCGCCGGTACACTACCAGCAGCTCGGTCTCCCGCAGCGCCGGCGAGGTCAGACCAGCCGGGCTGAAGTCCGGGATCTCGCGCACGGGCAGGCTCTGGCTGACGTAGCCGAAGTCTCCCGAGCGCAGCGCCTCCGACAGGGGCCAGGCGGTCGTGACCACCCGTCCCGCACCGTACTGTTCCAGATAGGCTGCGGCCTGCTGATGCAAGCGGATGAACTCGACCATGGCTAGGTTGTTCTCCAGCGGGGCGGGCAGCGGGCGCGTCCAGAACAGCGAGAGGACCAGCCCGGCCACGGCCGCCGCCTCGCTCCAGCGCCGCCGGGCGGGCGGGTAGAGCGACCAACCGGCCGCCATCGCGATATACATCAGGGGCATGGCCGGCAGCAGATAGCGTTCCAGCGTGGCGCCGCCCAGCACGGTCACCGCCACCACGTGAGCGGCGCCCAAGCCGGCCGTCACACGCCAGGCGCGGTTCGAGTAGGCGCCCGCCCGCCAGGCCGACCACACCGCCGCCCAGCCGATGAAATGAAAATTGTCCACCCCCAGGTAGAAAGCCCGCCGGAGCAGCGCCAGGGCCAGACGCACCGGGTGCAGGGGATAGCTCAAGTTGTACCGCGCGAACTCCGGGTTGCCCAGCCAATGGCCGGTCCCCGCAGCCAGCGCCGCCAGCCAGCCGCCCAGCGCCGCCGCGGGCAGCAGGAACCAGGCCGCCTCCCGCCGCCGTCCCTCGCGCCAGAGCCAGGCGGCGAAGACCAGGGGCGCAACGAGGGCGGTCTCTTTGGTCAACACTAGCGCGACGCTGATCAGCGCACACCGGCGCACGCGGTCCTCCAGAAACTCCCCGAGCGCCCAGAGCATCAGCAACGTGGCGGGCAGGTCCAACTGCGCCAGAAGGGATTGCGTGTAAAACAGGGGCGAGAACGTCAACAGCGTCGCGGCGGAGAAGGCCGGCGCCCCGGGCAGGCCCCGGCACAAGCGAATGGCCAGCAGGAAGGTCAGGAAGACCGTGAGCCCGGCCAGCAGCAACATCGCCGCGCGAGTGACCGGGATCGAGTAGCCGAACGCCGTCCAAAGGCCGGCCAGGAAAGCCATCAGGCCGGGCGGGTGAACGTTGGGCCGGGTTGAGTGGGGCAGCCACCAGCCGTGGCGGAACAGATCGAGCGCCGCGGGCACGAACTGCCCCATCTCGTCCCAGAATAGGGGCAGTTCCAGGTAGGGCAGATGGATCAGCCCTACGATCAGCGTGAAGGCCAGAGCGAATCCGGCCGGGCTGGGTTTGGGCGAGTGGTCGGGCGGCCCTTGCGCGGCGGGCTTCAAGTTCCTACTGGATCACGGCTCCGGCCGCGTGCGGCTCCAGACGGATCTCGCCGAAGGTGGCTTCGTACTGCGAGATGTGCTGCTGAAGAACGTTGAGCAGCGCCTTGGCCTGCTGCGGGCTGACGTAGACGCCCTGGAAGTTGTGAATCGAGACCGTATCGGGCGCCGTCTGATCCACTCGCCCGAAGATCAGGAAGAAATCCCAGAGGTTGGCGCGCACTTGCACGCTGTTGGCGTATTCCTCGCGGTAGTCGGGCCGCTTGAGCAGCTCGATGCGCGGCGGGGATTGCGAGACGGACATAGGGCCTCCCGGGACCTTCAGCTCTTGGCGCCCTTGGCGCGATCCATGTACTTCAAGCCGGCGACATCCAGCCGGATGACGTCGCCGGTCTTGATGAACTGGGGGACCATGATTTCCAGACCGTTCTCCAGGCGGGCGGTTTTCCAGACGCTGTCGGTCTGCTGGTGCACGGGCGGGGCGGTGTCGGCCACGCGCACTTCCAGAACCTCGGGCAGGATCACGTTGACCGGCTGATCTTCGACGAATTCCACCGCCACCCGCATCTCGGGCTGAAGCAGGCGGGCCTGCTCGCCGATCAGGGCGCTGGGAACGGCCACCTGCTCGTAGCTTTCCGGATGCATGAAGTAGCACTGCTCGCCGTCCGCGTAAAGGAACTCCATGGCTTGCTTCTCGACGGGCAGGTCCTCCAGCTTCAGATCCGAACGAAAACTATGCTCCCACAAAGTGCCCGTGCTCAGGTTCTTCAAGCGCGCGTGCGTCACCCCGCCCATCTTGCCCTGGCCCGGGTGGTAGTCGGCCAGCACCACCCGATAGAGCTGCCCTTCGTAGCGAATGGCCATCCCGGCACGCAGTTGCGACGCTGCGACCATCCTTGCCTCCGGCTGGGATCCAACCAGAATACTACTACAGAATGCCGCCCGCCGCGGCCGCCCGCCCGGCCTGAGTCTTCGGCCGGAACAGCAGGGGCAGCGTGCGGTGCAGATAGGCGCGCCACACCGACCAAGTGTGCGCTCCGGGCGTCTCGACAAACTCGTGCCGCACGCCCCGGGCTTTGAGGAACTCCGAGAGCTTCCGGTTGCCCTCCATCAGCCGGTCCTCGCGCCCGCAACCGATCCACAACAGTCGCAACGACCGGTTGACTTGCTCGGGCTGAGCCGCCAGCTCCGGGAACGCCTTCTCGTATTCCCCGAACACCGCGCCGCTGAAGGAGAGCACCCAGCCGAAGCGCTCCGGCGCCCTCAGGCCCACCTGAAGCGATTGCCCTCCCCCCATAGACAGGCCGGCGATCGCCCGGTGGTCTTTGTCGGCCAGGACCCGGTAGCTGCTTTCCACCAGCGGAATGACGTGCTCGAACAGCTCGCGGCGGAACGCCTCGACGTTGCGCGATAGAGCTGTGGGCCCCGGCGGCGCGCCGGTCGCGACGTGCCCGAAGGGCATCACCACGAGCATCGGCTGGGCCTGCCCCTCGGCCAGCAGATTGTCCAGGATGGCGTTGGCCCGGCCCACTTCGACCCAGCTCCGGGCGTGGTCTCCGGCGCCGTGCAACAGATAAAGCACCGGATAGCGCGTCTTGGCGCCGGCCTCGTAAGCCGGGGGCGTGTAAACGAGAACATCGCGCACGTCCCCGGCCACCGCCGAGTGGTAAAAGTGGCGGTGCAGGCGTCCGTGCGGTACGGCCCGCATCTGCCAGAAAGCCGGCGGGGAGGCGCCCACCTCGAGCAGGCTTTGATGAGTGCGCACGCCGGTTTTAATCATAGGGTTGACCGGGTCAATGATGCTGAGGCCGTCCACCAGGAACGTATACGGATACAGGTCGGCTTCGAGCGGGCCGATCGTCAGGCTCCAGACGCCCTCGGAATCCTTCTCGAAGGGCGGGGCCTTCTGCCCCAGTTCTCCGCCCAGGCGGACCTCGCGCGCGTTGGGAGCGCGCAGCCGGAAGGTCACCGTGCGGTCCGGGTGCACCTCGGGCGAACGCACCGGCGGTGGCGGCGCAGGCGCCTGCGCCGACGCGGCCGCGCCGGCGAACACAACGGCGGCCAGCCAACCTGGTCTTCCCATGGATCTCCTCCTCGCTCAGTTGGAAGGTTGATTATACGGCAGGGACCGGCAGGCCGGCGCCTATCCCGCGCGACCCAGCAGGTCGCGCAGCGCTTCGGCCAGCTCCGGCCGGCGGAAGCGGAACCCGGCCGCCAGGGCCGCCTCCGGGCGCACGCGCTGGCTGTCGAGCAACACCGAGGCCATCTCGCCGAACAGCGCTCGCAGCAGGAAGCCCGGGACCCGCCAGAAGGCCGGCCGGCGCAGCGCCGCGGCCAGCGCGCGCGTGAACTCGGCATTGGTCGCGGGATGGGGCGCGACGGCGTTCACCGGTCCGCGCAACCCGGGAGTGCGCACCGCGAACAGGATCAGCTTGACCAGATCCTCCAGGTGGATCCAGGACATCCACTGCCGGCCCGAACCGAGCCTACCGCCCAAGCCGGCGCGAAAAGCCGGCAACATGCGGGCCAGAGCGCCGCCCTCGCGGCTCAGCACGACCCCGATGCGCAGGCGGACCACGCGCAGGCCCAGTGCTTCGGCGGCCTGCGCTTCGCGCTCCCATTGCCGGACCACTTCGGCCAGGAAGCCGTGGCCGGGCGGCGAGCTCTCCGTCAGCCACTCGTCGCCCCGCGACCCGTAGATCCCGATTGCCGAGGCGGAGACCAGCACGCCGGGCGGCCGCTCCAGTCGCGCCAGCGCCCCCACCAGGCGCCGGGTTCCCTCGACGCGACTGGCGCGGATGCGCGCCTTGGCCGCCTCGCTCCAGCGTTGCGCCACCGGCTCGCCGGCCAGATGAATGACGGCTTGGGTGTGCTCCAGGCTTTCCAAAGGCGGGTCGCCCGCCGCCGCATCCCAGACCGAGAAGGCTGCCCGCGGCTCCGTCCCTTCAGGCCGCCGCCGCGCCAGCAGGTGCACGGCGTCTCCTTCCTCCAGCAACCGCCGCGCCAGCGCCCGCCCGATGAAGCCCGTGCCGCCGGTCAGGGTCACCCGCATGACGGGCTTATTCTACCGGCTCCGGGGCGGCGCCGGCGCGCTCCAGTTGGGCGACCCAGCGCAGGTAGGCGGGCACGTCGCTCTTGCGCTCCATGCCTTCGCGCGAGAGGTAGCGCAGCGTGCCCAGCACGGGCCTTTCCCGCCAGGGCCGGTCATGCAGTCCGAAGCACCAAAGAATATTGGCGTAGGTGTTGGGGTCGCGCCCGTCCAGCGCGTAACGCTCGTGGAGCTCGATCATGGTGCGCAGCGCCTCCTCATAGCCGGAGGACCACTCGATAATCTTCTTGCCCCAGTACATCCGGTAGTAGCCGTGAATCTTTCCGGTCAGCAGGAGCTCCTTCTGGGCCGCGTTCCAGAGCTGGTCGTGTGTTTCCGCCCGCAGGAATTGCTCGGGCGTGTAGAGGGCGGGACGGGGATCGGCGGCGTGCCGGCGCAGCGTCCGGCGGGCCCACTCGGGCAGCTCCTCCAGACGGTCCGGATGCGCTGCGTGCCGGCAGAAGTTGAAGGCCAGCTCCCGCCGCACGATCAGCTCTTCCAGAAACTCGTCGGCGATCAGGCGATGCTCCTCAGCCCAGGTCTTGGCGGCCAGGGCCACCTCCAGGGCGGAGATTTGCCCGAAGTGCAGGTAGGGGCTCAGGTTCGAGGTGGCGCGCGCCGCCGGGTCGTTGCGATAGCGCGCGTAACGGGCCAGGTTGCGGGCCAGGAAGAAGGCCAGGCGTTTCTCGGCCTCCCCCGAGCCGCCGCGGAACAGGCGGGAGGGCGGCACGCTGTGATCTATCCGGCAGGAGGCGACCAGTTGCGGGATGCGCTCCGGGATCACCTCGGTATGGTAAGGGCTGGGCGGGAAGCGCCAGGGCCTGCGCAGCTCGAGGGCAGGCAGAGGCTTGAGGAAGCGCGGCAGCAGGCGCTGGAGCTTGGGGCGGATGGAAAAGGCGGCGTACTGCCGCTCGGGGATCAAGTTCATCGGGACGGTGCAGCTTGCGTCTACGGCCAAACAGGGTATCGGCAGACGCGCGGCGGCGGCTGCGCTGCGGGCCGGGACCTCGCCCGCCGGGAAATCGTCGGTGATGAGGGCCGCGGCCTGTTCGGCCAGCCGGAACAGCACGTCGTCGGGGTCGGAGGGGCCGCGCCGCAAATAGAAGACGTAGCCGGCGCCCGAGCGCGCCAGCCGGCGGGCGGTCTCGGGCACGCCTTCCAGGACGAAGGTGAGCAGCCGGTCGTTGGCGCAGCGGTCCGAGAAGCTGAGCTGCTCGAAATACAGCAGGGGTAGATCGAGCTCGTTGGCCAGCCGGGCCGCGGCCAGCAGAGCCTGGTTGAAGTCTACCCGGCGGTTGGCTTGGGCCCAATAGAGGACGTAACGCGCCCCCTCGGGGGGTGTGGCCCGGTTCAACCCCCGGACGCGGTGGTCGGCCTCCAGCAGTTCGATCACAATGCATAGATGCCGCACCGGGGACAAAGGCTACAATGGAGGGAATCGGATGCGGGCGCTGAATCGCTGGCGGCTGCTCTGGGCATACTTGCGGCGCAAGACGCGCCTGGCGGCCTTGCCGGTCGAGTACATCGTCGAGACCACGGCCAAGTGCAACCTTTACTGCCCGATGTGCCCGCGCGAGATCTACCGGCAGCCCAAGGAGGACATGGCGGAGGAGATCTTTCGCCGGCTGGTGGCGGAGGCCGCGCCCGCCGCCGAGCACATGATGCTGATCGGGCTGGGCGAGCCGCTGCTGGACGAAAGGATCTTCGATCGGATCGAGTACTGCGCGCGACACGGGATCGCCACGCTGCTCTCCACCAACGGCACGCTGTTGGATGAACGAGCGGCCGCCCGCCTGCTGGATTCGCCGCTGGAGCACGTGACGCTGAGCTTCGACGGCGCGCGCCGCGAGACCTTCGAGTATTACCGCAAGGGAGCGCGCTTCGAACAGGTGCGGGAGAACTTCGTGCGGTTCTGCCGGATGAAGCAGGCGCGCCGGTCGCGCTTGCAAATCGTGGTGCAAATGGTGCGGCTGGAGCGCAACGCGGGCGAGGTCGAGGAGTTCCTGCGTTTCTGGAGCGCGGTGCCGGGCGTGGACTTGGTGCGCATCAAGGAAGACGAAACCCGGCTGCTCGGACCGGGCGCGGCGCATCCGCCGGAGCACTTCCGGCATCCCTGCCACTACCTGTGGCGCGGGCCGCTCTACGTCAAGCACAACGGCGAGGTCTACCCTTGCTGCCAGAGCTACGCCCTGGGCGGCCGCCCGCTGGGACGGATTCCCGAACGCTCCCTGGCCGAACTGTGGAACGCGCCCGAGATCGAGCGCATGCGCGAGCTGCACGCCCGCGGCAGGGCGGGCGAAATCCAGATCTGCTCGCGTTGCTGCACGACCCTGCCCCACCCGCTGCTGGCGGCCGGAAGCCTGCTGTGGCATGGGCGGCGCGTGCGCCGCTGGCTGCCCCGGGTGGAGCGCCTGGCGGGGCGGCTGCTGCACCCGCCCGTCGAACTCAAGGCGAGCCCGCCGGCGGCGGCGCCGGCGCCGAAGCCCTGAGCGGATTCTTCAAGCCGTGCTGGGCGTAGTAGCCCGGCCGCACCCGCTCGACGATTTGCGCGGTGGGCCGCTCGAGGATCTGGAAGAACGGCCGGGGATACAGGCCGATCCAGAAGGCCCAGGTGATCAGGGGGGCGAAGTAGGCGATCTCCCGCGCGCTCAAATCACCCAGGCCGGCGTTCTCGGGCGCGATCTCGCCCAGCATGGTGCGCTGGAACAGCCAGATCAGGTAAGACGCCCCCAGGGCGATGCCCACCACCGCCCAGAAGGCCCAATTGAACGACATCAGGTAGGCGCCTTGCAGGATGGTGATCTCGCCGATGAAGCCGTTCAGGCCCGGCATGCCCATCGAACTCAGAGCGGCGATGAAGAAGACGATGGTGAAGATCGGCATGGCCTTCAGCAGCCCGCCGTAGGCGGCGATCAGGCGCGTGTGCCGCCGCTCGTAGGCCACCCCCACGATCAGAAACAACATGCCGGTCGAGATGCCGTGGTTGATCTGCTGGAGGATCGAGCCGGCGATGCCCGCCGGGTTCAGGGTGAAGATGCCCAGCGTGCAGAAGCCCAGGTGGCTGATGGAGGAATAGGCGATCAGCTTCTTCCAGTCCTTCTGCATCAGGCAGACCAGCGCGCCGTAGACGATCGCGACCAGCGATAGCGCAGCCATCACGTTGACGATCGCCGGATCCTTGGAGGCCCGGGGCAGCAGGGGCAGCGAGAAGCGCAGGAAGCCGTAAGTCCCCATCTTGAGCAGCACGCTGGCCAGGATGACGCTGCCCGCAGTGGGCGCCTCGGTGTGCGCGTCCGGCAGCCAGGTGTGCAGGGGAAACATGGGCACCTTGACGGCGAAACCCAGGAAGAAGGCCCAGAAGACCCACCATTCCAGGCCGGGCGGCAGGCTGGTGCGCATCAGCTCGAAGACGTCGAAGCTCAGGCGCTGGAACTGGCGGTAGTGCTCGAAGTACAGCGCCAGGATGCCCAACAGCATCAGCACCGACCCGATCAGGGTGTAGATGATGAACTTGAAGGCCGCATAGACCCGGCGTTCGGCGCCCCAGATGGCGATGATGAAGTACATGGGCACCAGGGTCAGTTCCCAGAACACGAAGAACAGCAGGAAGTCCAGGGCCATGAAGACGCCCAGCATGCCCACCTGCAAGATCAGGAAATTGGCGTAATATTCCTTCAACCGGGTCTGGATGGCGCGCCAGCTCGAAAGGATCGAGAGGAAACCCAGCAGGGCGGTCAGCGCCACCAGCAGCAGGCTGTAGCCGTCAATGCCCAGATGGTAGGAGGCGCCCAGCGACGGGATCCAGGCCAGCTTCTCGACGAACTGAAAATCGCGGCTGCGATCGAAGGCGAACACCAGCGGTAGCGTGACCAGGAAGCCGGCGAAGGAGGCGATATTCGCCCACAGGCGAATGGCGTTGGGCTTCGAGGAGGGGATCCACAGCAGGACGAAAAAGCCGACCAGGGGGGTGAGCAGTACCAGCGACAGCCAGTGGTCCATAGCAGCGAGGGACAGAGGACCATCTTAACGGATAGGGATCGGCGGCGGCAATCCGGACGCCTGCGCGGCGCCGCCTTGCGGACCCTGGCCCGCCCGCTCGCTCAGCGCCGCACCGGGATCGTGGCGCCGCTCTGCGTGCTCGCGCCTCCTACGCGGATCTCCACCGGCAGGTTGCCTTCCCCGACCGAATCCGGAATGCGCAGGTTGAACTGGTACAGCCCGCTGATCGAGCCGGGCGACAATCCGGCGTAGAGGATCTCCTCGGGACGCAGCATGACGCCGCCGATGGTCACGACGATCGGCTGGCGCAAAGGGGCCGCGGCGGCGGGGATTTCGCCCGCCTGGTAGACCGGGTCGGTGGCGCCGAACCCCGTTCCGTAAAGGATCACGGTCTCTCCCGGGCGGGCCGGCGTCGCTCCGGGCACTGCCGCCGGCTCAGCCAAATAGGCGTAGTCGGCGTGTTGGGCTGCGATGCTGCGGGTGCCGGCAAACAGGAAGAAGGCCGGCGAAAGCGGTTGCATGCGCACGGTGGCCGGATCGCTGCGCACCTCGTTGGGAAAGCCGGGATTCAAGATCACCCGCACCTCGACCGGCCCGTTCAGATCCAGCGTCGGCGCCTGGGCGTTAATCTGATCGGTCTTGACGAAGGTGACCGGGACGCGCTTTCCGGCCACCTCCACTCCCACGCAGGCCAGCCGCAGCGGGAAACGGCCCTCGCGGAGATCTCCACGGCCCGCCACCCGCTGCACGCCCGCATCGGCAAAGCCCAGCCCGAACAGGCTGATCATCGAGTTCAGCGAAATGCCGGTCTCGGGCAGAAAGGTCGCGCCGTTGACCACCGAACGGATCGCCGCCCGCCGCGGGGTTTGCGGGCAGGAACCTTCATTTTCGACCCGCAGGGCGGCGGTGTAAGTCCAGTCGCCGCGGCTGGTGCGATCGTTGTTGGCCGCCAGACCCGCGGCGTAAAACACCACGTCGCCCACGTCGTCGGAGGGCGGCGTCCATTCGATTTCCCAGCTCACCGGGCCGGCTTGGTTCTCGCGGGTGGATCCGGCGTTGTGACTGGCGAACTCCGGCGCACCCTGGCAGGGCGCTGCGCGCCCGTCGGGAGCGCAGCGGAGGGAGATCTCGCCGCCCGCGCCAAACGTGCCCGCCTGCCGGGTTTCGTCATTGACAATGCGGGCCGTCAGTTGGAAGCCCCAGCGGCGTGCCTCCGGATGCGACAGGATGATGCGTAAGGTCTGGCGAATGCCCGGCTTGAAGTTGGCGGCCTGGATGAGGAGGCTGCCGCGGGGGTCCGAGTTGGCGCCCGCTCCGCGGTGGCAAGCGGAGCAGTCCTGCCCGCCGTCGGCGGGAGCGCCCGTGCGAGCGGGCGGCGGAGGATTGCTGTCGGCCTGCAAACCCAGGCTGAGGCCGGCGGCCAGCGCCAGCAGCCGGGGGGCAGTTCTGCGCGCTCGAATGCTGTGGACCGTCATCTTGCCGTCTATCATACCGCCGGCCTGCCGGTCGAGCCGGCGGCGCAGTCTTCGGCCAGGGCCAGGGCCTTGCGTGTCGCCGTGCTTAGGGGCAACTCGGCCAGCCGGCCCAGCGGGCGCCAGCGCCCGCCCGGCGGCGTGCCCTCGAGAACGGCCTCCCACACTTCGATGCGATAGTCGTAACGCGTGATCCGGTGGCGGAACTCCCCCAGCCGCCGCCGCAAGCGAGCCTCCGGAATCCCACTCGCTTCAGGCAGTTCCCAGAAGCCCTTCAGGCGGCCGCGCCCGATCCGGCGCAGCAGCAGGGCGCCGTCGCGTGCGACCAGCAGCAGGGTCCGGGATTGGATCCAGGTTGCCGGCCTGCGCTGCCGCCGCGGCAGCTCGCCCTCCAACCCCAACTGCCGCGCCTGGCAGTCGCGAGCCAGAGGGCAGCGCGGGCATTGCGGTCCGCGCGGCGTGCAAAGGGTGGCGCCCAGGTCCATGAGCGCCTGGTTGAAACCGCCCGGATCCGCCCGGTCGAGCAACTCCTCGGCAAGGGCCTGCAAGCGCCGCCGAGCGGCGGCGGCGTTCAACGCCTCTTGCTCGCCGGCCAGGCGGGCCAGCACGCGCAGGCCGTTGCCGTCCAGCGCCGGCCGGGGCCGGCGGAAAGCGATGCTGGCTATGGCGGCGGCCGTGTAATTCCCCACGCCCGGCAAGGCCCGCCAGCCGGCGTAATCCTTGGGGAAGCCGCCCCGCCGCAAGATCCGCCGCGCGGCCTGCCGAAGGCGCCGCGCGCGCCCGTAATAGCCCAGGCCGCTCCAGCAGGCCAGGACTTGCTGTTCGCCGGCGGCGGCCAGCGCGGCGACGTTCGGGAAGCGGGCCAGGAAACGCGCGTAGTAGGGCGCGACGGCGGCGGCGCGGGTCTGCTGAAGCATGATTTCCGCCACCCAGATGCGGTAGGGATCGCGCGTGCCCCGCCAGGGGAGCCTCCGCGCCGCCCGGCGGTACCAGCCCAGCAGCCGGCGGCGAATGCGAGCGGCGGCCTGCGGGCGGAAGGGTCCGGACAGGGACGCGGCCGCGGGGCCGGGCGCCTGCGCCGGGCAGCTCTTCAGGCGGCGGCCAGCGCCTTCAGGCGGCGATGCAAGCGCGACTTGTAACGGGCGGCGGTGTTGCGCTTGATGATGCCCCATTTGGCAGCGCGGTCAATCAAGCGGAAGGTTTGCGGCAGCAGGGCTTGGGCGGCCCCGACATCCTTCTTTTCGAGGACGCGGCGCAGGGCGCGAATCTGGTGGCGGAGGCGGCTCTTGCGCATGCGGTTGACCTCCGTCCGCCTCTCGATCTGCCGGGCGCGTTTCAGCGCCGAATAGGTGTTGGCCATGAGTTACGCCGTCCGATTGCCTCAGGGGGTACTTTAGCTCAGCATAACGCAGCCGACCTCGGCCGGTCAAACGCCTTGAGGGCGGCTTTGCGGGCGCTCCGGGGAGAATGGTAAATAACATGAATTGACGGGCTGCGGCGCTCGGCCTGCCGCGGCGCCGCGAACCTCCAACATGAATCCACCCGGCGCTGTCCTGATGATCGAGGCCGTGGGCCTCAGCAAGTTCTATGGCGATTTCGCGGCCATCCGGGAGGTGAGCTTCGCGGTGCCGGCCGGACAGGTGGCGGCCTTTCTGGGGCCCAACGGGGCGGGTAAGTCCACCACTATGAAGATCCTCACCGGCTATCTGGCGCCCAGCTCGGGGCAGGCGCGCATTGCCGGCCTGGACGTCAACGGCGACCGCATCGCCGCCGCCGAGCGTTTGGGTTATCTGCCCGAGAACGGCCCCCTGTACCCGGAGATGACGCCGCTCGGGTTGCTGAAGTTTTTCGGCCGGGCCCGGGGCTTGAGCGGCGCACGCCTTCGCGAGCGCATCGAGGCGGTGGCGGCCCTGTGCGGCCTCGGGCCCGTCCTGGAGAAAAGCATCCGCAAGCTCTCGCGAGGCTACCGCCAGCGGGTGGGGATGGCGCAGGCTCTGCTGCACGAGCCCGACGTGCTGATCCTGGATGAGCCGACCAGCGGCCTGGATCCCAATCAGATCCGCGAAGTGCGCCGCACCATCCGCGAGTTGGGCCGCACCAAAACCGTGTTGCTTTCCACGCACATCCTGCAAGAGGTGGAGGCGATGGCCGATCGGGTGATTTTCATTGATCGCGGACGAATCGTCTTCGACGGCACGCCCGAGCAGATGAAGGCCGGGCGCGCCTCGCTGGAGGACGCCTTTCAGGCCTTGAGCGAAGCAGACCGGCCAGGGAGGGCTGCGTGCGAGGCCGCCGCCGAGTGATCGCCGCCGTTTTCTTGCGCGAGCTGGGCGGCTACTTCGGCACGCCCACCGGCTACGTCTTCATCACCCTGTTCGTGTTCCTGAGCGCGCTGGCGGCCTTCTGGCAGGAGCGCTTCTTCGCGGCCAACCTGGCCAATCTGGACCAGCTCAACGCGGTGTTTCCTTATCTTTTGGTCTTTCTGATCCCGGCCATCAGCATGGGCCTGTGGGCGGAGGAAAAGAAGCAGGGCACCGAGGAGCTGCTGCTGACGCTTCCGGCCGGCGATTTCCAGGTGGCGGCGGGGAAGTATCTGGCGGGACTGGCGATCTACACCGTGGCGCTGGCCTTTTCGCTCAGCCACCTGGTGGTGCTGAGCTGGCTGGGCGACCCCGACCCGGGGCTGATGGCGGCCACCTATCTGGGCTACTGGCTGATGGGCGCGGCCCTGCTGGGGCTGGGCATGTTGGCTTCCCAGCTCACCGACAATCTCACGGTGGCCTTCATCGGAGGCGCCGTTCTGTGCGCCGTGCCGGTGTTCGCCCAGCGGGCGGGGGCGATCTTGAGTGGAGCGCCCCAGCGGCTGGCCGAGCGGCTGTCCCTGGTCGAGCAATTCCGCGATCTCTCGCAGGGCGTGATCACGCTGAGCGCCCTGGTGTACTTTGCCTGCTTCGTGCTGGCCGGCTTGTATCTGAACGTGCTGCTGCTGGGGCGCAGGCGCTGGCTGACCGGGCCGAAGGCGCCGCGCATGGGCGTGCACCTGCTGTTGCGGGCGGCGGCCTGGATCGTGATCACCGGCTCGGCCACGCTGCTGGCGGCCAACGTCCGCCTGCGCCGGGACGTCACCGCCGAGCAGCTCCATTCGCTCTCGGCCGACACGCGGGCCCTGCTGGAGAGCCTTTCGCCGCGCCGGCCGGTCTTCATCGAGGCCTACCTGAGTCCGGACGTGCCGCGCAGCTACCTGCAAGTGCGCAACAACCTGGTGACCGCGCTGCGGGAATTCGACGAGGTGGGCGGGGAGGCGGTCCACGTCCGCATCGTCGAGACGCTGAAGTATTCGCCCGAAGCCCGGGAAGCCCAGCAACGCTACGGCATCCGTCCCTACCGCGTGCCGGTGAGCGAGGAGAGCGCCCGGGCCCTGAACGAGATTTTCCTGGGCCTGGCCTTCCGCTGCGGGGCGGAGGAATTCGTCATCCCGTTTTTCGAGCGCGGCCTGCCGGTCGAGTACGAGCTGATGCGCTCGGTGCGCGTGGTCTCCCGGGCGCAGCGCAAGAGAGTCGGCGTGCTGGAGACGCGCGCCCGCCTGTTCGGCGGATTCGATTTTCAGAACCGCGTCCAGAGCAACGAATGGTCCATCGTGGCCGAACTGCGCAAGCAGTACGAGGTGGTGCGGGTGCCGCCCGATAGGGACTACCCGGCCGAGCTGGACGCCCTGCTGGCCGCCTTGCCCTGGGCGCTGACTCAGGCCGAGGCCGACCGCTTGACCGCCTATGTGCGCCAGGGCCGCCCTGTGCTGCTCTTGCTGGATCCCATGCCGGCCTTCGATCTGAACCTGGCGCCCCGGGAGATCCGGCAGGCCGGCCTCTTGCCGGCCCAGAGCGCGCCCACGCCGCGGGCCGACTTGCAGCCGCTGCTGGAGGCGCTGGGGTTGGTCTGGCAAAGCGACCGGATCGCCTGGGACAACTACAATCCGCATCCCCAATTGCGCAGCCTGCCCAAGGAATTCGTCTTTGTGGCCAAGGACGGCTTCCATCCCAAGGATCCCGTCACCGCCGGGCTCCAGGAGATGGTCCTGCTGTATCCCGGCGTGCTGCGCAGCCGGGGATCGGCGCCTTTCACGCCCTTGCTGGAGACCGGCCCGGAATCCGGCGCGGTGCGCTGGGAGGAGCTGGTCGAGCGCACGCTGTTCGGGGTCACCGTGAATCAGAACCTGCCCCATCGTCCCGCCGGGACGCGTCAGGTGCTGGCGGCGCGGGTGCGCGGCCAGGGCCCCGCCGGCCGGGTCAACGCCATCGTCGTGGCGGACGTGGATCTGATGGGCGAGCAGTTCTTCGAACTGCGGAGGCGGGGTTTGGAGCAACTCAGCTTCGACAACGTCACCTTCCTGCTGAACGCGGTGGACGAGCTGGCAGGGGATCCCGCTTTCATCGCCTTGCGCAAGCGCCGGCCGCGGCATCGCACCCTGGAAGCGGTCGAGGCCCGCACCCGCCGCTACGAGGCGCAGCGGCTGCGGGAGACGCAAGCGGCCGAAGCCCTGGCCGAGCAGCGCCTGAAGGAGGCGCAGGCCCGCCTGGACCGGGCGGTGCGCGAGATCGAGCAGCGCAGCGATCTGGACGAGCAGACGCGCCGCATCATGATCGCCAACGTGCAGTCAGCCGAGAACCGCCGCCTGCAAGTGGCGCGGGCCAACATCGAGGAGGAAAAGCAGCGCCAGATCGAAAACAGCCGGGCCGAAATGGAGAACGCCGTGCGGCGCATTCAGAACGCCATCAAGCTGCTGGCGGTGGCCCTCCCGCCCGCCCCGGCGTTCCTGCTGTTCCTGCTGATCTGGGCGCGCAAGCTGCGGCGCGAGCGGATGAGCGTGCCGGCCGACCGATTGGTTTCCGCGCCGGCCGAGGGAGGCCGCTGATGCGGGAGCCCCTGAAGACCGCCGCCTTTCTGGCGGCCGCCCTGCTGCTGGCCGGGCTGGCCGCCCTCACCCGGCCGGAGCGCGCGCGGCCGGAAATCTTCAGCGACCAGGGTCAGCCTTTCTACCCCCGCTTCACCGATCCCCAGGCGGCGCGCGCCATCGAGGTGATGGATTACGACGAAGCCACCGCCACCGCCCGGCCCCTGAAGATCGAGTTTCGGCGGGGCCGCTGGGTGGTAGCCTCCCACCACAACTATCCGGTCGAGGCCGGCGACCGCCTGGCGCGCAACGCGGCCGGGTTGGCGGACCTGCGCAAAGATATGGTCCGCTCGGATTCGCCTCTGGACCATGCTCAGTTGGGCGTCATTGATCCGTTGGACCCCAGCGTCGCCACGCTGTCGGGGCGCGGCAAGCGCATCACCCTGCGCGACGCCCGGGGCGAGGTGCTGGCCGACTACATCTTCGGCAAGCCGGTGGAAGGCAAGCCGGGCTACCGCTATGTCCGCGTGCCGGGGCAGAAGCGCACGTACGCGGTGAAGACCGAGGCTGATCCCTCAGCCCGCCTGGCCGATTGGGCGGACGCCGATCTGCTGCGCATCGCCGGTTCCTCGATCCGCCGCATCGTGCTCCAGAATTATGCGATTGACGAGACCTTCGGCCGGGTGGTCCGCTCGGAAACCATCACGCTCTCCCGCCAGGACGGCGGCTGGAGCGCAGGCGGCGAGAAGCTCGATCCCGGCGCGATCAGCGCTCTGGTCAACGCACTGGACAGCCTGCGGCTGGTGGACGTGCGCCCGAAGCCGCCCAGTCTGGCGGCCGATCTGCGCCAGGGCCAGGTCCGCCTCTCGCTGGAGAGCGCGCTTTCCTTGCGCCAGTACGGCTTCTTCCTCACTCAGCAGGGCCGGCTGCTGGCCAAGGAAGGCGAAATGACGGTGGAGACCGCCGACGGCCTGGCCTATACGCTCCGCTTCGGCGAGGTCGCCGCGGGCGGCGGCGACCTCCGGGCGTCGGGAGCGCCGGGAGAGAACCGCTACCTGTTCGTGACCGTAAGCTACGACGCCGGCCGGGCGGCCCGCTACGGCGGCGACGGCGCGGCCGGGGAGCGCCGGGCGCGCGAGCTCAACCAGCGTTTCGCCGACTGGTACTACGTGATCAGCGGGGCCGATTTCCGAAGGCTGCGCTTGCGGCCCAAGGAGGCGCCGGCCGGGACTTCTTCACAGCATCAGCCGCCAGCCTAACTGAAAGACCCGGCCGTCGTTGAGGGTGTTGGTGATCCGGCCGAAGGAAGGGGAACTCAAGTTGCGTTGCGGCTCGTCGAACTGCGGATGGTTGGCCAGGTTGTAGGCCTCGGCCCGCACCAGCAGGGTCCACTCGCGCCCCCCGTTCCAGCGCCATTGCTTGCCCAAGGCGGCATTCAGGTTGGCGATGCCGTCCTTGCGAAACGTGTTGCGGCCCAGATTGCCGCGATGCTCGCCCGGACGGATGAAGGCGAAGCGGTCGGCCCGCAGGATGGAGGCGGACGCGTTCGGGTCGTCCACCGTGCGGCCCAGAATGGAAGGATCCAGGAGGTTGGGCCGGTCGCTCGGACCGCCGTCCACGTTGCCGAAGCCGGGCGCGTCGGAGCCGACGTAGAGGGTGAAGGGCGTGCCGGACTTCAACAAGGCGGCGGCGGAAATCTGCCAGCCCCCCAGCAGCCAGGCCCAGCGGCTGCCGGCGCCGGCCGGGGAAGGCAACTCCCAATGGGCGTGCCACTCCAAGGCGTGAGGCGAATCGAAGTTGCTCAGTCCCCGGCGATCGCGGAGCTGTTCGTACTGCCACTGGCTGCGGCCCCTCAAGATGTCGGCGTTGGCCGCCGTCGAGGAGTAATCCACGCCTTCGTCAATCGCCTTGCCGAAGGTGTAGCGCAGGCCGGCCGCCAGGCCGCCGTTCAGAGGCAACTCCCAAGCCAGTTGGGCCGCATCCAGATAGGCCATGCCCGCGTTGACCACCCGCTTGATCTCGTAGTAGCGCGGATCGGGGCGCCGCTGGTCCACCGTGGCCGTGGTCAGGGGAATGCCCGGCACCGGTTCGGCGCGATTCTGAATGAAACTGTTGAGCAGCTTGAGGGAGCGGCTGCCGACGTAAGCCGCCCGCAGCATCGAGCGTCCGAACCAGCGCCGCTCCAGGCCCAGGCGGTACTGGTGGGCGTAAGGCGCCACCAGATCGGGGGCCAGCCAGGTGGGCGAGGCCCGTCCGGCCGGATCGCGCAGGTTGACGCCGGCCAGCGGATCCCGCAGGTCCGGATTCTGCACTTGAAGATACCGCACGTGCGGCAGGTTATTGCGGATCTGCTGGTAGGTCACCGGTAAGATCTCGCCGAAGGAAACCGAGTAAGCGGCGCGCAAAGTCCACTCGGAAGTCGCCCTCCAGGCGATGCCAAGCCGCGGGCTGAAGTTATTGGCATCCGCCCGGTACGGAACGCGGTTCAGCCCGTGAATCTCGCGAGGCGTCGTGACGGCGTTATAACGGAGGCCGAAGTAGATTTGCAGGCCTGCCCCGGCCGCAAACTGATCACCCAGAAAGGCGTCCAGGCGCCAGTTGCGGAAGCCGCGCGCCAGCTCGCCCACCGTAACTTCGTACGTGGTGGGCGTGCCCCACAGGAAATTTTCCACCGCGCTGCGCCCGAAGTTATTGGTGAACTGAAAATAGCCGCGCTGGTTGTTGCTCTCGACGCCGTTCAACTGCACGCGGGTCAGATCGCCGCCGAAGGTGAGCGCGTGGCGGGCGCCCGCCCGCCGGCTGAACAGCGCCGCCCAGCAGTAGGCGTTCTCCGCCCGGTCAATGGGAAACATGCTGTCCGGCCCCAGCTCCTCGATCTGGAATCCGATGCGCACCCGCGGGCCGATGGCGCGCGGCTCGGGGCGCAGCCAGGATCGCGTGCGGTCGAAGGCGAAACCCAGGGCCGCCTCGGCGGCGGGCGAGGGATTCCACCGCCAGCTCAGGCGCGCGCGATGGCTGTGAATGTCGGTGTCCGGGTTCTGGCCGGCCACCAGTTGAAAAGCCGCCTCGCGCTGGCGGCTGAGAGCGTGCGAAGCGACCAGGCGGCTGAGGGCGCCGATCGGCCGGTCCAGACGGAACTCGGCGTCGGTCTCGTCAATGCGCTGCGGCGCGTTCGTGTTCAGGGCCCTGGGATCGAAGTCGGGGCGGTTGGGCAAGGCCGACGGATAAGCCTCCAGCCAGCGGCTGATGAGGGCGCGCACTGCCGGGTCCTTGGCCAGCGGTGCGCGCTCCCCGGCCAGCGGAACCAGCACGTTGCCGTTGACCATGCCGCGGATCTTGCGCTGGGAGCCGGCCAGGCTCAGCCGGCCCAAGGGGCCGGCCGCGCCGCCGGCCCGCCAGCCGTAGCTGTTGCGGCGAGAGGGTCGCACCGGGCCGACCTGGAAGAACGTGCGGGCATTGAAGACGCTGTTTTGGTGGTTGTGATAGACCTCGCCGCGCCACTCGGGCGCGGCGCGCCGCGCCGCCGGCAAGGGAGATTCGGCCGGCGGGCGGCCGTGCTCGGCGGCGTAATAATTGGCCTGGACCGGCGTCTCGGCGAGGAAGGTCACGCTGGCCCCCAGGCGGATGTTGGCCTCCTTGACGGCGTCGTTGTCTATGCGGTGGACCTGGACGTTCTCGTTGCGCTGCGCGGCCGCGCCCAGGCCGGGGCGCGCCGGCTCCGGCGCTTTGGCCGGCGGCGGAGGCGAAGTCTGGGCCGCCAGGCGCAGGCAGAGGGCCAAGCCCAGGAGGGTGAGTCGGAAGCACATCGAAAACCGCCATTGTAGCAGGGGCCGCTGCCGGTCCGGGGCGCCGCCAGGGGACTTGACGGAGGGGCGGGCGATGTGTGATTATTCATTGTAGTGAATAAAAATTCAACGGAGACCCCCGTGCCGGCCGACACCGTGCCCAAAATGGCCCTGCGCCGCTTCGCCTGGGACCTGGATCTGGCTCAGGACGAGCTGATCCATCTGTTGGAGCTCACCGCCCGCCTGAAGCGCTCGCCCGGCGCTTACGCCCGCGCCCTGGCGGGCCGCTACCTGAGCCTGCTGTTCGAGAAACCCTCCCTGCGCACGCGCCTGACCTTCGAGCTGGCGATCAAACAGTTGGGCGGCGACGCGGTTTTCTCCAACGGACGGATCGCCGAGCGCGAGCCCTTGAAGGACGTGGCGCGCAACCTGGACCGCTGGACTCACGCCATCGTGGCCCGCGTTTTCCGCCAGCAGACCATCGAGGAGCTGGCCCGCTGGTCGGCCGTGCCGGTGATCAACGCCCTGAGCGATCTCTACCACCCCTGCCAGGCGCTGGCCGATGTCTTCACCCTCAAGGAGCGCTTCGGCGAACTACGCGGCCTGAAACTGGCCTTCGTGGGCGACGGCAACAACGTGGCCCACTCGCTGATGCTCACCGCCCCCCGGTTGGGCGTGCATCTGGCCGTGGCCACCCCGCCCGCCTACGCTCCGCAGGCCGAGATCGCCGCCACCGCCGCCGGTCTGGCGGCCGCTTCCGGCGCTGAGTTGACCCTGACCACCGATCCGGCCGAGGCCCTGGAGGGCGCCGACGCCGTTTACACCGACGTCTGGACCAGCATGGGCTTCGAGCAGCAGGCCGGGGAGCGGCGCCGCGTCTTCCAGCCCTATCAGGTCAACGGGGCTCTGTTCGACCAGGCGCGGCCCGACGCCATCTTCCTGCACTGCCTGCCCGCCAAGCGCGGCGAGGAGGTGACCGAGGAGGTGATCGAGTCGCCCCGCTCGCTGGTCTTCGAGCAGGCCGAGAACCGCTTGCACACCCAGAAGGCCCTGCTGCTGATGATGCTGGAGTGAGGGCGGCCCCGGCCTGCTAGAATCGCTAGGTTATGGAGAAACCCAACAAGGTGGCTCTGGCCTACTCCGGCGGGCTGGACACCTCGGTGATCATTCCCTGGCTGCGGGAGAACTACGGCTGCCAGGTGGTGGCGGTCTGCGGCAACATCGGCCAGGGCGACGAGGAGCTGGCCGGCCTGGAGCAGAAGGCCCTGCGCACGGGCGCTTCGGAGGTCTACCTGGAGGACCTGCGCGAGGAGTTCGTCAGCGAGTACCTCTGGCGCCTGGTGCGCTCCGGCGCGGTCTACGAACACAAGTACCTGCTGGGCACCTCGATCGCCCGCCCGCTGCTGGCCAAGAAGCAGGTGGAAGTGGCGCTGAAGACCGGCTGCGACGCCCTGGCCCACGGCTGCACCGGCAAGGGCAACGACCAGGTGCGCTTCGAGATGGCCTACAAGGCGCTGGCGCCGCATCTGCGCGTCATCGCCCCCTGGCGCGAGTGGGAGATCCGCTCGCGCGAGGACGCGCTGGCCTACGCCGCCCGGCATAACGTGCCGGTGGCCGCCACGGCCGCCAAGATTTACAGCCGGGACCGCAACCTCTGGCATATCTCGCACGAGGGCGGACCGCTGGAGGACCCCGCCCATCCGGCGCCCGAGGACGTCTGGATGATCACCCGCAGCCCGCGCGAAGCGCCCGACAAACCGGCCGAGGTGCGCATCGGGTTCGACAGCGGGCGGCCGGTCTCGGTCAACGGCCAGTGCATGTTCCCGGTGAACCTGCTGGAGACGCTGAACCGCATCGGCGGCGAGCACGGCATCGGGCGCGTGGACCTGGTCGAGAACCGCTTCGTGGGCATGAAATCGCGCGGCTGCTATGAAACGCCCGGCGGCACGCTGCTGGCGGCCGCTTGCCGCGAGCTGGAGGCCCTCACCCTCGATCGCTCGCTCCTGCATTACAAGCAACGGCTGGCGCTGGATTACGCCGAGCTGATCTACAACGGCTTCTGGTTCACGCCCCTGCGGGAGGCGCTGGACGCCTTCTTCGAGCTGGCGGCCCGCGACGTCACGGGCGAAGTGACCTTGCGCCTGTACAAGGGGACGATCGAACCGCTGGAGCGGCGCTCGCCCCGCTCGCTCTACGCCCTGGACATCGCCAGCTTCACCATGGGCGCCGGCTACGACCAGAAGGACGCCGAGGGCTTCATCAACCTGATCGGGCTGCCGGTGCGCGTGCGGGCGGCGTTGGACCGCCGTTGAGACGGCATGATGAAACTCTGGGGCGGGCGGTTCGAGAGCGAGCCCTCGGAGGTCTTCGAGCGCTTCTCGCAATCGCTCGGCTTTGACCGCCGGCTGCTGGAGGCCGACCTCCGGGGCTCGCAAGCCTGGGTGCGGGCCCTGGAGCGCGTGGGCATTCTCACGGCCCAGGAGCGGGAGGCCCTGCTCGCCGGGCTGGAGGCGATCCGCGCCGAGGCCGAGCGGCCGGACTTTTTCGAAGGCGCCCGGGACGAGGACGTCCACACGCTGGTCATCCGCAAGCTGCGCGAGCGGGCCGGTCCGGCGGCCGAGAAGATCCACACCGGGCGCAGCCGCAACGAGCAGGTCTCCCTCGACGTGCGCCTCTGGCTCAGAGAGCGGATTGACGCCGTGCGCCGAGCGATCTGCGAGCTGGCCGGCGCGCTCGTGGAGGCGGCCCGCGCCCGCCCGGAGGCGATCGTGCCGGGCTACACGCACCTGCGCCGCGCCCAGGCGGTCCCTTGGGCGCACTACCTGCTGGCCTATTTCGAGATGCTGGCGCGCGACTGGGAGCGCTTCGGCCAGGCGCGCGCTCGCGCCAACCTGCTGCCCCTCGGTTCGGGCGCCCTGGCCGGCAGCGGCTTCCCGTTCGACCGCGAGGAGCTGGCGCGCGAGCTGGGCTTCGAGGGCCTGACCCGCAATAGCATGGACGCAGCCGCCGACCGCGACTTCATCCTGGATTTCCTTTACGCCGCCTCCGTGACGATGGTGCATCTGAGCCGCCTGGCCGAAGACTGGATCCTGTATTCCAGCGAGGAATTCGGCTGGCTGGAGCTGGGCGACGAGGTGACCAGCGGCTCGAGCCTGATGCCCCAGAAGAAGAACCCGGACGCGCTGGAGTTGATCCGCGGCAAGTGCGGCCGGGTCTTCGGCTGCCTGGTCTCGCTGTTGGTGACCATGAAGGGCCTGCCCATGACTTACAACCGCGACATGCAGGAGGACAAGCCGCCCTTGTTCGAGGCGGCCGATGAGCTGCTGGCGTCGCTCGAGATGGCCTGCGCGGTGGCGCGCTCGCTCCGCCTGAAGCCGGAGCGCCCGGCGGCCGCCCTCCAGGAAAGCTGGGTGGTGGCGACCGACCTGGCTGAAGCGCTGGCGAAGAGCGGCGTGCCCTTTCAACGGGCGCATCAGTTGGTCGGCCGACTGGTGCTGGAGAGCGTGCGGCAGGGCCGCCGGCCGGCGGACTGGACGCCGGAGGCGCTGGCCGCCTTCGCGCCCGAGTTCACGCCGGAGATGGCGCGGCTGCTGGACCCGCGCGAGGGCATGAAGACCCGGAACATCACGGGCGGCGCAGGACCCGCGGCCGTCGCCCGGGCGCTCGAGGAGGCCGCCCTGCGGCTGGAAGCCATGCGGGCCGCGGCGCCGCCGTCATGACCAAGGCCTATCGCCAAGGGCAGATCCTGCGGCTGGTGCGGACGCGCGCGGTGCGCACCCAGGAGGAACTGGCCCGGCAGCTCAAGCGCCTGGGCATCGCCGCCACGCAGGTGACGCTCTCGCGCGACATTCGCGAGCTCGGGCTGGTGAAAACCTCGGAGGGCTACCGCCAGCTCCGTGCGGGCGCGGCCGGTCCCAGTCTGGCCCAACTGGCGGCCGAGTTCCTGCACGAGGTGCGAACCGCGCAAAATCTGGTGGTGCTGAAGACCTCGGCCGGGCACGCCAACACGGTGGCCGTGGCCCTGGACCGCGAGGAATGGCCTGAGATCGTCGGCACGGTGGCGGGCGACGACACCATCCTGGTGGTGGCGCCCGACGGGCGGGCGGCCCGCGCCGTGCGGCAAAAGCTGCTCAAACTGATGGGAGGCGAGGCATGATCACGCGTCGCGGATTCGCCGGGGCACTGCTGGCCGCAGCGGCCCGCCCGGCGGAGCTTCCCCGGGTGGACTATCACGTGCACCTGGACGAGCGCATCACGCTGGAGGCGGCTTTGGAGATTTCCCGCCGGCGGGGCGTGCGCTTCGGCATCGTCGAGCATGCCGGACGCCCGGAGCTCGGCTATCGCGGCATGCTCAGCCGCGACGAAGACTTGCGCCGCTACCTGGACTTGCTGGCCGGCAAGCCCGTCTATCGCGGCATCCAGGCCGAGGGCTTGGACTGGACGGAGTGTTTCTCGCCCGGGCTGGTGGCCGAGCTGGATTACGTGCTTACCGACGCGCTCACCGTGCCCCGGCGCGTGCTCAGCGGCGATCCGCGCGAGGAAGCGCCGCTCATCAAGCTGTGGACCTCCGCCGCCAAGACCATCGAGGATCCCGAGGGCTTCATGGATCGCTACGCGGAGTTTCATGTCGAGGTGATGCGCCGCGAACCGATTGACATCCTGGCCAACCCGACCTTCCTGCCCGCCGCCCTCGAGAAGGACCACGCCGCGCTGTGGACTCGCCCGCGCATGGAGAAGATCATCGAGGCCGCCCGCCGCTACCAGGTGGCCATCGAGATCAACACCCGCTACCGGCTCCCGAGCGAGACCTTCCTGCGGCTGGCGCGCAAGGCGGGCGTGAAGTTCTCCTTCGGATCGAACATCCACGGCCCGGACGTGGGGCGGCTCGACTACGCTCTGGAGATGGCCGAGAAGCTGGGCCTCGGCCCGAGCGACCTGTTCGCTCCCGCGCCGCCGGGCGCCAAGCCCATCCAGCGCCGCGCGCAAGCCTGACCTCCGGCGGCCGGGAGCGGCCAGGCCGGTTACTCCTTCTTGGCGGGCGCCCCGAAGTAGGGGTAGCGGTCCCAGCGATCATCATCGCTGAAGGCGCGCGGATCGCCGGTCTGCTTCATCCACTCCTCCAGCCGCCGGCGCAGGCGGCGCTGGACGGCGGCGTACTCGGGACGTCCCGCCAGGTTCAGGGTCTGGTGAGGATCCTTGCGCAGCTCGTAGAGCTCCTCGGCCGGGCGCTTGCCGAAGCACAGCTCGAAGTAGCGGGCGAACCGGGGATCGTCCCGGCGGGCGAGGATGAAGCGCTTAGTCGGCCCGTCGTCGCAATCGCCGAAGGGGCCCACCGAGTGGTAGAGATCGGGGTCTCCCGCCGGCCAGCGGTCCGGCCGGAAGTTGCGCAGGTAAAGAAACTCGCGCGTGCGCAAGGCGCGGATGGGGTAACTCAAGTCGCCGCGGCGCACGTTGGCGTGGCGTTCGCGTTCGAGGAATACCTCGTTGCGCCGGCCCGGCTTCTCCCGCCCGGTCAGCAGGCCCAAAAGGCTGCGGCCGGTCATCTCGGGCAGGGGCTTCAATCCCGCCGCCTCCAGGAAGGTGGGAGCCAGGTCGGCCAGGTTGACGAAGTCTTCCAGGCGCCGCCCGCCCGGGACGCGCGCCGGCCAGCGGACGGCGAAGGGCTGGCGCGTGCCGGCATCATACAAGTTGGCCTTCGAGCGCGGGAAGGGCCAGCCGTTGTCGCCCGTGATGACAATGAGCGTGTTATCGAGCCGCCCCTGCTGTTCGAGTAGAGCCAGCAGCTCGCCCGTCTCGCGGTCGAAGCGCTGGACCTCGAAGTAATAGTCCAGCACGTCCCGGCGCACCTGCTCGGCGTCGGGCCAGAAGGGAGGCACCCGGACCAGCTCCGGTTTCATGCCTGCCTTCAGGCCGGCGTCGCGCTGGTAAGGGCGGTGCGGGTCGTGGCTGCCGAACCAGAAGCAGAAGGGCCTGTCCCGGGGCGCTTGGCGGAGAAACTCGGCGAAGTCGGCGAACTGCGGGCCGGCCGGGTTGCGCGTGCGGCCGCCGGCTTTGAAATCCCCCGGCCCCCAGCCCTTGCGGGTGAAGCCGACGAAGTAACCGGCTTGTTCGAGCAGGTCCGGGTAAACGGCGAATTTGGCGGGCAGGAACCCCCACAGGTTGCCTCCCTCCTCCAGGCGGTGGGGCGCCTGGCCGGTGAGAATGGCGGCGCGGGAGGGCGTGCAGGAGGGCGCGGCGCTGAAGGCATGGGTGAACAGCACGCCTTCGCGGGCCACCCGGTCGAAGGTCGGCGTGCGCACCACGGGGTCGCCGTAGATCGAGGCGTGCGGCCAGGCCCAATCGTCGGCGATGCAGAGCAGGATGTTCGGACGCCGGTCGGCCGGCGCGGCCCGCAGCGGGGCGAGAACGGCGGGCGCGGTTCTTAGAAAGCGGCGGCGGTTCATTCTTCCTTCACTCCTTCGGCGGCGCTTGCTTGAGGGCGTAGGGCGGCGGTCCCAGCGGCTCGATGATCCAGTCGCCCGGCGCGAGCGAGATGCCGGCGATCAGCTCCGAGCCCAGATAGAGCTGCTCGGCGCCGGAGGCCGGACGCACGCGGTACAAAGTATTCTCGTCCACCGTGTACCACTCGGGGAATTCGTTCAACCGCACGTAGTTTCGCTGGAAGTTCATCACCCGCCGGTGGCGGGCGAAATCGAATTGGACGCGGCCCCGCCAGCCGGCGGGGGCCTGGAGGTTGAGGTACAGCCGCGGGCCCTGGCGCACCGCCCCCACGGCCAGGCCCGCGACCCAGCGGTCCGGGCGGCAGCCCTGGCTCTTCATGTCCATGTAGAGCAGCAGGGTGCGGTTGAAATTGCCTTCGCCGTACCAGTGCTCGATCAGCCCTGAGGGCTGTTGCATGGCTTTCATCACGGCGATCTCGGATTCGATCCAATCCAGCGCCTCCGGCACGGGTTCGCGGGCGGCCAGATAGATGGCGCCCTCGATCGAATCGGCGTAGCCGTCGAAGGAGCCGTTCTCCCAGTCGTAGTTGCGGTACTTGGGCAGGCTCGAGAGCACCCGCCGGACCGCCTCCCGATATTTGGTCTCTCCGGTGGCCTGATAGAAAGCGTAAATCGCTCCGTAGACGTACCCCCAATTATCGGAGAGGCCGCTGTTGAAGGGTTTCAGCGTGGCGGCGTCAATGACGTTGTAGAGCATGCCGTCCGGGTTGGCCGATTCCAGGATGCGATCCAGCATCCGCGCGATCACCGGACGGTAGCGGGCGGCGCGCGGCGTGGCGTAGTCCTGCTCCAGACAATAGAGCAGGACCAGGCCGACGACGGTTTCGTTGCCGTGGTCGCGCAGGCGAAGCTGGCCGTCGCCGGCGTGCTTCTGGAAGTCCCACTTGGTGCTGGGCAGACCGTGGTTGCCCGGGAGCACTTCCTCGATGTAGGCGTCGCCGATGCGGCGGGCCCAGGCCAGGAAACGCGGATCCGCGGTCATCGGGGCCAGCCGGACCAGAGCTTGCAGGAAGTCGCCGTTGAGTTCGGCGTCGGAGGCGGGCAGGTTGCCGAACTGGGAGGCGACCGGCGCCCGCTCCATGGCGTCGGCCACCATGTCCACCATGCGATAGAACCAGGGCGTGCGTCCCAGCCGTTCGGTCACCGCCAACAAGCCGTCCTTGGCGTATTCGCCCGCGCCGAAAAGGCTGGGCGGACCGGGCTGCCCGCGGTTCAAATCGAGGTTGGCGGGGATAGAGCCGTCCACCGTGGTGTAGCGCACCTCGTTGCGGAGCATTTCCATCATGCGGCCGTGGTAAAGCTCGGGGTCGGTCAGATGGGCGGTGAGGATGAGATAGGGATAGAGGTCGGCGCCTGAGTTATGCGGGGTGTACAAGCGCGTCGAATCGCCGGGCTTCAAACCGCGCCGGCCGCCCGGCAGGCGATCGGGCAAGAGCAAGGTGCGCCGGTCCGCGTGCTCGAGCCAGGCGTGCAAGACGCGCTGGATGGCGGCCGCGGAGGCTTCCCAGCGGCGGCCGTTCTCGCGCGCGCGGGCGGCCGGGGTCTCCTCGGCCGGGGCAAGCAGAGTCGCCGCAAGAGTTGGAATAATGAGTCGGGTCGCGATGCGCATAGGGTCGAGAGTCACTATAGCAAAAGGTCTGGCGGCTCTGACGGCCTTGGCCGGTTCGCTGGCGGAAGGCTTTCGCGATCCGCCGCGAGCTTACTCGCTGATGCCTTACTGGTACTGGAATGGCGCCGTCACTGCCGAGCAGACGCGCCGCCAGATCCGGGAAATGATGGCTCAGGGAGTCTATCAGGCGGTGGTGTTTCCCTGGGACGGCCTGCGGCCCGAGTATCTCTCCGAGGAGTACTGGCGGCAGGTGGGGGCCGCGCTGGAGATCGCGCGCGAGCTGGGCTTCACCTTGAACTTCGCCGACGAACTCAATTGGCCCAGCGGGCACGCCTGGCGGCCCCAGGGCGGGCCGGAACTCAGCCGCGTGCTCGAGCGGCGGCCCGATTTTCGCATGCGGCGGCTGGAGTGCGAAGAATACGTGGTCGAAGGCCCGCGGCGCTGGAGGCTCAAGCCCAAGCCGCCGGCCGCTTTCGCCGTGGCGGCGCGCCAGGACGCCTCGGGACGCCTGAAGGCCGGCTCGCTGGCGCTGCTGCCCTTGCGGGGCGAGCGGTTCGAGTGGGAGGCGCCGCCCGGACGCGGGCGGGTGTTCGTTTACCGGACGGCGCCCGCCGTGGGCGCGCACAACACGCGGGTGGACTTACTCAACCCGGAGGCGGTGCGGCTCTATCTGGATCTGGTCTACGAAGAGTTCGCGCGGCGCTTCCCCGAGCACCTCGGACGCACGCTGAGGCTCACCATCGCCGATCACGAAGGCGCTTACGGGGAGCCCATCGCCTGGACCCCGCGCCTGTTCGAGGAGTTCGAGCGGCGCAAGGGTTACGATCTGCGGCCCAAGCTGCCCTTGTTGACGGAGGAGGCGATCGAGCCGGGGCCGGCGGGCCGCGTCCGCGCCGATTACCTGGACGTGATCTCCGAGCTTTACGCCGAGGCGTTCACCGCGCAGGTGACCGAGTGGTGCCGGCGCCGCGGGATGCTGCATGCGGCCTCGCTGTACGAAGAGCAGCTCTGGATCCAAGTGAGCCGGGCGGGCGACATGTTCCGCCACTGGCGGACGGGAACTTTCGTCATGACGGATGCGCTGCTGGAGCGCGCCCGCTTGCCCTTGGACTTCAAAGAGGCGGTCTCCGTGGCGCACTTCGAGGGGATCCCGCTGGCGGTCGAGAACCAGGGCTTGCAGGGGCACGATTCCTTCCTGAGCCCTGAGAAAATGCGCCTGGGAACCAATATGTGCCTTCTCTGGGGCGCCAACTTACTGGTTCCCTATTTCGACTACGATGCGGGGAAAACCACCTGGCCGCCGCAGTGGTTCTTGGGCCAGCCCTTTTGGAGATACTTTCACCGTTACGCCGACTACGTGCGGCGCGCACAATACATGAACGCACAGGGCCGGCACGTCGCCCCGGTGGCGATTTACTATCCCCTGGAGACCGCCTTCGCCCACTCGGCGCCGCTGTTTGCCCGGCGGCGGCGCGAGCTGCACTGGGGCAATTTCATGGATCAGGTCGAGAACTTCTACAGCGCCCTGCGGCTCGAACTAACCCGCCAGGGATGGGACTACCACATCCTGGACCGGCACTATCTGGGCCAGGCCCGCCTGGAAGGAAGCGCTTTGCGCCTGGCGGGGGAAGAGTTCCGCGTGCTGATCCTGCCCCCCATGAGCGCAATGGACGAAGGCGCCGCCGAGAAGGTGCGGGCCTTCGCCCGGGCGGGCGGCGCGGTGCTGGCCCTGGGCCGGCAGCCGGCGGCGCTGGACGGCGCGCCGCTGAGGCGCTTCCCGGCGGGCGAGCACGAGCCGTTCATGGACCGGCTGAATTACACCCGGCCGGTGGTTGTACCCGAGCCCGTGCGCCGCGATCTGGCCCCGCTGATGGCCGCGCTGCGGGCCCTCGAGCCGCCGCCCGTGAGAATCCTGAAGTGCGAAGGCGAGGATCTTTACTTCGCGCGCCGCCGCAGCGACGAGGCCGAGTGGTTCTGGGCGGTGAACGACAGCGGGCGCGAGCGGGAAGTTCGCGTGCGGCTGCCCGCCGCCGGTCCCTGGGAGAAGTGGGACGCCGAGACGGGCGGGCGCTGCACGCTGGGCGAGGGGCCGGAGCTGCCGTTGCGCTTCGGTCCTTGGGACGCGTACTTTCTGGTGCGCCACGACGGCGCCGGCGCCCCGCCCTGTCCGGGAGGCCCTGCTCGCGTCGTGCTCGTGCTGCCGGCCGCCGGGTGGAAGTTCACGCCCGAGGCCGAGCGCATCGCGGTACCGTACGCCGAACCTGAGGAAGGCGGGCCGCCGGTCTGGCTGGCCCCGGAGCGGGAGGGCAACCGGCGCTGGTGGCTCATCGGACCGTTCCCGTACGACGACCACAGAGGATTCTTCCGCCTCTATCCGCCCGAGAAGCGCTTTCGCCGGCGCGCCGAATACCCGGGAGCTTTCGGGCGCGTCCGCTGGAGGTGGATTGAATCCCCCAGTTATCGCGTGGCGCCCCGGGAAGCGCTCGGGCTGCCGGGCGAGCGGGCTTTCGGCATCTACTACGCCTATGCCGAGGTCTACTCGCCCTCGGCGCGGCCCGCGCGCATCGTGGCCGCTTTCGCCGACAGCCTGCGCGTTTGGTTCAACGGGCGCGAGGTTCTCAGCGCGCACCGGCACCCCAAGTGGCTGTTGCTGCGCGACGCCTGGGCCGAGAGCGCCCCGGTGCGGCTTCAGCGCGGCTGGAACCGCGTGCTCCTGAAGATCGGGCCCAGCCTTTCGGTTCCCACCGCCTTCCTGTTTCGCCTGACCGATGAGAACGGGCTGACATTGCACGACGTCGTGTTCGCGCCGGAAAGGCGACTGCCGCCGGCGCCTGCCCGGCCGCGGCGCTTCACGGTGGAGGTTCCGCCCGGGGCGGCGGCCTTCGAGCACGAGGGCGCCACGCGGCCCCTGCCCGAGGGCGCCCGCCGCATCGTGATCGAGACCGAGGGCGGCGCGCCCGAGCGCCCGGTGAGTTTTCTGCCTGCTCCCGCCGAGTTCACGCTCGCCTGCTGGAGCGATTCGGCTCTGCGGCATTACTCCGGCGGCGCGCTTTATGAGATCGAGTTCGAGCTTCCCCGCGAGCTGCTCGGCCGGCGCCTGGAGCTGGATCTGGGCGAGGTGGGCGTGGCGGCGGAAGCCTGGCTCAACGAGCAGCCGCTGGGCGTACGCGCCTGGCGGCCCTTCCGCTTCGACATCACCGAGCGGGTGCGGACGCGCAACCGCCTGAAGGTGCGGGTGGCCAACTCGGACGCCGGGGTGCAGGCGCAAGGGGAGACCATTTATCCCCGAGGGAGCTGGGGCCTGGACTTCGCCACCGAGCGCGACCGCCTGGCGCGCCTGCGTCCCAACGGACTCGAAGGCCCCGTGCGCGTCCTGCTGGCGGAGTGAGGGAGGCGGGCGGACCGAAGACCGCCCGTGGCAGGTCGGGCAGTTGCAGGGTCGCGAGCGCCGTGCAGCAGGGATACCCCTGGTATAATGCCTGCCGGAGTGGGCCGGAAAGCAGTTCTGCGCAGAAGAACGGTCCCGGCTCGCCCGGGAGGAGGTCATGAGCAAGCATGCAAGTTCCGGTTGGCTTGCCGGCGCGATCGGGCTCTTCCTGACGCCTTGGTTGTGCGGGCAAGAGACGCGAGGCACGATCCTCGGACGGGTGACGGACGCCAGCGGGGCGGTGGTTGCCGGCGTAACGGTGCGGCTGACCAACACCGCCACCAATGTCACGGTCGCCACCCAATCCAACTCCGAGGGAAACTACGAGATCCCCTACTTGCTTCCCGGCGCCTACCGCCTGACGGCCGAGATGGCCGGGTTCAAGACCTTCGTGCGCGAGGGCATCGAGTTGCGCATCGCCGACCGGCTGGTCATCCCGGTCGCCATGGAGCTGGGGCAGATCACCGAGCAGGTGACGGTCACCGCGGAGACGCCGCTCCTGGAAGCGGCTACCGCTTCCATGGGTCAGGTGATTGACCAGCGGCGCGTTGCGGAGTTGCCCATTGCCCACGGGAACCCCTTCCTGCTGATCACCCTGAGTCCCGGGGTGGTCCACACGCAAAACCCGGGCCTGGACCGGCCGTTCGAACCCACCCATATCGTCGGTTATTCCATGGACGGGGTGCGGGCCAACCGCAGCGAGGTGACGCTGGATGGAACCCTCAACACGGCGCTAAACAACCGCTGGGGCGTCGGCGATCTGATGGCGGGCTACACGCCGCCGGCGGACATGGTCCGCGAATTCAAAGTCCAGACCGTGACCTTCGACGCCAGCATCGGCCACACCCAGGGGGGCGTGACGAGCATCACTCTGAAATCGGGGGGCAACCAGCTCCACGGAACGGGTTATTTCTCGATCCTCGACCCGGCCCTGAACGCCAATTTGTTCTTCGCCAATCGGGCCGGTCAGCCCAAAGGAGATTTCAGCTACAAGCGCTGGGGCGCGCACGGAACCGGGCCGGTATATATTCCGCGCCTGTATGACGGCAGGGACCGTACCTTCTTCGCTTATGGATACGAGGGCATCCGCGAGAGTCGCGCCATGGGCTCGGCGTACGGAGAGGGCACCCTGACGGTGCCGACGCCCGAGCAGAAGCGAGGCGACTTTTCGGCTCTCCTCAAACTCGGTCCCCAGTATCAGATTTACGATCCCTTCACACGGGTTTTGGCGCCGGCCGGGCGCACTCGAGTGGATCCGCTGCCGGGCAATATCATCCCGCCCAGCCGCATAGACCCCATTGCCCAGAAAATTCTCAGTTACTACTCCGATCCCAATGTTCCCGGCACGGCCGACGGGCGGAACAACCTGATCCGAGTAAACGACCCGGAGGTGATTCGCTATTTCAACCATGTGGCGCGGGTGGATCGCAATTTCAGCCCCCGCCACCGCATGTTCGGCCGCTTCAACACCTACAAGCGCTTCAGTTGGAACCGGGATTGGTTCCGCAACATCGCTACCGGCGGGTATTCGGAGTGGAAACAGCACGCCGCTTCCCTGGACGACGTGTATGAGATCAGCCCTGCCACCATCCTGAATGTGCGTTACGGTTTCTATCGGCTCTCGATCTATCAGTATCCGAAGCCCGAGAGCATCGGATTCGACCTGACCTCGCTGGGCTTTCCCAAGAGCTACGCAGACGCCATTCCTCCGGACGTGCGGGCCTTTCCCTCCATTAGTATTGACGGTTATCAGAGCACGCCCAACAATCGGTGGTTGTACCCGCACCACAATCAGAGCATCGAGGCCCACCTGACGGCCATTCGGGGCGGCCACGCGATCCGCTTCGGCGGCGACGGGCGCCAGTACCGGACTTTCCAGTACGAGCCGCACAACGCCTCCACGGGCATCTTCTCCTTCGGCGCCACATGGACCCGCGGCCCGTTCGACAACTCGCCGGCCGCCCCCATCGGGCAGGGACTGGCCAGCCTTCTTTTCGGCCTGCCCACCGGCGGCGGAGTGGACCGGAAGGCAAGCTTTGCCGAACAGTCCACGGCCTGGGCCCTTTATGTACAGGACGACTGGAGGATCACCTCGAAGCTCACGGTAAACCTCGGACTGCGATACGAGATCGAGGGTCCCATGACCGAGCGGTTCAATCGCACGGTACGAGGCTATGACTTCAACAGCCCGAGTCCCCTGGATGCTGCGGTGCGGGCCAACTACCAGAAGAACCCCATCCCCGAGATTCCGGCCGGCCAATTTCGCCTGGTGGGCGGGCTCAGCTTCCCGGGGATCGCAGGCCAGCCGCGCACCCTTTGGAAGCGCGACGTCAACAATTTCATGCCGCGCGTCGGCGTGGCCTACACCCTGACGCCCAAGACCGTCGTGCGCGCGGGGTTCGGCATGTACTTTGCCCCGCTGGGGATCCACCGCGGCGACGTCGGCCCGACGCAGTACGGTTTCAGCCTGCGCACGGAGCTGATTCCCTCCCTGGACAGCGGCCTGACCTTCCGGGCCACGCTCCGCAATCCCTTCCCGGACGGCATCCAGGAGCCCCGCGGGGCGGCCGACGGCCTGCTCACCTATGTCGGACGGAGCGTAACCTTCTACGACGAAGCCCCGCGCGCGGCCTATCAGCAGCGCTGGCAATTCAGCTTCCAGCGGGAGTTGCCCCAGCGAGTCTTATTCGAGGCGGCTTATGTGGGCAATCACGGCGTGGCGCTGCAAACTACGCGGGACTTGCGCTACCTGCCGGTTCGCTATCTGAGCCGGTCGCCCTTGCGCGACCAGCCCCACATTGATTACCTGAGCGCCCAGGTCCCGAATCCGTTCTACCCCTTGCTGCCGGGCACGGGTCTGGCGGGCAGTACGGTGTCCCGCGCCTACCTGCTGTCCTCCGGCGACTACCCGCATTTCACGGGCTTGAGCACGACGATGTACAACGGTTACTCCTGGTACCACTCCCTCCAGATCAAGAGTAATTGTTTACCGGGTCCGGACGGGCAGTCAAGAACTTTTTTTTGAGCAGGGGGCTGGACAAACGCGCGGTTTTCGGCTAACGTAGGGGTGGATGA
>Ga0209018_1000388_pt1 | contig 41541 bp, 48 predicted proteins | sample YNPBryBLVA2012_FD_185814 | JGI IMG/M metagenome (GOLD analysis project Ga0209018, IMG submission 185814) | Anoxygenic and chlorotrophic microbial mat microbial communities from Yellowstone National Park, USA - YNP Bryant BLVA 2012 (SPAdes)... ...
CTTCAATCTTCGGCTGGCCTGGGACCCCCTGCTGGAAGAGCGCTTCCGCGCCCGCAAGGGTTACGCCCTCAGCAAGGTTCTTCCCCTGATGCATCTGGACGGTGGTCCGGAAACCATCAAGATCCGCTGCGACTACTTCGAAGAATTGGCGCGCCTTTACGAGGAAGCCTGGTTCCGCCGTCTGGCGTCCTGGCCGAGTCCTACCGCGTGCTGGTGCTGCCCGGCGCCCAAACCGTTTCTCTGCGCGCTTACCGGCGCATCGCCGCGCTGGCCGCGCACGGCTTGGAGGTGGCGGCCCTGGGGGGCGCCGCCCGATATCTGTCGGCTTGGGACGCCTGGTGGATCACCCGTTACCTCCACCGGCGCCATCCGAGACAGTTGGGCGGCACGCGCCTGCGCTTCGACAAGGATCTGGATCTGCCCTCCCAGCCCGCCGGCGCCTGGCTGACGGTGGCCGCCGACGGGGAATTCGACCTGGAGGTGAACGGCCGGCGCGTGGGGGGCGGATCGAGGCCCGGCGCCGGCCCGCCGCTCGGAGCGACTGAGGCGCCCGAGGGGCGCGCACGCGCACAGCGGTACCCGCTGCGCGATCATGGGCCCGGTGGCCGGAACGCTCAGGACCGCCCACGGGTGGCGGCTCGCCCCCTGCCGGGAGACGCCCCCCGAGTTGATCCGCGACTTCCTGCGACCGGCTCTGCGCGCCGTGCCCGCCGCCCTGGCGGCGCACCTGGGCCCTGTGCTGATCCGGACCGCGCCTTCGCTCGAGCGCCCCGAGATTACCTCCCGCTGGCGCCTCGGTTCGCAAGGGCTGGAAATCACGCTGGCCCTGGGCGAGGCCGAGCCGCACGACGCGGCCCTCGAGCTGCTGCTCGCCATCGGCCAGGCGCTCTGGGAACGACTGGAATCCGGCCGGCGCGCCGCCTGGCTCGAACTGCTCGGCCGCGAGATCGAAGCGGGCGTCACCGGCGAGATTGACGAGGCGGCCTTCCAGGCCAAGCGCAGGTTGCTGGCCGGAGCGGCCTCGGCCCGCAGCCCGCGCCGGCTGGAGGCGTACGCCCGCGCCTCCTTCGCGGGAACCGCCGCCGAATACGTACACTGCCTGTGGCACGACGTGACGATCCGAACGGGGCCGGAATACCTGCCCGCGCAGTGGCTGCGGGCCCGCTTGGAGCTGCTGGCTCGTTGGTTCCCGCCCGATCGCGGCTACCGGCTCTTCCCCTCGCGGCCCCGGCGGCCTCAGCGCGGCGTCGGCAAGGCGGGGGCTTCCGAACCCAACCCGGCGTAAGTCTCCTTGACGCGCACCACCTTGCTGCCCTCGAAAGTGACGAAGACCATGCGCCCGGGCGGCTGGCCGTAAATCCAATCCTCCAACTCGCGGCCCTCGACCACCTCGCGCACCTTGCGCACCGGGCGGCCCAAGGCCAGCAGCACCTGGTCGCGGTCCATGCCCTCGACGGCTCGCTTGTCTTTGATCGCCTGCTGTATCGGAGCGGGAAGGGTCTCGACGTAGTGTTCGGTGGCCGAGCGCTTCTCGAAATCCAGCACCGGGGCCAGCAGCTTCTTGACCTCGGCCGCCTTCATGGGCGGCAAGCGGCGGTGAAACAGGAGGGCCAGCGAGGTGCCTCCGGGCGCCGCCGTGTAGGGACCGGTGGCCAGCGGCGCGGTGCGGGTTCCCACCCCCACCTGCACGCGCTCGTACCACTTGCGGCCGCCCTTGAAGCCGCCGTTGATCTCCAGCACGATCCGGTCGGCCTCCAGCGAAACCTTGGTGATCTGGACCAAATCACCCGCCCGGGCCGCCGGGCCGTGCTCGCGGGCTAGAGCCTGCCATTCGGCCTTGTCGTAGGCGCCGCCGGGCTGGAAGGCCAGGGCCTTCTTGGATCGTGGCAGCAGGACCCGGGCGGTGGCGTATTCCGCGCTCAAGCCGCGGATCAGCTCGATGCGCTCCTCGGGGGTCAGCTCGCGCGGCTTGTCGGGCGGCGCGGCCGCCGCCAGTGCGGCCCCCGCCAGGATCGCCGCCAGGAATCGGTTGGGCACTCAGGCCTCCCGCCGAGCCCGCAGCAGAAGGGCCTCCTGGCGCATCACCGGAGCCCTTCCGAGGCCGGCCAGCAGCACCAACAGGATCGCCGTGGTCAGGATGCTGGCCTCCGGACCGTACTCGCCCCCGCTCCAGAGCGTCCCGGCCTTCCAGCGCACCGCGTAGCCCGTCAGATTCATTGTAAACCCGCTGAGCGGCGCCCCCGCCGGGGGCAGGGCCCAATTCCAGCCCAAGTGCAATCCGATGGGCAGCCACAGGTCCCCGCTGCGCCAGAAGGCGTAGCCTAGCAACACGCCCCAACCGAAGGTATTCACGACCCCCAGCGGCGTGATCGCCAGGTTGGCGGTGTGCGCCAGGGCGAACAGGACGCTCACCGGCAGGATGGCGGCGAACGGCCCGAGCGCCGCCAGCAAGACCTGAAACCCGTAACCGTGGAACAGCATCTCTTCGCCCACCGCACCCAACAGCAGTAGCACGCCCACCAGCAGGGCGGTCCCCCAGCTCGCCTCGGCGCCCGCCACGGCTTCCAGCTCGGCAGCCGGGCTGAGCAAGGCGCCGCCCAGCAGAAGCGCCGCCGCGCCCGCGCCTGCCCCCAAACCGACCAGCAGGTTGCGCCGCCCGGCGGCCGTCCAGGCGAAGCCCACCTCGGTCAGCCCCGCGCCCTCATAGATCCGCATCACGGCCGCATTGGCCAGCCCGGCCGAGAGGAACACGGCCAGCGTGCTCGTGATGAGCAGATTGCCCGAAACCCAGTACAGCAGCGTGCCCAGCAACCGCAGCCCCACCAGGCTGAGCACGGCGAAGACCGCCAGCCGGACCGCTACCCGCCGGGCGTGTTCGGCAAGGCGCAGCATGCACGCACCGTTGTCAATCGCTCCGGACTTCGACGCCCCGTTCGGCCACGCGCACCGGCAGCACTTCGGCCCCGGCCCGCTCGATCGCGGCCGCCACTCGGGGCGCCGCGCCCCGTTCCACCAAGAAGAACACGCATCCCCCGCCCCCCGCCCCGCAGGCCTTGGCCCCCAGAGCCCCCGCCCGCCGGGCGAGCTGCACCAGACGGTCTATCAGGGGCGTCGAGATGCCCGGGTGATTCCGGCGCCGGTGGGCCCATTCCTCGCGCAGCAAGCGCCCGGCTTCGCTCCAATCGCCCCGCTCCAGCGCACGGCGCATGGCCTGGGCGATGGCGGCGATGCAGTCAAAGTTGCGGTGCACCTTGCGATCCCCGTCCAGGTGGGCCTTCATGACCTCCCAGTTGTTGATGGCCGAAACGCGCGGCGAGCCGGTGTAGGCCAGCACGATGCGCTGATTGAAGTCCTCCAGGTCCACGGGGATCGCCTTGCGCAGGACGCCCGCCGGACCCAGCTCGACCGCATTCACGCCCCCGTACATCGCCGGATAGTAGTCCTGCGATCCGGTCGGCACGCGGATGATTTGGGCCTCGATGTTCTGGCAGATCTCCCGGAGTTGCTCCAGCCCGTAACCCGCCCCGGTCAACCGGTTCAGCACGCTGGCGATGGCGATAATCAAGGTCGAGGAGCCCGCAATGCCGCCGCCAGCAGGCGACTCCGAATCGGTGTGAAGCTCCAGGCCGGCGCGCGGTCCGAAAAAGCGGATCAGGTAGGCCGCCAGCGGCAAGCGGTAGCGGCCGGCCTGGCGGAGGGCTTGCAGAGAATCGAACGCCTCCCGGCCGGCCAGATCGCGCGACTCCAGGACGATCCGGGAGTCCGGGCGGGTCTCCAGCACACAGCTCGCGTAACGGTTGATCGCGAAGTTCACCGTCACCGATCCGGGATGATACAAGTACAGGGGCCAGATATCCAGCGTTCCCCCGGCGATATCTACGCGGCAGGGAGCTCGGGCGGAAAGTCGCATGGTCGCGCCGAATCCGAATACTATAGCGAAACCGGCCGCCGTCCGGTTGTAGGATGGTAGCCATGCCCGCCCGGCGGATTCTCCAGTTAGGCGACCCCCTGCTGCGCGAGGTCTCGCGCCCGGCGGATTCGCCCGATCAGCTCCGGCTCCTGCTGCGCGATCTGCGCGCCACCCTGGCCGAGTTCCGCCGCAGGCACGGCTTCGGCCGGGGCATCAGCGCCGTGCAGATCGGCGAGCCGGTGCGCGTCATTTACATCGAATTCGAGGGCCGGTCCTACTCCCTGGTCAACCCCGAACTGGAATGGCTCAGCCCGGAGAAGTTTCGCCTCTGGGACGATTGCTTCTCGTTCCCCGATCTGCTGGTTTACCTGGAGCGCTCCTGCCAATGCCGCTTGCGCTACCAGGACCCGGAGGGCGGACCGCAACGCCTTCACGCCTCTGGGGCGCTGGCCGAGCTGCTCCAACACGAGATGGATCACCTGGAGGGAATCCTGGCCGTGGACCGGGCCCTGGACCGGATGAGCCTGGCCACCCGCAGCGAATACCAGCGGCGCTACCGCGCGGCGGCCCGGATGTAAAATAGCCCCCATGAAACTGACACGCAGGCATCTTCTGGTTTGTTCTCCCCTGGCCTTGCTGCTGGCCGCCGGCTACCAGGCCGCCCAGCGAGCGAGCGCCCCCGCCGGGGATCCGCTGATCGAGGGTTTCAAGAAGACCACCGTGGCTTCGGTGGCCGACGCCGTGGATCAGGTCGTCGGCCGGCGCGGCTTCATGGCGCACGATGTGAGGCCGCAGGTGCCCGGCGCCTTCGTGGGTCGCGCCACGACCGCCCTGCTGCGGGCGGCGCCGCCCGAGAAGGCGACCGCCGCTTTGAGCGCCCGGCACTCCATCCAGATGATTGACAACGCCCGGCCGGGCCAGGTGGGCGTCATCGTCATCGAGCAGAGCCTGGACGTGGCGGCCCTGGGCGGTTTGATGGGCGCCACCGCCAAGGCTCGGGGCATGGCGGGCATGGTGGTGGACGGCAGTGTGCGGGACCTGGCCGAGTTGCGCGCCTTGCCGTTGCCGGTCTACGCCCGCGGGGTAGTTCCCTCCTCCAGCGTGGGGCGCTGGGCCAGCGTGGCCCGCGACATCCCGGTGGAGTGCGCGGGAGTCACCGTGCGTCCCGGGGACATCATCGTGGCGGGCGAAGACGGGGTTGTGGTGGTTGCCGCCGAGAAGGCCGAGGCGGTCCTCAAGCGGGCCCGGGAGATTGACGAGCGGGAGAGCAAGATGGTTCCCCTAATCAAGCAGTACAAATCGCTGCAAAAAGTGGTGGAAATGTTCAATCGGATTTAGGCCGCTGCCCCCCACGGGCTAAGCCCTTCGTTTTGCTAAAGTCTGGCGGGGCTCCGCCGATCAAGGGGATGTATGCAGGAGCGTCGCGCGGAACCGCGCATGCTGTGCGCCGACCTCATTGACGTCCACTGGACCGATGAGTCCGGGCGGCAGCGCCATCTGCTGGCCAACCTGGAGGACATCTCTCACTCCGGCGCCTGCCTGCAACTGGACACACCCATCCCCGAAGAAACCCTCCTCCGCCTGAACCACCCCAAGCTGGAAGTCGTCGGGCGCGTCCGCTACTGCGTCTTCCGAGAGACCGGTTACTTCCTGGGAATCCGCTTCGAACCCGGCTTCGAATGGTCCCGCCGCCGCTTCCGCCCCAAACACCTGCTGGACCCCCGCCGGCTCTGCGGCCTGCCGGCCAAAAAGCCGCCCAGCCGAGCCCTCGGCGAGGGCGGCGAGGATCCCGAGGCCCTTCAGTAGCCGCAAAGCTGCCGCGCCCGCTCGGCCACCAGCGCGGCGTTGGGCAGAAAGGCCTCTTCCAGCGGCGGGCTGAACGGAACCGGCGTGTCGGGCGCGGCGATGCGAACCACCGGGGCGTCCAGGTGCTCGAAGGCCTTCTCCGCGATGCGCGCGGCAATTTCCCCGCCCACGCCTCCGGTCAGGGTGGCTTCGTGCAGCACCAAGGCGCGCGAGGTCTTGCGCACGCTGGCCAGCACGGTCTCTTCGTCCAGAGGCAGCAGCGTGCGCAGGTCCACGATCTCCGCCGAGACGCCCTCCCGCTCGAGGGCCTGGGCGGCTTCCGCCGCCACCCAAACCATCGCCCCGTAGGTGATGATCGAGAGGTCCCTGCCCGGGCGAAACACGGCGGCGCGCCCCAGCGGCGCCGTATAGTCGCCCGGCGGAATCTCCTGCTTGATCCGCCGGTAGAGCGCTTTGTGCTCGAAGAAGATCACCGGATCGTTGTCCCGGATGGCCGCCTTGATCAGCCCCTTGGCGTCATAGGCGGTGGCCGGCATCACCACCTTCAGGCCCGGCGTGTGCACGAACCAGGCTTCGTTGCTCTGGGAATGGAACGGCCCGCCGTGCACGCCCGCCCCGCAGGGCGCCCGCACCACCAGGGGCACTGCGGCGCCCCAACGGTAACGGCACTTGGCGGCGAAATTGACGATCTGATCGAAGGCGCAGGAGATGAAGTCGGCAAACTGCATCTCGGCCACGGGACGCAGGCCCAGCAGGGCCGCGCCGATCGCCGCGCCCGCAATGGCCGATTCCGACAAGGGCGTGTCAATCACCCGCCGCTCGCCGAAGCGCTTCAGCATGCCGGCCGTGATCTTGAAGGCGCCGCCGTAAACGGCGATGTCCTCGCCGAGCAGGAAGACATCCGGGTCGCGCTCCATCTCCTCCCAGATGCCCTGGCGGATAGCCTCCAGGTAGGTGACCGGCATGGCTCAGCTCGCCTGGTAGACGTTCGCCGTCAGCTCGGAAGGATCGGGGAAAGGACTCTTTTCGGCCCATTCCACCGCCTCGTCAATCTCGCGGCGCAGCGAGGCGTACAGCTCGTCCACATCCCGGCGGTCCGCCCAGCCCCGTTCCAGCATGAGCCGCTCGGTCCGCAGGATGGGATCCTTCGCCGCCCATTCCTCGAACAGGCGCTTGGGCACGTAGTCGGCCGGGTCGTGCGCCGAGTGGCCCGACATGCGAAACGTCTTGCACTCCACCAGATAAGGGCCGCCGCCCTGGCGGGCGTGGGCCGCGGCCCGACTCACGGCCCGGTAGACCGCGAAGGGGTCGTTGCCGTCCACGATTTCGGCCGGAATGCCGTAGGCCGGACCCCGGTCGGCTACATTGGCGCAGGCCATTTGCCGCTCCAGCGGGGTCGAGTAGGCGTACTGGTTGTTGTTGCACACCAGCACCAGCGGCAGCTTCAGCACGGCGGCCAGGTTCACGCCTTCGTGCCAGTCCCCCCGGCTGGTGGCCCCGTCGCCGAAGAACACGTAGACGATGTTGGGCGAGCCGCGGTACTTCAGGGCCAGCGCCGCTCCCGCCGCCACCGGCACCGCCGCGCCGATGGCGCTGATGATGGCCACCAGCCTGCGACCCATGTCGCCCATGTGCATATTGCCGTCCTTGCCGCGGGTCAATCCGCCGACACGGCCCATGTACTGGGCAAACACCTGGCGCGGGTGCACCCCCCGGATGAAGTACAGCGCCAGGTCCCGGTGGCAGGGAAACAGCACGTCGTCGGGCGAGGCCGTCAGGCCCGCCCCCACCGAAATGGCCTCCTGGCCTCGCCCCGAGTAGACGCCCCCCACGATCTTTCCCTGCCGGTAGAGCTTGCGTTCGATGCGCTCCTCGACCTCGCGCATCAGGAACATGTAACGCAGAAAACGCCAGGCAAGATCGGCCTCGGGATCGGTTCCCTCGACCTGCGGCTCGGCGGGCGGCAATGGAACGGCTTTCACGGCAGCCATCGGGCGCTCCTAGCAACCGGGTTCAGCGGTCCAAAGGCAGTAGTATACGCTATTCGTCCATCCCCTTCCCAGGGCAAGCACGGCCGCCGCCGGCCGCGGGTGCACCCGCAGGCCCGACGGCCCCAATCCTCAAAACGGCAAATCCTTCTTGGGGTTGGCCGCCATCGCGCTGCGCAGGTAGTTGAACGGGTTGACCGGGTTGCCTGCCAGGCGCACCTCGTAATGCAGGTGCGGCGCCGTCACCCGGCCTGACGTTCCCACCCCGCCGATGACCTCTCCCCGGCGGATTTCCTGGCCCGCGATCACTGAAATCCGCGACAGATGCGCATACCAAGTCTGCATGCCCTGCCCGTGATCAATCACCACCAGCCGGCCGTAGCCGCTCATGTAGCCGGCCTGCACCACCAACCCGTCCGCCGTGGCCTTCACCGCAGAGCCGTAAGGGGCGCAGATGTCCACCCCCTTGTGGAAGCTGCCCTCCCCGGAAAACGGATCAATGCGCATCCCCCAGGCCCCTTGCAAGCGGCCCTCGACCGGCCAGATGCTCGGGCGCACATTCAGCCGCCAGCGCGCCATAAAGGGGCGAAGCCGGGTGAGGTTGGCGCTGCGCAGGAAGTTGTACTCCTCCAGCGACTCGTGGAAGCTGGGCACCAGCCGGCCCTCGCCGGAAATGTCGGCCGGGCCTTCCAGTTTCTCCTTGATGCCGTAAGCTACCGAGACCTGCGTGGCGAAAAGCTGGAGCGTGGCGAGCTGGTCGTGCGTCTGGTCAGCCACCCGCTGGAGGTTCTCGTAGCGCGTGCGCAGCGTTTGGACCTCCTGGCGCAGGGAGTTGTAATTGGCCACCTTCCAGACCATGCGCACGTAGCTGGAGACGAAGCCGAACATGGACACGCAGCCCAGCAGCGCAAAGCCCAGGACCAGATAGACCACCCGCTGGGGAACCTGAACCCTGCGAAGCCTGCCGTGCAAGGAATGGGCCAGAACGACGATGAAGTACGACTGCTGCATGGAGTTCTCTCGTAACCGGTGCGGGCCGTACGCGAAGGCACTCCACCCGCAGTACTGCCAACGTCAGCCTACGTCTCTGAAACGAACTTGAGACTTTACCAACTCCGCCGGGCGGCTGTCAAGCCCGCCGGAGCGGGCATTGTACAGGTCCAGCTCGAGGGGGACCCAGGATCTGCCGTGCCAGGCTTAGCAAGGCCCGCGCCTGGCCGCCGAAGCCTTCCCGCACCTTCCCCCCTACCCTGGGGCCAAACACCCGCAGCCGGGCTTGATCCCGGGCGGCGGCCGCGATTATACTGGCATTTCCCGGCAGCCGCCGGACGATCGCTATGGATCGAGCCTCGAAAGATGACTTTGATCCTTCGGCGCCGCAACGCGAGGCGGCCATGTTTTACGGCCTGTTCCTGCGGGGCCACTCCGCCGACGCGCTGCGGCGCGACATTGACGTCCCCCGCGAGCTGCTGCGCAAGTGGATGCGTTCGCCGGATTTCGAGGACTCCTTCCGCCAAACCCTGCGCCGCATCTACCGCTATCGCAAACAAGTCCTGGCCATCTTCGACGCGCTGGTGGGCAATGAGCGCCAGCGCTGGCGGCTTCAGTAGCGCCGGCCGGCGCCGCTGGAGGGCCGCGGCCGAAGCCAACTCTCAGAAGATCATTCCGGGGCGGAGGCTCCGCCCGAGCGGAGGACGAAGATGAAGACCGCTGTCGAGAAGCGCGAACTGCTTTCCGTACCCGTGCGGCCCTTCGATCCCACCGGCATGAAGAGCTTCTCTGAGCTGCTGGAGGGCATGAGGGCCACCGCCTTCCAGGGACGCCAGCTCGGCGAGGCTTTCCAGGTCTGGAAGAAAATGCTGGCCTCGGACTGCCTGATCTGGATGGGCTTGGCCGGGGCCATGGTTCCGGCAGGCATGCGCCGCCTGGTGGTGGAGGTCATCCGCCACCGCTTGATAGACTGCCTGGTCTCGACCGGGGCCAACCTCTTCCACGATCTGCACGAGACGCTGGGTCATCGCCACTACCAGGGTTCCCCGGACCTGGACGACGTGCTGCTGGCCAGCCACATGGTGGACCGCATGTACGACGTGCTGGCCGACGAGGACGAGTTCCGCTCCCACGACCGGCTGATCGGCCACTTCGCCGCTTCCCTGGAGGCTGGGCGGCCTTACACCACCCGGGAATTCCTCTTCCGCCTGGGGCGCTTCCTGTGCGAACGGGCCGGGGACGAGGGCATTCTCACTGCCGCCGCGCGCGCGGGCGTGCCCGTCTACTGCCCGGCGATCGGCGACAGCTCGATCGGCATCGGCATCGCCATGCACCGGCAGATGGTCGGCAACCGGCTGATGTTCGACGTCATCGGCGACGTGCTGGAAACCGCCCGCCTGGCCAGCAGCGCCCCGACCGCCGTGGTCTACTTCGGCGGGGGCACTCCGAAAAACTTCATCCAGCAAACCGAGGTGACCCTGCTGAACATCGGCGAGCAGGCCGAGGGCCACAAGTACGCCATCCAGATCGTCACCGACGCGCCGCACTGGGGCGGCCTTTCCGGCTGCACCTTCCAGGAGGCGCAAAGCTGGGGCAAGATCGCGCGCGATGCGCACATGGTCACCTGCCATTGCGATTCCACCATCGCCCTGCCCCTGCTGGTCACCGCCTTGCTGGAGCACAAGGAACTGATCGCCCGGCGGCGCCGGCCCCGCTTCGATCTGGAAGGCCCGGAGCTGGCGGTCCACTGGCCGGAGGCCGGGCAGGGATGAGCGAGCTGGACTACGACGCAGTTCTCGCCGAGCTTCTGGTGGGCCGCTATCCGGCCGCGGCCGAGGACGTCGAGCACCTCCGGGCGCGGGAAGGGGTGAGCGCCGCCCTCAGTTTGCAAACCGACGAAGACCTGCGGGGGCTGGGCCTGGAGTGGGCGGAGATGGCCGGTTGGTGGGCCGCCGCGGGCATCCGCTGCCTGCGCATGCCGGTCCGGGACGGCTACTTGGAGGAGCTGCGCGCACGCCTGCCCGCATGCGTGCGGGCCTTGGACGAACTGCTGGCGGCCGGCCACCGGGTGTATCTGCATTGCTCGGCGGGGATGAACCGCTCGCCCAGCGTGGCCGTGGCCTGGCTGGTGTGGCGGCAGGGCATGAGCCTGAAGGAGGCCCTCGCCCTGGTCAAGGCCCGGCGGCCCTGCGCCGATCCCTACCGGGCGGCCATCGAGGCGGCCCTGCGAGACCACCCCAGCTTGTAAGCGGCGGCAAGCCGGGCCGGCTTCAGCGCTTGCTGAGATCGCGGATGAAGATGTCCTTGAACTTCATGTTGCCCTGGCCGCCGGAGTGCAATTGCAGGGCGATGTAGCCGTCGAAGGAACGCGGCGCCGGGTCGGTGAAATCCACCATCAGCACGCCGTTAAGCTTGCAAATGTAGCGGTGGCCCTCCACCTTCATGAACATGTCGTTCCACTCGTAGGGCCGGATGACGGTTTCATTTTCGGGCGCCGGCCAGACGACCCAGGCCCGGCCGTCGCCGTAGACCCCGCAGGTGTGGTGGTTGAGGGTGCGGTCAATTTCGAACTGCAAGCCCTGGCTGACGTTGGCGGTGCCGGGCTGGAAGTCGGTGTGGAAGAAGACGCCGCTGTTGCCGTCGGCCTCGGCCTTGAAGCGCAACGAGAGTTCGAAATCCTTGTAGGTTTTCTCGGTGCGCAGGTAGCCGTACTCCTTGGTGACGCCCTGGCCGTGAATGACGCCGTCTTGGACTTCCCACTTCTCGTTGCCGACTTTGACCCAGCCGGTCAGATCCTTACCGTTGAACAGGGAAACCCAGCCGGTTTCCGGGGGTTTGGGCCGTTCGGCGCGAGGCGCCTGGGCCCGGGCGAGGGGAGCGCCGGCCGCCAGCAGGGCGGCGGAAGCCAACAGAGTGCGCAGCATGGGGATTCTCTCCGAACCGGACATGATAGCGAGAACCAGGGGCCGCCTGCGGGCGGCCCGAACCGCACTCCACTCAGCGGGTCAGCAAGCCGCGGACACGCAACCAGTCGGCCAGGCGGGCCGGCCAGGAGGAAAGCACCGGATCGTTAGGGGCCAGGCCGACGCCGTGGCGCCCGCGCTCGTAAATGTGCAGTTCGGCCGGCACGCCCGCCCGGCGCAAGGCGAGGTAAAAGAGGATGCTGTTTTCCGGCGGCACGCCTTTGTCCTCTGTGGTGTGAAACAGGAAGGCAGGCGGCGTTTGGGGGGTGACCTGTTTCTCATTGGAAAGGCTTTCGAGCAAGGCGGCCTCGGGGTTCTCGCCCAGCAGATTGCGCAACGAGCCTTTGTGGACGTACGGGGTGGTGAAGCTGATCACCGGGTAGGCCAAGATGAGGAAATCCGGACGGCAGCCGGCCCGTTCGACGGGATCGGCGGCGTTGGGATCGCCGGCGTCGAAGTGGGTGGCGGCGGTCGAGGCCAGGTGCCCTCCGGCGGAGAACCCCCAGATCCCGATGCGATCCGGGGCCAAGCGGAAGCGGTCTGCGCGCGAGCGCACCAGCCGGATGGCGCGCTGGGCATCTTGAAGAGGCGCCGGATGGCGATAGCGGGGAGCATGGCGGTAGCGGAGGACGAAAGCCGCTACGCCCAGCGAGTTCAACCATTCGGCCACTTGCCGGCCCTCGTGGTCCAAGGCCAGAGTGGCGTAACCGCCGCCGGGGCAGACCACGACGCCGGCCCCGACCGCCTTCTCGGGCGGGGGCAAGTAGGCGGTGAGGGTGGGTCGGTCGGCCTCTTGTTCGCCCACCGCGCCGGGAGCTCCGGCGGGCCACAGCAGAATGGTTTCGGGATCGGCGACCGCAAGCAACGCCAGTAAGACGGGTAGGGGCATAGGGAGTAATGTATCGCCCGGCGGGGAAACCGTCCGGCGAGGGACATTGCTAGCATAGCAGCATGTTAGGGATCGAACCGCGGGCGGCCCGGGCGGTTTGGACGGTCCTGCTGGTGGCGCTGGCGGCGTTTCTGCTGTATCGCGTCCGGCGGGTGCTCTTCGTGCTGTTTGCGGCGGTGTTGCTGGCCTACCTGCTGGCGCCGGTGCTGAACCTGCTGAACCGGTTCACGCGGCGTCGGCTCTCGCGGGCCCTGTCGCTGGCGGTGGTGTATCTGTTGCTTTTGGGGCTGGTGGCGTTGTTCGGCGCGGTGGTGGGCAACCGGGTCAGCCAGGACGCGGCGGCGATGGCGGCCAAGTTCCCCGACTGGGCGAAGAATCTGGAGACGGAGTTGCGCGCGCCGGAGCCGCAGTGGCTGGCCCCGGCCAAGCAGGCGGTGGCGAACGCGATTCGGGAGAAGCTGGAAAACCTCGGGCAGGCGGCCCTACCGCTGATCCAGCAGGCGACCGCGGGCGTGATGTCGCTGGTGGGCGGGCTGATCATCCTGGTGATCGTCCCGGTCTTGAGCTTTTTCCTGCTGAAAGACGGGGCGGAGTTGAAGGCGCGGGCCTTGAGCGGCTTGTCGCGCCAGAAGCGGGCCTTGTGGGAGGACGTGCTGGCGGACGTTCACCGGCTGCTGGGGCAATTCATTCGAGCCCTGGTGTTGCTCTCGGCGGCCACGTTCGTGGCTTACGGGGCGGCCTTCGCCCTGATGGGGATTCCCTACGCGCTGCTGCTGGCGACAGTGGCGGGAGTGCTGGAGTTCATTCCGGTGCTGGGTCCGCTGGCGGCCGCCGCGACGATCGTGCTGGTGGTGATCATCTCGGGCCACGGGTCGCTGTGGGGGACGCTGGCGTTCCTGGGGGCCTACCGGCTGTTCCAGGACTACGTGCTGCAACCCCACCTGATGAGCGCCGGTTTGGCGTTGCATCCGGTTCTGGTGATCGCCGGGGCGCTGGCGGGAGAAGCGATCGCGGGGGCGCCCGGGATGTTCCTGTCGGTGCCGGTGATGGCCACGCTGCGGATTCTTTACCTGAGGCTGGTCGGCGCCCGCCGGCCGGCAGAATGGACCGCCTAAGACTCTTCCGGCGTGAGCCGGACCGCCCGTGCGGTTAGCACGGAGGGCTAAATCACGCGGCCTCCTTCCGGCGTGAGCCGGACCGCCCGTGCGGTCAGCACGGAGGGCTAAATCACGCGGCCTCCTTCCGGCGTGAGCCGGACCGCCCGTGCGGTTAGCACTTCGGGCGGGCTGGAGCGCCGTCCAATTGCCAGGGAAGCCGCCGGCTGCACGGGTCTTGCCGGGTTCGCCCGGGGCTTGCTACCATCCGAATACCCGACCCAGGCGCCGGGTCGGGTTTGAAGGCGAAGGCCGGTATGCGCAGGACCCCGTTGATTCAGTCGCTGAGCGTGATCGTTCGCGGCTCCGTCAATTACTTCACCGGCCGCCCCATTGTGGTTTCCTTCGAGGTGACCGACAGTTGCACCTGCTGGTGCCGGCACTGCGATCACGGCGGCCCCAAGGACGACTCGCGCAACCTCCCGCCGGAGCAGTACCGCCGGTACGTGCGGGCTTTGCGCCCGTGCGTGGTGCAGATCTCCGGGGGCGAGCCCTTGCTGCGGCGGGATTTGACCGAGATCGTGCGAGCCATCAAGAATCCCCGGACGGGCCTGCCCTACACGATTCTGGTCTCGAACTGGTCGCTGATGACCGAGGAGCGTTATTTGGAGCTGCGCCAGGCGGGCGTAGATCAGTTTTCGGTGAGTCTGGATTTCCCGGACGAGCGGCACGACGAATTCCGGCGCCACCCCGGGCTGTACCGGAAGTTGAGCCGGCTGGCGCCGCGGCTGGCGGCGCTGGGCTACGACGACATCGTGCTGAACACCTGCATCACGAGCGCCAATGTGGGCGAGATCAACGCCGTCGCCGACCGGGCGCGGCAGTGGGGGGTGAACATCTGCTACAGCGCGTACTCGCCGCGGCGCACGGGCTGCCGGGATTACTTCCTGAACCGCCCCGAGCAGCTCGCCGAACTGAACCGGCAACTGGACCGGATCGAGGCCCGGCGGGACGCCAGCAACTGGATCGTCAACGCGCCCAGCACGATCGAGGCCACCCGGCGGTACTTCGAGCAAGGCGGCGCGCCCGGCTGCATGGCGGGCCTGCGCTTTCTGGTGGTGACCTGCGACGGCCGGCTCCAGCCCTGTTCGATGCAGTTTCAGCGTTACGCGCTGGAAGAGCGCCGGCGGATGATCGAGGAATTCACCCGGCGGAACGATTGCCGGGAGTGCTACGTTTCAATCCGCTCGTACGTGGACAAGACCTGGCCGCAGCTCGCCCGAGAGTACATCGGGAGTTTCTTTTCGTTCCGGCGGCGCTGGGAGGGCGTGCGGCGCGCGGCTGAGGAGGAGCCGGAGGAGGCCGTCACGGCTTCTTCGGGGGCTCGACCGGCTCGCCGTAGCGAATCTGCACGTCGCTCTTGAACTGCTTGTAGTTTTCGTAGAGCACCCGGAGGCGGATGGGCTGGGGACCGCCTTCGAAGTACAGCGTGTCGTCGGCCCCGGTCCAGGTGGGGAACCAGTATTTGCCGTCAATCTGCTCGCGATAGGTCTCGAACTTGGGGAACTGGTTGTCGGAGCCTTTCTTGAGCAGTCCCACGCCGCGCCCGTAGGTCTTGACGATTTGCAGGTCGCGGTCGTCCACCCAGATGAGGCCCTGGAAATAGCGCCGGCCCGCTTCCAGCTTCTTGGGCTTGACGGCGAAGACGTAGCAGGGGATCTGGTCGGCGTTCTGCTTGCCGAGGTAACGGACGTAGTACTGGCCGATCTCCTCGCTGGTCAGCACGAAAGGCTGCACGTCGCGCAGGTCCTGCATGTCCTCGGGCGTCAACTGAATGCGGCGCAGGGTGGAGACTGGGGCCCGCACGACGCGTTCGGTGCGTTTGCCCTCGGGCGAGAAGATGATGTCGGAGACCAGCTCGTGGCGGCCGCGGACGACGCCGCCTTCATCGAGCTCCTCGATCCGCATGGTCTGCCGGTAGGTGTAGTTCTCGCGCGCCCGGGCGAACTCGCTTTCCTTGGCGGCGAACTTCTGGATGATGGCCTGGATCTCCGCCTCCGAGAGGCTGGGCTGATCGGCGGGCGAGGCGGCGAAGGCCGGAAGGACAGCCAAGATCAGAAGGCGCATATGCCCTCCCCGCTAACTAGGATGGGGCTCCGGCAGATTGGGTTTCAAGCCCGGCGGGCGCGGCGGCGCGCGCTATGATGGGGAGGGGGCGAGGATGCCGACGCTGGCCGAGGTGCTGGCCGAACAGGTTCGTCCCGCCGAGCTCTGGGAACGGCTTGACGAGCGGCGGATTCGCTGCTATGCCTGCGGGCATCGCTGTCCGATTTTCGAGGGACAGGCCGGCGTGTGCAAGGTTCGCTTCAACCGCGGCGGCGTGCTGTACGCTCCCTGGGGCTACGTCGCCAGCGCCCAGTGCGATCCGATCGAAAAGAAGCCCTTCTTCCACGCGGCGCCCGGCGGGCTGGCGTTCAGTTTCGGGATGCTGGGCTGCGATCTGCACTGTTCGTACTGTCAGAACTGGGTCACCTCGCAAGCCTTGCGCGATCCGCGCGCGGGCGCCGGCTTGTACCGCACCGATCCCGAGCGACTGGTCCGCGAGGCGAAGGCGTTGGGGGCGGACGCCGTGGTCAGCACCTACAATGAGCCGTTGATCACCGCCGAGTGGGCGGCGGCGGTTTTCCAACCGGCCCGCGCCGCCGGGCTGCTGACCGGCTTCGTCTCCAACGGGAACGCCACGCCGGAGGCGTTGCAATACCTGCGGCCTTGGCTGGATCTGTTCAAGGTGGATTTGAAGAGCTTTCGCGACCGCCGCTACCGCGAGCTGGGCGGGCGGCTGGAGCCTGTGCTGGAGAGCCTGCGGCGGATCCACGAGCTGGGCTTCTGGCTGGAAGTGGTGACGCTGGTGGTGCCGGGCTTTAACGACTCGGAGGAGGAGCTGCGCGACATCGCCGGTTTCCTGGCCGGGCTGTCGCCGGACATTCCCTGGCACGTGACGGCCTTCCATCCGGACTACAAGATGAGGGGCGTACGAGCCACCCCGGCCGAGACCCTGCTGCGGGCGGCGCGGATCGGGCGCGAGGCGGGCCTGAATTTCGTTTATGCGGGGAACCTGCCGGGGGGAGTCGGTCCTTGGGAGGATACTCATTGCCCGGGCTGCGGGCTGCGGCTGATCGCCCGCCGCGGCTACCGGATCCTGGAGTATCGCCTGACGGCGGAGGGGCGCTGCCCCGGCTGCCGCAGAGCCATCCCCGGACGCTGGCAGGATCGGACCCGGGGCGTCCGGGTAGTCCACCCGGCCGCCGGCCGGGAAGGGAGCGGCTGAGCAGCGCGGCGGGCTGGGCGGTGCGGACGGCGCAGGCGGCTGCGTATAATTCAAGGCGGTGCGCCAAGCAAACCGCCGCCAAGCGCTGTGTTGCCTGCTGGGATTCTCGGCGGCCGCATGCCGGCCGAAGGCGCGTCCTTTGACGGTGGGGGCGGCTTATCCGCGGCGGCAGGCGGTGCTTTGCGAGATCATCGCGCAGCATTTGGAAAGCCGGCTGGGCGGCGCCGCCGTGCGGAATCCGGATTTGGGCGGCAGTCTCGCGGCGCATGACGCGCTGATCAACGGCCGGGTGGACCTCTATGCGGAGTGCACCGGGGCGGCGCTGACGGTGATTCTGAAGCGGCCGGCGGACAGGCGCCCGGAGGTGGTTCTGGAACGCGTCCGGCTGGAATACGGCCGGTTGCAATTGCAGTGGCTGGATCCCCTCGGCTTCGAAGACGGCTTCGTGATGGTGGTGCGGGCCGAACAGGCGCGGCGGCTGGGGCTGGAGAAATTGAGCGAGGCCGCGCGCGTGGAAGGGGGCTGGCGCCTGGCTGCCGGCCGGGAGTTCCTCATGCAGCCGGACGGGATGGCGGCCTTGATGCAAGCTTACAATCTCCCGTTGAGGGGCGGCCCGCAAGCGAGGGAGGCGGAGGCGGCCTATCGGGCGCTGCGGGAAGGCGAGGCGGACATGGTGGCCGGCAACGCAACCGACGGCGAGCTGGCGGCCGAGGACTTGCAAGTCCTCGCAGACGACCGCCAAGGGTTCCCGCCTGGCCAGGCCGCCCTGGTGGTTCGCGCGGAGGCGCTGGCGCGGCATGCGGATCTGCGCCCGGCGGCGGCGGAGCTCGCGGGCCGCCTTTCGACCGCTCGGATGCGGGAATTGAACCGGCGCCGCCAGGAGGGACGCCCGGCGGCGGCGCTGGCGGCGGAGTTTCTCCGAAGCGCAGGAGGGGGAGCGCCGGGCGGCGCGTCCCGGCCCGTACAATAGGATCATGGTGCGCAGGCCGGGGCGGACGGCGCGGCTCGGCTGGTGGGCCCGGACGGCGGTCCTGCTGGCGGTGCTGGGCGCCGGTTGCAGCCGTGAGACCACTACGCTGGACGAGTTGAACAGCCGGACCGTGATCCTGCCCGGCGGCCAGAACATCCGGGTGGAAGTGATGACCCACCCCACCGACATGATGCGGGGCATGATGTTTCGCGACCGGCTGGATCCGGACCGCGGCATGTTGTTCGTGCACGGCAGCCCGGGCAACTATCCCTACTGGATGTACCAGGTGCGCATTCCGCTGGATATTCTGTGGCTGGACGAGCGGCGGCGCATCGTGGAAATTTCGCCCAATACCCCGCCCTGCTTGAAAAAGGCCAGCGAGTGTCCCAACTACGGGGGCAACCAGAAGGCGCTGTTCGTGCTCGAGCTGGCCGGCGGCATGGCCGCCCGCTACGGGTTGAAGCTGGGCGATACGCTGACATTCTGAGAAACAAACCGGTGCGACGGCCATGACGCAAGAGCAAATGCGAGCCCTGCTGGAAGCGGTTCGGGACGGTTCGCTCGAAGTCGAACAAGCGCTGGAGCGGCTGCGCCACCTGCCCTTCGAAGACCTGGGCTTCGCCAAGGTGGATCATCACCGCGCGTTGCGGCAAGGCATGCCCGAGGTGGTGTTCGCCTTGGGCAAGACGCCCGAGGAAGTGGCGGGCATCGCCGAGCGGCTGCTCGAACAGTCGCCCAACGTGCTGATCACCCGGGCCGATCCCTCGGTGGCCGAGCGCGTTGCGCGGCTGTGCCCTGAGGCGGAGTACTTCCCGCGTTCCCGCGCTCTGCGGGTGTGGCGGGAGCGCACGATCCGCGGCAAGGGCAAGATCGCCGTGGTCTCGGCCGGCACCAGCGACCTGCCGGTGGCCGAGGAGGCCCAAGTGACCGCGGAGGTGATGGGCAACCAGGTCGAGGGCATCCACGACGTGGGAGTAGCCGGCATTCACCGGCTGATGAGCAGCCGGCAGCGGCTGGCGGAAGCGCGCGTGATCGTGGTCTGCGCGGGCATGGAGGGGGCCCTGCCCAGCGTGGTGGGCGGCATGGTCGGCTGCCCGGTGATCGCGGTGCCCACCAGCGTGGGTTACGGCGCCAGCTTCCGGGGCCTGGCGGCCCTGCTGGCGATGCTGAACAGTTGCGCCAGCAACGTCACGGTAGTCAACATTGACAACGGATTCGGTGCGGGCTACGTGGCCGGCCTGATCAACCGGCTCTGAAGCTCAGGCCGAGCGAGCGGTCAGCGACTGCGGCTGGGCTTCCTCGATCGCCATCCAGACGCCGAACAAGGGAGTGGGATCGCCGCGTCCCCAGCGGTTCACCTTCCACTGGGCGCGCAGATACTGAATCTGAGGATTCTCGGAGAGATCCAAAAGGAAGCGGTAGACGCCGCAATAGAATTTCTGGGGCAGAGCCAGCAGGGGCCGCGGGCCCCAGTCGCTGCGGTCGGCCGAGCCCCAGATGGCCACTTCCAGACTTTCCTGTTCGATGATTCGGGTGATCCCCAGCGTCAGCAGCAAGAGCTTGCCCTGAGCCGGGCCCAACGGGATTTCCGGACCGGCCCCGTCCTGCCGGATCACGGCTTCGGGTATGAGGAACGCGGGCAGCATGTCGGCCAGAGCCGAAGCCGGAGAAATTTCCCCCGCTCCAGCTCAGTTATTAGTCTCGCATAATCGCCCGCCAGCAGGGCAAAGAAAATCGCCGGCCGGCCCGAGATCCCGGCCGGCCTCAAAGCACGTCGGCGAAGCCGCGCTTGAGGTGGCGAAAGAACAGGCCGCCCAGGGCGAACATGATCAGGGCGGCCGCGCACAGCGCCCCCAGCTCCCGCAAGTTCACGGGCAGATCGGTGAGCAACCGCTCGCGGTAGGCCTCTACGAAATGGGTCATCGGGTTCAGGCGGATCAGCCACAACAGATGGGGCGGAATCTGCTCCTTGGTGATGAAGATGGGCGTCAGCCAGAACCAGGCGGTCAGCCCCACCAACAGCACGTGCGCGGTGTCCCGCAGGTAGACATTGAGGCTGGAAACCACCCAACCCAGGCCCACCGCGAACAACCCCAGCAGCAACATGTACACCGGCAGCACAAGGATGCCGGGACCGAAATGCCCGCCCCAGACGCCGATCGCCCCCACCGCCAGGACCAGGGCCATCAGATGGTTGATCAGCGAGGACAGAAAGATGGAGACCGGGGCCAGCTCGGCGGGAAACAGCGTCTTGGTGATCAGCCCCTTGTGCTCCAGCAGGCAGGCGGCCGAGCGCTGCACGGTGTCCTGAAACAACAGCCAGGGCAGGAATCCGGCGAACAAGAACAGCGTGTAATTCTGGGTGATTTCACTGGGCGGCAGGCGGACCTTCAGGCAAGTCTGAAAAACGAAGGTCCAACTGGCCAGCAGCACCAGGGGGTGGATCAGGCCCCACAGCCAGCCGGCGGCCGAGCCGACGAAGCGCTGCTCGAAATCGCGCCGGACAAGCTGAACGAGCAGGCTGCGCCGCTCGACGAGGTTGTAAAGGAAATGCCGGCCCGGCCAGTACGCCATCACTTTCGTATTGTACTGAGGCGTTCGGCCGCGGGCTTGACGCAGGCCGGCCCGATCGCCCATGCTGTTAGCAACGAGAGGGCGGCATGTGGCGCAGCGCCAGGCAACTGCGCGGATACACCGTGGCGGGCAGCGACGGGCCGATCGGCAAGCTGGACGACGTCTACTTCGAGGAGGCCGGCTGGAAGGTGCGGTACCTGGTCGTCAAGACCGGCGGGTGGCTTCTGGAACGGCTGGTGTTGCTGGCCCCCGATTGCGCCGGCCCGCCTGATCCGGGGCGCCGGACCCTTCCCGTCGCTTTGAGCCGCCAGCAGGTGCGGGACAGCCCGCCGGTGGAGGCCGTCCTGCCGGTCTCGCGCCGCAGCGAGATCGAGTTGGCCGCCTACTACGGCTGGCCGGACTACTGGATCGGAGACGCGGCCTACGCCGCCGGCGCCGTCTATGTGCCGACCCCGGGGCAGGAGCCGGCCGCGACCGGCGTGACGCCGCCCGCCGAGCAGACGGCGCTGCGCAGCGCCCGGGAACTCGCCGGCTACCACCTTCAGGCAGCCGACGGCGAAATCGGCCATATCGAGGACTTCCTGATCGAGGATGCCGGTTGGGTGGTGCGTTACCTCTCGGTAGACACGCGCAACTGGCTGCCGGGACGGCGGGTGCTGGTGGCCGCCGAGTGGATTCGCCGGATTGATGAGGCCGGCCTCAAGGTCCTCACGGATCTGCCGCGGGAGCGGATCCGGAGCGCTCCGGCCTACGATCCGGCGGCGCCCCTGACCCGGCAACAGGAGGCGCGCCTTTACGAGCACTACGGGCGGAGGAAATACTGGGAGTAGCCGGCCGCGAAGCGGCGGGAGGAAACCATGGCGGAGGTTGTTTTTCAGATCGCGGATCAGGAGCTTCGAGCGGAGTGGACGGACTCGCCCACGGCGCGGCGGATCCTGGAGGCCCTGCCCATCGAAAGCACCGGGAACTACTGGGGCGGGGAGTTCTACTTCCCGATCCCGGTCAAGGCGGGGGCCAGCCCCGAGGATGTCGAGGTGGTGGAGCCGGGCACCGTGGCCTATTGGCCGGCGGGGGCGTGCCTGTGCCTGTTTTGGGGTCCGACGCCGGCCAGCCAGGGCGAGGAGTGCCGGGCGGCCAGCCCGGTGACGGTGGTGGGCCGGATCCGGAACCCGGAACTGCTGCCGGGGCTGCGGGGCCGCAAGGTGCGGGTAAGCCTCCCGTAGGGGGGAGGATTAAACCGGGGCCCGGTTTCGGCCGATAAAGCTAAGGGGAGTCGCGGGCCGGAGCCCGGCGGGCCGCCGCCCCGCGAGCACAACGTGAAGATCAACGAGGCTTATCTCTCGGGCGCTGCCGCTTCTCAGCTCCAGCAAACCCAGCAGACCGCCGGCGCTGCTCCGAGCCGCTCGGAACCTTCCCAAAAACCCGCCGCCTCGCCGGCCGATAGCGTGGGCCTGTCGGAGCTCTCGGTCCGGTTGCTCGAGCTGAGTCGCGCCGAGCCGCCTGAGCGGGCCGCTCGCCTGGAGCGTCTGGCGGCGGAGGTCCGCAGCGGCCGGTATCAGGTGGACTCGCTGGCTCTGAGCCGGCGCCTGATTGACGACGCCCTGGAAGGCCCGCCATGAGCTCTGCCGAGGCCGGAGCCTTGGCCTGGGCGGCAGCCGCCCGACGGCGCCTCGATCCGGTCTGCCGAAGCCTGTTGAGTCCGAGCGCAGCGAGCCTGGGGGCGGCGCTGGAGGATCTGGGGGCGGCGCAGGAAGCCTTGGAGGCGCTGAGGAGCGCCTGCCGCGAGGGCAGGGCCGAAGAGGGGGGAGCGGTGCGGGCAACCCTCGAGCAGATGCGGCGGCAAGCCCGGCTGATCGCCGCTCTGCTGGAGCACGCAGCCGGCTGGCATCGGGAATGGGCCCGCCTGCTGGGCGCGCTGAGCAGCGGCTACACTGCGCAAGGCGAACCTGCCTCGCCAACCCCGGGGCCGTCCTGGTCGCTGGAGGGCTGAAGGAGGGCGCATGGCCGGGTTCCTCTCCTCGCTGGGGGCGACGGCGAACGCCCTGCGCGTCTTCGAAAAGGCCCTCACGGTCACGCAGAACAACGTGGCCAACGCCTCGACCCCGGGCTTCGCCAAGCAGACGCTCTATCTGGAGGCGGTCCCCTTCGCGCCGGATCTGGGCTTGCCCGGGGGCGTGCGCGCGGCCCGGCTGGAGAGCGCCCGCCAGGAATACGCCGAGCGCGCGGTGCAAGTGCGCCAGTCCATTCACAGCCGCTCGGAGGAGACCGCGGCCGCGCTGTCGCGCATCGAAGGGCTGTTCGACGTCTCGGGCGAGGCGGGCCTGCCCGGAGCGCTCACGGCGCTGTTTGCGAGCATCACTTCCTGGAGCGTGGCCCCCAATGACACGGTGGCCCGGCAGGCCGTTCTGGAGCGCGCCCGCGATCTGGCCAGCCGTTTCCGGGAAACCGCCGCAGCGCTGGGGGATGCCTCCTTCCAGACCTCAACCCAGATTCAGAACACGGTCAGCGGCATCAACAGCCTTCTGGGGCGGGTGCGCGAGCTCAACGTTCTTTATCGCCAGGACATCCGCAACCTGGAAGACCCGGCGCTGGATGCCCGGCTGCACGATACGCTGGAACAACTGGCCGAGTCGGTGGACTTCACCGCTTTGCGGCACGAGGATGGTTCGGTGACCATCCTGCTGGGCGGGCAGACGCCCCTGCTGGTGGGCGATCAGCAGTTTGAGATTTCGGCCGACACCTCCGGGGATCAAGCCGTGATCCTGGACGCCAACGGGCGGGACATCAGCTCTCAGATCTCCCAGGGCCGTCTGGCGGCGCAGTTGGCCTTTCGCAATCAGACCGTACCCGGACTGCTGTCCGAGTTGAACCGGCTGGCGGCGGCGATCGCCGACCGCGTCAATGCCATCCTGGAGGCGGGCCTGGACCGGGAGGGCCAGCCGGGCGCGGCGCTGTTCGCCTACGATGCGCCCGAGCTGGCGGCGGCCACGCTGCGCGTCACCGCGATCGAGCCGGGGCAGTTGGCCGCGGCCACGGCCTCGGCGCCGGGAGGCAACGGCAACGTGCTGGCCTTGATGGAGCTGGCGGAATCGCCCGAGCTGGACGGCTTCAGCTTCATCGGCTTTTACGGCACGCTGGCGCGGAGGGTAGGAACGCTGCTGGAGGACGCGCGCCAGGACAGCGCCCAACACGAGCAGATGCTGCTGCAAGCCCGCTGGCTGCGGGAGCAGGCCTCCAGCGTATCGCTGGACGAGGAGGCGGTCCGCCTGATCCAGTTCCAGCGCTCCTACGAAGCGGCGGCCAAGATGATCCGGGCCATTGACGAGTTGCTGGAGACGGTCCTGGGCCTGCTGCGATGAGGGCTCCGAGATGATCCGTGCGCTGGACAGTTCCTCTCAGCGGTTTCTGGCGGACCTGGAGCGCATTCAACAGCGGGTGAACCGTGCGCAGCGGCAGATCAGCTCCGGCCTCAGAATTGCGGAGGCGTCGGACGGGCCCGATCAGGTGGGAGAGCTGCTGGCCGCCAAGGCGCGCCTGGACCGAGGCGTGGAAATCCGGCTGACTCTCGCCCGGGTGAAGGCCGAGGTGGACACGGGCGAGCAAGCTCTCCAGTCCGCTGTGAGGGTGCTCGAGCGGGCGCTGACGCTGGGCGTTCAAGGGGCCAACGCCACCCAGACGCCCGCCTCGCGGCGCACACTGGGGACCGAGGTTCAGGCTCTGCTGGAGCAGATGGTGGCGCTGGCCGCCACGCGGGTCGAGGGCCGCTACATCTTCAGCGGGGACGCCGACCAGACGGCGCCCTACACGCTGGATCTCGCGGTGCCCAACGGCGTGAGCGCCTATGCGGGCGCTCAGGCCACGCGCGAAATCCTGCACCCGGCGGGCGCCCGCTTCCGTATCGCCCGCTCGGGCCAGGAGATTTTCGAAGACCCCGCGGCCGGGGTGTTTGCCGCTCTGAACGCTTTGCGCACCGCGCTGGAAAACGGACCGAGCGTGCCGCCCGGGGACCCCGATTATCAGACCCAGTTCGACGCCCAGACCGCGGCCATCGAGCAAGCCCTGACGGACCTGCGCAAAGCCCACGAGCATCTGGACGTCGAGCTGGGCTTTTACGGGACGCTCGAAAACAAGGTGGAGGAGGCGCTCAACTTCGCCCAGAGGCTCGAAATACGCGAGCAAAACCTGCTGAGCGCGATCCGGGACGCCGACGTCACCGAAGCGGCTCTGGCCCTCAGTCAGGCTACCACCCATCAGCAGGCCGCCCTGGCGGCGCGGGCCCGGATGCGGCGGGGCAGCCTGTTCGATTACCTGGGTTGAGGCGGGGCGGCCGCCGGCGCTCGAGAGGAAACCAAGAGGCGGCGCCGGAGCGCATCCAGGGCGGTCTGCGCCGCGAAGCCGCGGACCCGCTCGCGATCGCCCAGGAAGCGGAAACAGCGGGCCTCGACGCCTTCCGGGCCGGCCACGGCGATGTAGACCGTCCCCACGGGCGCCGTCCGGCTGCCCCCGCCCGGACCGGCCACCCCGGTGACGGCCAGAGCGTAGGTCGCGCCGGTGCGCCGGCAAGCACCCTCGGCCAGAGCGCAAGCGACCGGCTCGCTGACCGCGCCGTGCCGCTCGAGCAGCTCGCCCGGCACGCCCGCCAGGGCGATCTTGGTCCGGTCGTTGTAAACCAGGAACCCGCCCAGGAAATAATCCGAGCTGCCGGGAATGGAAGTGATCCGTTCGGCCAGCAGCCCCCCGGTGCAGCTTTCGGCCACCGCCAGAGTGGCCGAACGCGCCCGCAGCAGCTCGCCCACGACCTTTTCCATGGGCTCGCCGCGCGAGTAGATGCGATCCCCGAGGAGGGCCTCGATTTGACCGCCCAGCTCTTCCAGCAGTGCTTCGGCCTCCTGTTGGCTGGAACAGCGGGCGCGCAGGTGGACCTGGATATCGCCCGGCGCGGCCAGCACCGTCGTGGCGGGGTTCGCGTAGCGCTTGTAGACCGGCGAGATGCGCTGATCCAGATCCGATTCCGCCAGGCCGGTGACGCGGTAGACGCGCGTGCGGATGACCAGCGGCGGGACCAGAGGCGCCAGCCGGGGCAGGACGTGGCGGCTGAACATCGGCTTGAGCTCGCCGGGCGGGCCGGGCAGCAGGACCACCGCGCGCTCGCCCTGGCGGATCCACTGCCCAGGCGCGGTGCCCACTTCGTTGGGCAAAGCCTCCGCCCCCTCGATCAGGAAGGCCTGCCGCCGGTTGATCTCGGCCATCACGCGATGGGCGCTGCGGAAGCGGCGTTCGATCGCCTCCAGCAGCTCGGGCACGAAGACCAGCGGGCGTCCCAGCGCCTGGGCCACCGCCTCGCGCGTGACGTCGTCCTCGGTGGGACCGAGCCCCCCGCTGACCAGCAGCAGGGGTGTGCGCTCGAGCGCCGCCCGTACGGCGGCGGCCAGACGCTCGCGCTCATCGCCCACTACCATCTTCATAACCAGCTCGATGCCCAGCTCGTTGAGCTGCTGGGTCAACCAGAGGGAGTTGGTATCCAGCCGGGCGGGGGTGAGCAGTTCCGAGCCCACCGCGATGATTTCGGCCTGCATGACTAAATCAGGGGCCGGCCCTTGATGCCCACCTCCACGCGGAACAGCGCGTTGTTGGTGGCCACGATCAGAGCCCGCGAGGGGGTGAAGGCCAGGCCCACGATGTTGGGCCCGGACAGGAACAGCTCGGCCTTGCGGTCGGGGCCGATCCGGACCACGCCCTTGCGGCCGCCCAGCGAGGCGGCCACGTAAAGGCGGCCCTCGGCGTCGAAGGCCAGCCCTTGCGGCCGGCCCAGGCCGCGGTAGAAGACCTCGACGTCGCCGGCCGGCGAGACGCGGTAGACGCAATCGAAGCTGGAGGTGGTGGGTCCGGTGACGTAGAGGTAGCGGTCAGGCCCGAAGGCCAGATGGTAAGCCGAGATCGAGGGCTCCAGGGTGGCGAAGACGTATATCTGGCGCGTGGGGCTGATCTTGAAGATCGTGCCCTGGCGATCCCCCACGTAAAGGCTGCCCTCCTCATCGAAGGCCAGCCCGGTGGCCACCCCCATGCCCTCGACGTAGACCGACATGTTCCCCGACTCGGTGGCCTGATAGACGATGCCGTCGTAGCGGCTGGAGATGTAAAGCAGCCCCTCGCGGTCCAGGGCCAGGCCGGTGGCGTTCATCAAGTCCGACAGCAGCGGCTTGATGCGGTAGTTCAGGTCCACCTTGTACACCGACACCGGCGTCTTCTGGCCGCGCGAGCCGCTGAAGGTGGTGTAAATGTTGCCCGCCGCGTCCACCGCGGGGTTGCCCACCGGATGCACGTTGTCGGCGATCTGGAGGCCGATCTCACAGGTCCAGGGCGAGCTGGCGTGCTCGCCGTTCTCCACCACCAGTTCTCCCACCGAAGCCCCTTCCGGAACGCGCGCGATGATGAGCGAATCCGACCCGATCACCACCGGCGCCGCCACTTCGCCCAGCCGGACCCGCGGGCGGCGCTCCGAGCGGGCCAGGAACCTGCCCCGGATGTAAAGCTCGCCGCCGGCGATGGCCGCGCCGGGGATCACCTCGGTGATCTGGGGTCTGCCCTCCGAATTTCGTTTGGTCGCCATCGTCAATAAAGATTGAAACATCCCGCCAGCCATAACACAAGCGCCGCATAGAGCCCGGCGGCCAAATCGTCGGCCACGATGCCCCAGCCGCCCGGCAAGGCTTCCGCCTGCCGCACGGGCGGTGGTTTGACGATATCAAAAAGCCGGAACAACAGGAAGCCGGCCAGGGCGCTCTTCCAGTTCAGCACGGCCGCACCCGCCAGCGCCACCCACTGGCCGAGCACCTCGTCCACCACCACCAGGCGCGGGTCTTGGGCCCCTTGGGCTTTCGCCACCCGTCCCGCGGCCCAAATGGCCGGCCCCAACAGCGCCGCTGCCGCAAGAACCATCATCCAGGGACGCCAGCCCCCGTAGCGAACCAGCCCGGCCGCGATCGCCAGGGCGAGGGCCGAGGCCGCGCTGCCCGGCGCCCAAGGAAAACGCCCACAGCCGAACCAGCTCGCCAGCCAGGCGGCCGGGGCGCCTGCTTCAGTCCGACTCGCCGGGCTGCTCACCGCTCTCATCTTCAGCCTCGGCGGGCCGGCCGGAGTTCAGCGGCGTCGAGATAACGTAGCGTTCCTCCAGCCAGTTGCCCAGGTCTATCAGCTTGCAGCGCTGGCTGCAAAAGGGCATGAAGGGATCTCCGAGGGACACCGGTTTTTTGCAGATCGGGCACCTCATGGCTCAGAGGCCGCGGTTTGCGCGGCCAGAATGCGAAACGGCGCGGCGGCCGGAGCTCGCCTTGCGTCCTCTTCGGCCGGCAGCAGGCGTCCGATCAGGTCGTAATCGTGCGCGGCGGTGATTTCGACCGGGCGAATCTCGCCCGCCCGGGGCGGCGCGCCTTCCAGGTCGTTGATCAGGCAAACGCCGTCTATCTCCGGCGCCTGAGTGGGCAGACGGGCCTGCCACAACCACTCGGTCTCGGGGGAAGGGCCTTCGATCAGCGCGGGCAGCCGCCGCCCGAGGAGCGCTCGGTTATGCGCCCGGGAAATCCGCCGCTGAAGGGCCATCAGGCGCCGGCGGCGGTTGTAAATCGTCCGGCGGTCCACTTTCCCGCCCAAGGAATAGCTCGGGGCGGTCTCTTCGTCCGAGTAAGCGAACACGCCCGCGTGCTGGAAGCGGGCCGCCTCCAGAAACCGGCAGAGTTCCTCGAAGTCGCGCTCGGTTTCGCCCGGGAAACCGACGATGAAGCTGCTGCGCAAAGCCACCCCCGGGATGGTGCGGCGAATGCGCTCGATCAGGCGCAGGAAGCCCTCGGCGGAGCCGCCCCGCTTCATGCGTTTCAACACGCTCGGGCTGGCGTGCTGGAAAGGCACATCCAGATAGGGGACCAGCCGCGGATGGGCGGCCATCACCTCAAGCAATCGCCGGCTGAGCCGGTTCGGGTAGGCGTAAAGGAAGCGGATCCAGCGCGGGCCCTCGGCCGGAAGGGCGGCCAGCCGCTCCAGCAACCAGGCCAGCCCGTCCCGCAAGCCGAGGTCCTCCCCGTAGCTGGTGGTGTCCTGGCCGACGAGGATGATCTCGCGCACTCCTTGCGCGAACAGGGCGGCGGCTTCCGCCAGCACCGACTCGGGTCGCCGGCTGCGGAAGCGCCCGCGCAACTGCGGGATGATGCAGAACGAGCAGGGATGATCGCAGCCTTCGGCGATCTTCAGATAAGCGTAATGCGGCGGGGTGGCGAGCAGCCGCGGCGTGCGCTCGTCGTAGAGGTAGGGCGCGGGCGGGCGCGGCCCGGCGGGTCTTCCTTGGCAAGCGGCGGCGATCTGCTCGATCTGGTCGGTCCCCAGGATCGCATCCACCGCGGGAATCTCCCGCCGGATCTGCTCGCCGTAGCGCTCGACCAAGCAGCCGGAGACGATCAGCCGCCGGGCGCGTCCGGCCTGCTTGTAGCGCGCCATCTCCAGGATGGCGTCCACCGATTCCCGCCGGGCCGGCTCAATGAAGGCGCAGGTGTTGACCACCAGCACGTCGGCCTCCTCGGGCCGCGGCGTCAACTGGTGACCGCCGGCAGCCAGCCGGCCCATCATGACCTCGGTGTCCACCAGGTTCTTGGGACAACCCAGACTGACGAAACCGACTTTCAAGGCTTGCGCTCGCGGCCGCGAGGATGCGGTAACCCCAGCATAACACGCAGGCCGGCGGCGTTTGCGCAGCCTGCGCCGGCGGGCGCTTCGCCCGCGCTACACCTTCTCGGGCACCACGAAGGGCTTGCGGTACTCGCGCGTCAGCAAGCGATCGGCCTGCTCGTCGCCGACGAAGCGTTCGCGGGCCGGATCGAACTCCAGGCGGCGCCCCAACCGGTAGGCGATGTTGCCCAGATGCGCCAGAGCGGAGCTGAAGTGCGCGGTCTCGACCGGGGCGTTCAGTTCTTCGGTCTTGCGGCTGCGCACGGCTTGGATGAAATTGGCGTAGTGATCGCCGTCCTCGCTGCGCGTGGGGCCCGGCTGGCGCTTGGGACCGAGGTAGGTCTCGTAGCGGTTGTAGCCCTTGATCAGCAGGATGCCTTCCGAGCCGTAGAAGATATTGCCCACCCCCACGCCCTGCTCATCGTTGGTGCACCAGTGGCGCACGGCTACCTCGATGTACTTGTTCTGCTCGGGATACAGGAAGCCGGCGGTGAGGATCTCGGGCGTCTCCTTGTCGTCGTCCCAGAGGAACTTGCCGCCGGATGCGGTGATGAAGCGCGGCAGCCCGACGCCCAGGCCCCACAGGCACATGTCGGTTTCATGCACGCCCTGATTGCCGATTTCGCCGTTGCCGAAGTCCCAGTGCCAGTGCCAGTTGTAGTGCACCCAGCGGCGGGAGAAAGGCCGCTCGGCGGCCGGCCCCAGCCAGAGGTTGTAATCCAGGTAGGGCGGCGTGGGTTCGAAGGACTTCTTGCCGATCGAGCCGCGCCAGCGATAGATGATCGCGCGGGCCATGTACACCTTGCCGATCACACCCTCCCGCAGCTTGGCGACCGCCTCCTGCACGGCGGGCGAGCTGCGCAGTTGCACGCCGTGTTGAACGATCCGGTTGTACTTGGCGGCCGCCTCGATCATCTTGCGGCCCTCGAAGACGTTGTGCGAGCCGGGCTTTTCGACGTAGACGTCCTTGCCCGCCTGGCAGGCCCAGATGGTGGCCAGGGCATGCCAGTGGTTGGGCGTGGCGATCGAAACGGCGTCAATCGAGCGATCCTCGAAGACGCGGCGCAGGTCGGTCTCGGTGCGCACGCTCCGGCCGTAGGTCTTCTCGAAGGCGGCGGCGCGCGCGGCGGCCACGTTGCGGTCGGGATCGCAGAGCACGACCACCTCGACGTTCTTCAGCTTCTGGAAGCCGGCGATGTGGTCCCGGCCGCGCCCGTTGACGCCCAGGACCGCGACGCGCACCGTGTCATTGGGCGATTTCTGGGCCCAGGAGCGGCTCGCGGCCGCGGCGGAAGCCAGCAGGAAAGTTCGGCGTTGCATGGTGGTGACCTCGAAAGACGATTTCCGGCTCTCAAGAATATCAAATCTCACCGCCCCCCGGCGAAACGGCGCGCCCTCGGCCGGCGGCCGGCTGACTTACACTGAGGGCATGTTGCCGCGCGCCCTCCCCGCCGTGCTCCTCACCGCCTCGGTCCTGGCCGGGCAAGCGCCGCCCGCCGCCCAGCAGGCGCGCCGGGTAGCCGAGTTGCTGCTGGCCGAAAGATACGAAGAGCTGCACGCCGCCTTCAGCGAGGAGCTGAAGGCCCGGCTGAGCCTGGAGACCCTGCGCACCCAGGTCGGTCCTTCGCTCAAGCAGTTGGGCAAACTGGAGCAGGTGGGCGAGCCGGTCCTGCGCAAATCGGGCGAGCTGGAGACGGCGCTGGTGCCGGTGAAGTTCCAGTTCCTGGCGCTCAATGTGGTGGTGACCCTGGACGCCCAGGGCCGCGTGCGCGGCTTGTTGCTGCGCCCTCAGGAAACGGCCGTGAAGTGGGAGCGGCCGGCCTACAGCCGTCCGGACGCCTTCCTGGAGCGCGAGGTGAGCGTGGGCCAAGCGCCCTGGACGCTGCCCGGCACGCTGACCTTGCCGAAAGGTCCGGGGCCCTGGCCGGCGGTGGCGTTAGTGCACGGCTCCGGCCCCCAGGACCGCGACGAGACGGTGGGCAATCACAAGGTGTTCAAAGACCTGGCCGAAGGACTGGCCTCGCGGGGCATTGCGGTCCTGCGCTACGAAAAGCGCACCCGCCAGTACGCCGCACAGATGGCGGCCCAGGTTGATATGACGGTCCGGCAGGAAACCGTCGAGGACGCTCTCAGCGCGGCCGCCCTGCTGCGCGCCACGCCCGAGATTGACCCCAAGCGCGTCTTCCTGCTGGGCCACAGTCTGGGCGGTTATCTGATGCCCCGCATGGCGCGGGAGGCGCCGTGGCTGGCGGGCGTCGTTGTGATGGCGGGCAGCACCCGGCCGTTGGCCGTGCTGATCGTCGAGCAGGCCGAGTACCTGGCCTCGCTCGAGCCGGCCAACCAGCGGCTCAAGCAGCAAGCCGAACGGCTCAAACAGATGGCGGCCGAGATGCAGGCGATCGAGGAGGGCCGGTCCCAGCAGCGCAGCGTCCTGGGCATGCCCGCGGCGTACCTCCGGGATTTAAAGGGCTACGATCCGGCGGCCGAGATGCGCAAGCTCGAGGCGCCCGGCCTGTACCTGCAAGGCGAGCGTGACTACCAGGTGCGCATGGCCGATTTTGCACGCTGGAAGCAGGCGCTGGGCGGGCGCCGCAACGCCGTCTTCAAGAGCTACCCGCGCCTCAACCACCTGTTCGCTCCGGGAGAAGGCCGGAGCACGCCGGCTGAATACCAGCAGCCGGGCCACGTGGATCAGGAGGTCATCGAGGATATCGCCCGCTGGATCCTGGCCCGCCCGGCCGCCGGCCGCGGGATGTGACAAGATAGCCTCTCGGAGGCGAGACTCATGTCGCGTTGGCTGGCAGGGTGGGTCGGAATCCTGGCCGCGTTATCGCTGAAGGCCCAGCAGGGGCAACTTCTCGTGTTGCACAAGGCCGCCGGCAGCCTGGGCTTTTACAGCCCGGAGGGCAAGCTGCTGGCCGAGGTGGCCGTCGGGCGCCATCCGCACGAGATGGTGCTCTCCCCGGACGGCCGGTTGGTCTACATCACCGACAACGGCACGATGCGCATCGAGGATCCCGGTCCCGGGGGCAATACGATCTCGATCGTGGACCTGGCGGCGCGCAAGAAAACGGGCGAGATCTCGCTGGGCGAATATCACCGCCCGCACGGCATTGACTGGGAGCGCGCCACGGGCCGCCTGCTCATCAGTTGCGAAGCGCCCGACCGGCTGCTGCTGGTGGACCCGATCGCGCGCAGCATCGTGAAGGTTTACGAAACTCAGGGCAAGACGGCCCACATGGTGGTCGCCGGAGCGGGCGGGCGCTACGCTTACGTCAGCAACGCCGGCTCGAACACCATCGCCGTCATCGAGCTGGCGGGAGGGCGCGTGCAGTTGATTCCCACCGGCGAGCGACCCGAAGGCAGCGTGCGCTCGCCCGACGGGCGGCGCATCTACGTTGTGAACCGGGAGGCCCAGCGCATCGCCGTCGTGGACGCCGAGACCAACCAAGCGGCGGGGGAAATCGCCGTGGGACGGGGACCGGTGCGCGTGGGCATCACCCCGGACGGCAAGACACTGGTCTACGCCCTGATGCACGACGAGGCCGTGGAGTTCGCCGAGACGGCCTCGGGCAAGCTGCTGGGGCGGGTGAAGCTGGGCGGGCGCCCGGTCTCGCTGTCGCTGTCGCCCGACGGCCGCCGGGCCTACGCCGCGGCGCAGGACCAGGACACCGTCTATGTGATCTCGGTGACCGACCGCAAGCTCCTGCGCAGTTTCAAGACCGCGCCGGGCGCCGGGCCCGATCCGGTGCTGGAACTGCCCGGGTCCTGAGGCAGGCCCACGTCAGCCGGCGGCCCCCCTGAGGCCCTCCAGCAGCTTCTTGAGCTCCTCGACGGTGGGCACCTTGCCCGAGACCAGAATCTTGCCGTCCACCACGACGGCCGGGGTCACCCGCACCCCCAGAGCGGCGTACTGGCGCACATCGTAGACGTGCGAGATGTCCGCCGCCAGATCCAGTTCGGCGCAGGCATTGATGACGTTCCGCTCGGTCGCCTGACAGCGCGCGCAGCCAGGCCCCGCAACTTGTATCTTCATTAGGTCTACCTCCCTAAGATGAAATTCCCGAAGAACCAGCCGACGGAAGTTCCCAGCACAACGATCGTAACTACATAGAGGGCCGCCTTCCTCGCTCCGAAAACGCGAGCGATCGCCAGCCAGTTGGGCAGGCTGAGGCCGGGCCCGGTCAACAACAAGGCCAGCGCCGGGCCGGGCCCCATCCCCAGCTTCATGAGCGTGTGCACGAAAGGCGCCTCGGTCATGGTGGCGAAGTAGCTGACGGCGCCGATCAGGGTGGCCAGCAACGAAGCTCCCCAACCGTTGCCTCCCAGCCACGTCCGAATCCAAGCCTCCGGCAGCAGCCTGCCGATCACCCCGACCGCAAAGACGCCGGCCAGCAGCAAGGGGAAGATGATGCGCACGAACCACCAGGATTCCCGCAGCCAGGATTCGACGTCGGCCCTGGGAAGCGCCCGCCAGGCGTACAGCCCCAGAGCGGCCGTCAGCCCGCCCCAGACCAGCACCTTGTAAAGGTAAGCGCCCGTGCGCACCAGGTAGTTGGGCGCCAGCAACGAGAGCAGGATCAGGCCCAGCAGGATCAGCTTCTGGCGCGCGATCACAGGACCGCGGGCCAGGGCGGCCGCTGCCGGATCCTGCGGGCGCTCCTCGCCCCGGAACGCCGCGGTCATCACGCCCCCCACGACGAAAGCCATCAGCAGGGCGGCCGCGATCCGCGCCAGTACGACCGAACCGCCCAGAATGCTGCCCGTATAAATGAGCGCCAGGAGGTTGGTCGCCGGCGCCACCCAGAGCACGATGAAAGCCACTCCGACGCCTGCGCCCCCGTAGTACAGGCCGCTGGCCACCGGAATCACCGTACAGGAGCAGGCCGCCACGAAGAAACTGGCGCCCGCGGCCAGAGGGAAGCTGCGCCACTTGCTGGCCTGTTCGCCCAAGTAGTCCAGGATCATTTCGCGGCTGACGAAGCTGACGATGCCGCCGGCCAGCAGAAAGGCGGGGATCAGACAAGTCAGCACGTGGGTGGCGATGTAGTCCTGGAGGGCGTGCACTCCGGCGAGGAACAAATCCGCGAGCATCCGAAGGTCTCCTTCATCGGGGCATGTTCTTGTTGATGACGTCGCCGCGCTCCCCCACGAAGTCCAGGGCGCGAAACTTGTACTCAGGCGCGGCCTTCAACGCGAGGATATCCTCCGGCCGGGCGTAGAGGATGCGGCGGCTGGTAGCTTCGGCCAGGGCCTCCGCCTGATCAATCTCCCCAGCCGACACGGGCCGGCCTTGGGCCCGGGTGGCTCGTATGCGTTCCTCCAAAGCGGCCAGCTCGGCGGGAAAGACGCCGGGCTTCAGATGGGCCGTCCAGGCCTGCCCGGTCGAGATGCGCTGGAGCAGGAAGCCGTCGCCTAGGGAGTTGTCAATCCGCAGGGTCTGGAAATTGAGGCGGGCCCCGGTCATCATCATGGCGGCGTCCACCCAGCAGGATCCGTTCTTTGAGACCGCGCGCACGTCGGTGCGGTCCGTCACGCCGTCCGGGAACAGCTTGGCGAGGGCGCCTTTGATCTCGACGAACGCGATGACCAGGCCGTCGCAGAGGTGGCCGTGGAAGCGGGCCAGATCCTTCAGGCCGACCTCTTTGGTCTTCAGCGAATAGCGGCCCAGGGCGCTGTCGGTATCGAGCACCCGGATGGGGCGGGCGTTGGGCGCTCGCGCCGCCCACTCCGGATAAAACCAATCCGGGGCGTTGTCGCCGGCGCCTTCAGAGGCAGGCATCGCCTGGCAGACCCCGGCCAGCCCGGCCAGCGCCCTCCGGCGAGTGAAAACACAGTGCATCGTCATCGTCAGCCCATCAAGGTGGCAATCTTGTACAGCGTCATCCCGACGAGCAGGATCCCGAAGTACTGCTTGAGCCTCGCCCCCGGCACGTAAAGGCTCGTGATGCGCGCTCCCAGGAACGACCCGAGCACTCCTACAACCACCAGCGGCAGGGCGAGGCTCGGCGCCACGCGGGCCGTGCCGAGGTGGGGAAGCAAGGCCGAGAACGAGGGAGGCGTGATGGCCAGGGCGTTCATGCCGGCCGCCTGCTTGGGCTCGAAGCCGACCAGCATCAAAGTGGGGAGCAGCAGGAAACCCGGCCCGACTCCCAGCAGGCCGCTCAAGACCGAGATGGGCAGGGCCAGCCACAAAGCGGCGCGGAAGTTTTCCGCGCCCGGACGGGCTTGCACCGGCCGGAACAGCCGGTAGGCCAGGTACACCACCGAGGCGAAGTAAATCCACCAGATATAAATCTGGCCTATGTGCTGGGCGAGGTAAGAGCCGGCCGGGGCGGCCATGGTGGTGATCAGCGCCAGGCGCAGGGCCCGCCCCCACGTGACGTAGCCGCTGCGGGCGAAACCCAGTGTCGAGGCCAGCCCGGTCAGTCCGTTCAGCAGCAGGCTGAGCGGCTGGACCTGGTGGACCAAATCGGCGAGAAACAACCCGAGGAACGGAACGGCGGCGAAGGCCACGCCCAGACCCAGCATGCCCGACGCCGTGGCCAGCACGAATAAGCCGGCCGTCATCCACGCAGTTTGCATAGGAATGTCACCTCACTGGGCGCCGGCCGCGGAGATTACCCGCAGCAGCCGGGCTCCGCCGCCGGCCCGCACGCCCCGCTCCCTCCGGCGCGCCGGCCGGTGAACACGCTGACGGAGGTGAACGTCCGGATCGCTTTCCTCGAGCCGCAGTGCGGGCAGCGCGGCTCCAGCCCCTGCGAGTATTCCGCCATCGAGGCGCGCACTTCGAAGGGCGCGCCGCAATCCTGGCAGACGTAATCGTAAGTCGGCATGGCGAGCCTCCTCAAGCTCCCATCGAATCCTGCTGTCCTGCCGCAGCCCGCCCGCCCGGCCGGAGACGAGCCCGGAGCAAGTCCATCAGCTCGGCCATCGCAGGCGGCCCCATTGAAACCACCTCCCCGTTCGCCACGAAAATCGGGCAGGCCGCGACACCGAAGGTGTTCACCAGCTTGATCACCGGCCGGTCCCGCTCCAACCGGAGTTTGGCCGAAACGTCGAAGGTCTCCACCGTGACGCCCGGCAAGTCGGATCCAATGCGGCGGACGTAGCTTTCGATCTCCTCCCGGCTCTGCCCGACGGGTCCGCAACAGGAAGACTGCGGCCCGCAGGGGAACGATTGAGGCCAATAGTACAGCCGAACTACCATGCTCATTGTTTCCTCCCAGACCAGAAACTCATGCCAGCAGGTTGAACAAGTAACCGGCCGCCACGCACCCGGCAAAGGAAATGCCTACATAAATAGCCAGCACGCGCAGGCGGAAAACACCCGATAGCATGGCGATCGAGGGCAGCGACAACCCCGGACCGCCCAACAGGTAAGCGAGCGTGGCGCCGGGACCCATGCCTTTGCTCATCAACGCCAAGGCGGTCGGAACCTCCACATACGTGCAAACGTAGGCCAGCAGCGCCACGGCCGCGCTTACTAGCACGCTGTTCAAAGCCTTGCCGCCCACCCACTCGGTAATCAGACCAGTAGGCAGCACCACCTTAATGGCCCCGGCAATCAGCACCGCCAGCAGCAAGTAATGATTCAGTTGCAGGAACAGCCGCCAGCTCATCCGCAACATCTCCGCCAGACGTTGCCGCAAGTTTGCTCCGGCCGCATCACCCACGGGCAGCACCGCACAGGCTCCGGGGTCGCGCCGCGCCGCACTATCCTCGGCCGCCAGCCTCCAGCTTCCGGCCCGCGTCCTCTCGATCAGGCCGGCCTCCTCAAGGGTTTCCAACGCCTTCTCGCTGCCCGCTCCGAGCTGTTCGGCCCGCACTCCTTCCGGTTGATTGGCCGCCAGCAGGCCGAAGCGGAAGGCGAAGCGCTGGAGCTCGGGCGAAAGCCTGGGCGGCACGTAAATCTTCAGGAAGCGCCGGGGACTTCTGTGCTTGCGCTGCCAGTGCGCCAGCGTTTGCCCGACCGCCAGGGCGATCCCGAAAGTGGCCAGAGTGCGCGCCAGGGCCAGCGGCCAGCCCAGCACGCCGGCCGTCATGAAGACCGTCGGGACGTTGAGCATGGGAGCCGCCACCAGAAAAGCCATGGTGGGCCCCAAGGGGATCCCCGCCTCCACCATGCCCGCCAGCACGGGCACGATGCCGCAGGAGCAGATCGGAATCACGGCGCCCGCCGCAGCCGCCAGGAAGTTGGCTTTCAAGCCTCCGTATCCCATCCGGGCCTTCACTTTCTCCCAGGAGACAAACACGATCAGCCCGGCCGCAATCGCCATGCCCACCACCCAGTACTGAAACAGCTCCACCAGCACCGCCGCCGCCTTCAGATAGATGAACCAAAGCACCTGCGGAATGTTCCAGGAAAGGGGGGTGGCGATTTCCGCTAGCCGGGCTTGCTCGTCGGGGATGCCCGGCGGCTGGAGCAGGCCGTACAGATACAGCGCGCGGATCGAGAGGCCGTGAGCCGCGGCGTAAAGCAGCCCGCTGAGATACATCAGCAGCACCGCAGCCAGGTAGAACCACGGCCTGCGGTCGGCCCGGAATGCCGGAGCGCGTCCCCCGCGGGTCCGGCCCGCGGCGGCCGTTCCGGCCGCGCTCACGCGTTCGATCGCATCGCCGAGGTTCTGAAGCTGCATGCTCTCGCTCCCTCCGCTGCATCGTCTTGCGGCCGCGCTTCGGCCCGCAACTGACAGGCGCCCTGGCCGACGGCCCGCCGCAATCGCGCTCGATCCTGTCGCAATAGCCGGTCGCGCTGAAACATCGAGCGCAAGAAGGCCAGCAGCGGCTGCCAGTGCCGGGCGGCGTCGGCCAGCCCGTAGAAGACCCGGTAGCCCTCGCGGCGATCGGCTACCCAGCCGCTGTGCTTGAGATAGGCCAAGTGGCGGGAGACGTTGCTCTGGGTCAGGCCGAGCACGTACTGGATATCGCAGCCACACAGCTCGCCTTGCATCAGCAGGTTCAGGATGCGCAAGCGGGTGGGGTCGGCCAGGGCCTTGAGGCGCTGGTCGAGTTCCGAAAGGATCATGCTATGAGCGTAGACCAATAGAGTGGAGCATGTCAACCGGCGCATCCGGACGCGCCCGGCACGCTGCCATCCCCCCGGCCGGAGGATCAACAACCGGATTCCCTTCCGCGCTGCTTTGTGCTATGCAAGGGGGAGGGATTCTATGTGGACCTGGATTTTCCGCTCGGGAAGAAACCGCAGGGCGGCGGTCCTGCTCTTAGTACTCTTAGTACTGAGCGTCCTCCCGGCGCTCAACCAGGCGCCCGGGCCCACCGCCGATCTGCTGCCTCCCATCGTCTTCGTCTCGCGCAACCATATCCAGACCCTGAATAACTACGACGTCGGCCCCCCGGTGGACATTCCGGGCCGGGAAATGACGGTCGGCGGCGCTCTGCGCCTGCTGCGGCCGGACGGCACCGTGGTGACCCTGGCCGGCCCGCACAACGGCATCTACGACGTGCAGCGCCCGATGGTCAGTTTTGACGGCACGCGGGTGGTCTTCTCGGGCGTCCGCGCCCGCAACGGCATGTGGCGGATCTTCGAGGTCGGCCTGGACGGCAGCGGCCTGCGGCAGATCACGCCCGAGAGCCGCGGGGTCGCCATTCCCGACGATCCCAAACGCCCGCGCCAGAACGAAGCCACCTTCGGGCGCTTCAGCGATTTCGCCCCCGCCTACCTGCCCGACGGGCGCATCGTTTTCGCCTCTTCGCGTTACCCGGGCGTCAGCGGCTCCTGCGGCCATCGCACCGTCACGCTGTACGTGATCAACCCGGACGGCAGCGATTTGCACCGCATCATTTCGACCCGCTCGGGGGCCTTGAATCCCTGGGTGATGCAGGACGGGCGCGTGCTGTTCGCCCTGTGGGTGGATAACATGAACATCCCCTCGCTGTACACCGAGGGCTTGCAGCCCCTGGAATCCGACGTCAATTTCGCCCCCAGTTACTTCGAACCCTGGGCCACTTACCCCGACGGCGCCCACGCCGGGCGCATCGGCTTCATGGCCGGCCGCCTGGATCACGGCCCCGGCGGCGGCATGCACTTCCGCGAAATGCCCAACGGCGAAATCGTTTACACCCGCCGGGCCAGCGGCAGCTTCCTGGGCTCGACGCTGGCCTGCTCGATCGCCAAGTTCCGCCCCGGCGACGGCACGGGCAACTCGATCGAAGGCATCGGCGACCCGCGCAACCTCGAGGCGCCCCACGCGCTTACCCCCACGCCGCTGCCCGACGGGCGCATTCTGTTCGCTTACACTCCGGAAAGCCAGGTTTGGACCAACGAGCGCAACCAGATGTTCGCCTCTTTCGATTTCGGCCTCTGGCTGTGCGACGGCGATTTCCAAAACCTCCGCCCGGTCTACAACGACCCGGCCACCGACGAGCTGGATCCGGTGGCGGTCTGGCGCCGCAGCCCGCGCCTGATCGCCGACCAGGTGCGCACCGCGCCCCCGGAGGATCCCACCGCTCCGATCACCGGCTTCGCCATCTTCGAGAACTCCAACGTCTATGCCGATTTGGATCCCCGCTTCACCAACATTCTTTCTCCCCTGCCCGGATCGGTCGTCGCCATTGACGTCTACGACGACGCGCAAACCTTCACCACCGCGCCGGAGTTCCCCCTGATCCGCAAACAGATGCCGCGCTTCTTCAAATCCTTCCCCGTGAACCCGGACGGCTCCTTCCGGGCCGAGATTCCCGCCGACCGCCCGGTGCTGTTCTATCTGCGCGGACCGACCGGCGTGGCCGCCCGCTACCCCGGCAGCCTGGGCGAGATTCGCACGCCCGCCTTTGGCCACGAACAACTGCGCCCGGGCGAAGTGCTGCGCTGCAACGGCTGCCATCGCGGACACATGATCCGGCCCGACCTGGCGGCTGAGGCCAAGACCAACCTGGCGCGGCTGGCTTACGCTGCGGCCTCCTCGACCCGTAACGCCTCCTACATGCAGGCGACCCGTATCAACGACGGCCACATCGGCCTGGACAACGGCTACTACCAGTGGATCCCTGCCGCCTCCGACCTCTGGCCCTGGGTGCGCCTGAGCTGGGAGCAGCGCATCACGGCCCGCGAAATCCGGATCTACCCCCGGCCCAACGTGGCCGAAGAGCTGGGGCCGATCGAGATCTTCCTCAGCGACGGCAAGCGGCTCAGCGCGCGCAGCGATGCGCGCCGGCCCGAGGAGCCCATCACGGTGGCGATCCCCAACCCGGGCCCGATCACCTGGATCCATGTCCAGCTCGTCGGTTTTCCCGGCGGCCAGGCCCCCGGCATCGCCGAAATCACCGTGGCGGGCGATCCCGTCCAGGCGGTGGGCGCCGCTCCGCCCGCGCCCGTTCCTTCCGTCACCATCACGCCCGGCTCGCTCCGCCTGAGCTGGTCCCGCAGCCCTTCGCGCAACGTCATCGGCTATAAGATCTTCGGCGGAACCTCGCCCACCGATCTGCCCATCGAGTACGACGTGGGGAACGCCACTAGCTTCCAGCCGGAGTATCTTCAGGCCGGCCAGACTTACTACTTCCAGGTTCGACCTTACGACGCAAAGCAGTTCGGACCGCCCCAGGCCAAGGAGATCTCGGGAACCGTAGTCGCCCCGCGAGTGGATCGCATCACCCCGGCCAGCGGCCCCACTTGGGGCGGCACCGAGGTCGCCATCGAGGGCGACGGCTTCCTGGCCGGCCTGGCGGTCAAGATCGGCGGCGAGTACCTGCGCGACGTGAAAGTGGTCAGCCCCCAGTTGATCACCGGCGTCACCTATCGGAATTCGGCCGGCTGGCACGACGTGCTGGTGCGCAACCCCGGCAAGCAGGAGGCGATCCTGCCCAAGGGCTTCAGGCACCAGTAGGCACGAGCCCCGTAGGAGTCCCGGATTTCGAATCCACAGGATTTGGTTGATCGCGCCGACATCGCAGCAGGCGCTGTGATAGTCCGGATCGTTGGAAACCGCCAAAGCGGAGCCCCGGCCTAGGCTTGCTCTGTTCGGCGGTAATTGTTTACCGCCTCCGGGGGCCTTTTCAAGCCCAATCGGCCTCGGCTTCAGAAGAGAAGCATGGCGGCTGGGCCTCGCGGAGCCGTTGCTGCACGTCACGGCAGAGCGGGTAGACCAACAGCAGCTTGCGGGCGAAGCCGTCGGCTTGGTGGTAGCGGTCCATCCGGCCCCGCCCTTGCGTTTGGCCCAGCGGGATCCAGTTGCCGGCACTCGTGGTTCTTCAGCCCCCCGCTGGGCCGCTTCCACTCCAGCAGTTCGCACAGGGTGCGGGCCATCTCGGTCCGGCCCAGGCCGGCAAACTCGGCGGCGATCTGGCGCATCAAC
>Ga0209018_1000391_pt1 | contig 41488 bp, 32 predicted proteins | sample YNPBryBLVA2012_FD_185814 | JGI IMG/M metagenome (GOLD analysis project Ga0209018, IMG submission 185814) | Anoxygenic and chlorotrophic microbial mat microbial communities from Yellowstone National Park, USA - YNP Bryant BLVA 2012 (SPAdes)... ...
AAGAACCTATCGCCGCCTGTGCCCAGATGATAATCTCGTCACAGATCCCAGCCCACCCCGCCCCTGCGTAGGTAGTACTCATAGAGAGTGAACTCTTACATCTCGAACACAGAGTTGACAAATCTCACGCCTTCGGATAACCCCACGTCCTCAGGATCCTGTAGTTCCGGCGAGTGTGGGAATCTGGACGGCACAATCTTGAGGGTCTGCGTAACCGCGCAGCAACGTATTCCCGCTTCCCGAGCGGCTAGGACAAGAGCTCGCGTGCCGGTCTTGTTCTGCAAGTATTCGCCGATAATCGCGTCACAACCCACAAGCACTGCATCGGCACGTTCGACAGCCATTACGACGGAGGCGTCGGTCATCACCGTAACCTCGACTCCCTCGCAAGCAAGGCGCTTGGCAAGAGTCATTCCCTCCAGCTTCGGACGCGATTCCAGCACCGTAACCCGCAGGTCGGCCCTACTCTCACGCATAGTACGAATAGCCTCGCAAACCGCGCTGGAGTAGCTGAGTGTCACTATCCGCCGTGCATCCCCCATGGCATCGGCCGCAGCGCGTGCGGATGCAGCGGTAGCGTCGGCAATCTCGGATTGCAGCTCACTGATTTCCGCTCCTAGAACAAGCCTAGCTGCCAAATGCGGAAAGATGCCCATTGACGGTCTGCACGCCGCGCAGGCTAGAGCCGCATAACGCTTGGGAACGTCGGGCCGTCTCAGGACATAATCTCCTACGTAACGGAGCCCGTCAATTGCAAGTGATGTCGCGCCGCTGGTAGTATCTAGGGCGACTCGGGCAAGACCCGACCACAAGGGTTCGTCACCAAAGGGCGGCCAGACAGTCGCCAGTGCTTCCTTTAAGCCAGGGACGGTCTCCAGCTCGTCGATTTCATTAGGCTCGACCCAACGCGCCTCCGCCGACTCCCAATCGGTCACAACGGCTTCAGAGGAAGAAGTCCTAAAAAGGAACGGGTGCACTACCCACTGCCTGCCGATGGCATCGTCTGTCACCAGCACGGGAATACCTATTCCATCAAGCACTACACTCTCTGGCGGCAGTGCGGTCTCCTCATTAATTTCCATTAGCGCCTGGCGAAGCGGCAGACGTTCAACATAGCCGCTCACTCCGGCCCACTTACCTTGATACGAGCCTACGCGATCGCTTCGCCGCAGAAGTAGTATCCTGCCTCCTGAGTGAAGAAACACCGTGACGACGGGTATAGCGTGTGTCGAGGGCTGGTTGGCCATCATATAAACAGCGTTCTCTGGGCGAGAAGAGCTTTCCTGCGCGCCGGGGCGCGAATTACCTGGACTTGCTTCCAACAGTAGGGTTCTTCTGTCGGAGGGCAGATTCAAGGTCGGCGATCTGCTTTTGTAGATCCGTCTGCATAGCCTGCATTGTTGCAATCCCTTGCTTGATCAACTCTCGCGCCTCTGCTAGATTTTGCAGCGCGCGCTCCGGCGCGCTACCGGCATGGGCGGCCGCGGCTTTGCGCGCGGCCAAGGCACCTAACAGGCTTTGCTTCGACCCTGCCAGTCCCGCTGGAGCAGGCAGTTCGATGAGCGACTGCCACGTAGTCTCGAACCCCTTGGCACTTGCTGCTGCTGCTATAGCGTTGGCGTTCTTCGCCCGCAGTGCCGATTCCAGCGCCGCCGCAGCAGAGTTGTTCTGCGCGATTATAGCGTCCGTCTTAGCTCGGTATTCCTTCACCGACACCAGCGCGCTTCGAAGCGCGGCGGGGCTGCGCGATACAACAGCGATGTCTATGGTAGCAGGAGGCTCTTGGGCATTGCGCAATGGAGCGAGGATAGCAAGCCCAGCGATGAGCAACACCGCTGATACACCAAGAAGCACCAGAACCGTGCTAGGTCCCGCTTTCTTCTTCTTCACCGGCTTCGGAAGATTGGGGTTCGGTCCAAACTCTATGTCGTCCAGGTCTTCTTCCCCATCGTCGGCATATGCGTCAGCGTGATCGCCTGAATCTTCGATTGCTTCATCATTCAAGGTCGTATGAGTTGCGACGGGCTCGGGCTCAGGCTCGACTTGAACGGCGTGTTGCTCTGGTGCCTGGGTCTGCGAAACGCTTTGCGGCTCAGATGGCGACGCCACCTCGTGCGTAGGTCCGGAGCTTCCAACTATCTCCGCGTAGATTTCGTCCGCCAGTGATCTTCCCGGCTTGACCTTCACATCAGACTGGACTGGGGATTGTAGCTCGGCGTGTGATTCGGCACGATCTTCGCTCCCGACAACGGGCGTGGAAGAGATGTCGAGTGAGTCGGCAACCCCGGCATCAGCGATCGTTGCTTGATCTGTCTGTTCGTCGCGTTTTTGTTCTTGCTGGGGAGTGGTTTTCTCGTGTTCATATTCGATACCGGCAAGCTGTTGGGCGGTAGGCTGTATCACTCCGATCGGCTTACCGAGCGCTTCGCTGATGCGCTTGCCTATTGTTTCGCATCGCTGCGCCAATTCCTCTCCACTGAACACGACGATGTTGGGCGGCGGCCCACCGTGGACGGCGGGCTTCTCGGCGGCGCTGAGGATCTGTAGTACGGCTCCCTTCGGACCTCTTCGAATGTTGAGCGAAGATATATCGTCAAACGCAAATGATGTGACCACCCGGCCGTCGAGAGTACCAGTAGCAGTCAGGCCTATTTTTATGACGATGACCCGAGCGTCCGTAAGCGCGATAGCCTGTCCCTGATCGCCGATCTCAAAAGCAACCAGGTTCTCACCATCCTGCAGGACGCTATCGCGTTCCGCCGCCAGGCGCTCTTCCCATCTATCCGCGGGCGCGCCTTTGTCAGAGGTCATTACTGCCTTTCCTCCGCCGTTATTTGGATACATGCTTAATTGTGGCGAGTTTGGTCGGCGTGCTGTAGTGCAAAACGGGTGAATAGAGGAAGACTACGGGAATGACGACGACAAGCCCGGCCTCAAAACTGCGTTTCGAAGGCCGGGCAATGGGTCTGCATCTAGAGAAGTTGGTCTAAGCGGGCGGCAATATCGGGCTTCGGCCGAAGGCCGACTAGCCTGTCCACCACCTCGCCGCCTTTGAACATCAGAAGGGTAGGTATGCTGGAAACACCGTATTTGCTCGCCACAGCAGCTTCGCTTTGCACGTTCAGCTTCACCACCTTGACCTTACCAGCGTATTCCTGAGCAATCTGATCGACTGTGGGTGCCAGGGCCTTGCAAGGACCGCACCACTCAGCCCAAAAATCGACAACCACGGGAATTTCTGACTTAAGAACCTCCTGCTCGAAGTTATCACCCGTAACATCTGGGGCTGCACTCATGTTTTTTCCTCCTCATATTGCATCCGTTCGGGCTCACTGCGGATGTGGCCCTTTGTATCGGAAATTTAGTCCACGTCACATTAGTCGGCTTCGGGAAAGTAATTCCCGAAAGGCCGCTTGCGCGGCACGTTTTACGGTTCGCTGATAGCATTACCAACCAAGTAACCGTTTAGCACTGTTAACAAAGATGTAACGCTTGTCAGCGTCGGAAATGTCGGCGTCTTCCACCAGGCCGATCGTAGCCGATGGATCGCAGTAGGGCAGAGAGCTGCCGTAGACAAGCCGGTGCGCGCCGATGCGGTCGACGGCAAACTTGATTTTGTCCGGGCTGAAACTGCCCGAAACCTCCAACACCAAGTTCAGCGTCCTATCAGCCAACACTGTCGCCATTCGCCAGTCTTCCCCGCCCATACCCAATAGCACGAATTTCATCGTCGAGAACGCCTTTGCGATCTCGTTGGCTGCGATAAGGGATGCACGGTCCGGAGTGCGAACAAAAACCGGTTTGACGAACCGTCGATGGGCGTTAAGCAGTTCTTCGGCTTCCGCCAGGGTTACGCAGTCGCCCCTGCGGCCCGAGGTAAGCATAATCCCCGCAAAACTATCCAAGCCGGCATAAGCCCGCATATCCTCCTGCGACTGCTCAGGATAGTGGATGTTGATCACTAGGCAGCCCCTTAGATGGGGATTGGACTTAACCACCTGTGCGATGTGCGCGTTGCCGCGGCGAAAGTCGCAGGATGTGCCTATCGTGGATGACACCACCGCCCTCTCCACGCCGTATTTCTGCATCAACCGCGTCAGGTTGGTATCGGTGAAGGGCACTCCCCAAAGCGGCGTCGTACCAATCTCAGCGTGTAGGTCAATAATCGCCACGCTAACCTCCCAGCAGCCGCTTGATGTTTCCGCCGAGAATCGCCGCTTTGGCTTCGTCGCCGATCTCGGAATCGGTAATGTAGCCAAGGGCCGAGGCAAGTGAGTTGCGCAGGCAACCCGAGCCGAAGACAACTCGCTCCGCTCCTACCTGGTCCACCAAAAACCTCAGCGCTCCGGGCACGCGCAGTTCGCGGGTATCTACAAAGAAATTGGGCTTGTTGCGCATCACCGATACCGCCTCCGCCATATTCTCATACGATATGCCCTCGAGGATAATCGGAATCGTCCGCGAACCGACTGAACGCGCCATCGCACTGGGACAACCTGTCTGTCTGGCCTGAACCATCACGGGTTTGCCGACCATTTCGATGGCATCGAGCACATCCCCAAACGCAGCATGATCGAGTGACCAGTCTTGAAGCAGCGGAAAGAGCCGGAACATCTTGAAACCCTGCTCGGCAAGCGCAGTCACGACCGACGCCGGGCCGAAATAGCCGCGCGGGTCTATGGTAGCAACCGGAAGAAGCGTCCGGACTTCACTGCAAATGCGGAGCGTTTCGACGTTGCCGTCGCTGTGGTTGTGCAAAGCTCCGATGGTGGATATGGCGAGGGACGCTGACACGCCGTGGCTTTTGAGCGCAGTCGCTAGCCTTTCAGCCGGCATATCCGCGCGGACCATAGGCCACGGACCAAATACCGTATTGGCGTCGATTATCTCGAATGACAAAGCTTTACCTCGATTAGAAGGTCAATAATCAAAAGGTGACGGAAAAGCAAGCCCATTGTCTAAAGATCCACTTAACCCTCTTCCCCCTCTCCTCCTACTTGGGAAGTCTGGGATGACGAAGCGCTCAGCCAGTTAGCGTCTGTATTGCTCTGCGAAGACGAGCCACGCAGCGGTCCTTGCCCAACACCTCCATTAGCTCAAACAAGCCGGGCCCCCAAGTGCGGCCGGTAATCGCCATCCGCACCGGATGAATCACCTTTCCTCCTTCCATCGCCTGCTCGGCACCAGCCTTTCGGACCGCTGACTCAATCGACTCGATGCACCAATCGTTCAGCGATTCAAGCTCGCCTACTACGGCATTCAAGAGATCAGGCGTGGTCTCCTTCGCGAGATACTTATCGAAGCCTTTTGGCTCGTAGTCGAAGTCATCGCGGTAGAAGAACGATGCCGCCTCGGGAGCATCCGAGAGGGTAACTATGCGATCTTGTATTAGCGCCGCGACGGCCAGCAGATACGATCTGGGCAGCTCGCTGTGAAAGCCGGCTTTCTCAAGTCTGGGTTCGATCATGTCGGCGAGCTCGTCGACGGAGAGCATGCGTATGTACTCGCCGTTGAGGTCGTTGAGCTTGGCAATGTCGAATATGGCAGGGTGGTTCGCGATCCCTTCAAGGCTGAACTTCTCGATGAGTTCCTGGCGGCTGAAGAGCTTCTTGTCCTCGCCGGAGCTCCAGCCCATGGATGCGAGGAAGTTGAGCATGGCATCCGGCAAGTAACCCGCCTTTATGTAGTCCACGATCGCGGTTGAAACCCCGCTACGTTTGGCGAGCTTCTTGCCGCTCGTATCCAGTATTAGCGGCGGATGCACCCAAACCGGCGGCGTCCAGCCGAATGCTTCATATAGCTGCAAATGCTTGGGCACGCTGGACAGCCACTCATCGCCACGAATCACGTGGGTAATTTCCATCAGGTGATCATCCACCACGGATGCGAAATGATACGTTGGGAAGCCGTCTGCCTTTAAAGCCACGAAATCGTCTTGGAGCGCGTTATCGAACCCGACTCGACCGCGCACCACATCTTCGAATTCCGTCCGGCCCTCGCGCTTCATCTTGAAGCGTATAACGGGTGTCGGGTTCTCCTTTGCAAGCTCGGCGTGTTGGGCTGGCGTAAGGTCGCGACACCTGCGATCGTAGCCGATGCTAGTTTTCGCGGCTTCCTGCGACCTGCGCAGCTCCTCCAAGCGCTCCTTTGTGCAATAGCAATAGTAGGCCTTGCCCTCGTCGACAAGCTGCTTGATGTACTTGTGATAGAGATCGAGCCGCTGGGACTGAAAGTACGGACCGTAATCGCCGCCCACCTCGGGGCCTTCGTCCCAATCCAACCCAAGCCATCTAAGGCTCGTCATTATCTCTTCGAGCGAGCCGTCAACGTAGCGGCTGCGATCAGTGTCCTCAATACGCAATATAAACGTGCCGCCGGTGTGTTTGGCGTAGAGCCAATCGAATACGGCGGTGCGAACCGTGCCTATATGGGGCGAGCCGGTAGGACTGGGCGCAAATCTGAGTCTGGGTTTGGTCACAGTGTTACCTCGCAGATCATCGCGGGCGCGATCTCCGCCTCGCGACTCCTCGATTGCTTGCACACTAGCCGAGGTCAACGTCCTGCGATGCTAGCAACCTCTGCTCCGGCAGCAGCGTTTCGCTGTGCTACCGAAGCAACCGAACAAGAAGTCGTTCTGCTATCTCGATCTCGATATTAGTTCTCAGGTTTTACATTTTCATTCGGCAGAGGAGCGCTCTCACCCAGGCGGTTTTCCACGCGAAATGAAGCATTAACAACTCCCCCTACAGGGAAGAGCGCTCCAGTGTGCAGCAGGTCATACGTCCGACAAACAATAAGCTCGTGCTCAAGTCTAGACGCCAAAGACGAATAACTACTTCTTTATATACTTGCGCTTGGTCTTGTTGAAGCCTTGCGAGCGCTTCTTTTCGTCGTATTGCCACAGGCCGCTCTTGCCGCGAGTGTGGAAGCAGTGATAAGAGCTTAGGATCGACGCTATCAGCAGCCTCGAGCAACGTTTGACTATGTTCACCTCATTCACGAGCTGCGCGAAGGTCATTCCTTGCCGCCGCTGTTCGAGAATCTCCGTTACAACATCAAATATCGGCATTTCTTGACTCTCGAACCGAGCCCGGATGTCCAGCAACTCGAGACTGCGGCCCACGTCAATGTCGAGTTGCTCATCGGTTTCATTTTCGTAACGGAACCGGTATTCGCCCGGCTTCTGAGTCTTTTCTATGTAGAACACCGCGCCGGACACTTCCGTAATGTCCGTGTAGAAATCCTTAAGCCCGTAGATCAAACGGGTGGCGTTATTTACATAGACGTTTTTGCGTTTGCCCTCATCGTTAAGCACTATGGGAATAATCTCCGGCTTTGTGCCGAAGAAGTCCGGGTTGATCTGGCACAGCGGGAACGTACCCTCCATTTTGTGATGATATTTGAGCACGCACCGCTGCGATGGGCCGTTTTCTTGATACATCGTCCGGGCCGGGTCTTCGTCGGTAACGTCCTCCGCAAGCGGATCGTAGATAGCCGCTTTGAGGTTGCCATCAAAGCCTTCCTCCTCAAGCTCCTGATCGTAGACGTCGCCTTCCGGTGTTTCGAATTGCGACACTCTGGGCACAATCAGCGACTCCGGAATCACCTTGACCTCGTCCGGGAACGTCTCGACCTTTCGCCAGCGGGTTCCGCCAACCCACATAACGCGCTCGTCAGCGTTCAGGGCCTGCTTTAGACTATCCAAAGCACCCGAAAACGCCGGTTCGCCAGGGCTTACTTCGACCACTGCTTCCAAAAGCTCTTCCGCTGACGCCTCGCCACGTTCGAGGATAAGAGCCACGATTTCTTCTTTGTCGCTATCAGTAACCTGTACCGGCCCCTCATCTTCCTCTTCTTCCGACTCCATCGGCAGCAACGCCAGCTCATCCGCCATAGCAACAAGGGTCTTAGTATAGTCTTCAACGACCGACGCGGGTCTACCGCGCTGGTCAGAGAGTGTCACTATCCGCTCATCACTAATAACCGCCGAGTAGAAATCCACCGGCTCAAAGTCGTCTTTAAGCGCTCTCCATGCCATCAGCGCGAGAATCTTCAGCGGAATCGGCTCTTTAGTGTCTTTGACAATTGCCGCTGCGGCGTCGGCGATGTTCTCGGTGGTCCAATCGGCCTGCGGGCATGACGCTGTAAATTGCTCGACTTGATCTTGGCTGAGGAAGTTGTCGAACACGACATCTTGCTCCGAGTCGGACGTAGGAATTAGCAGCCAGGATGCAAGCCCGTAGCTACTCTCTCCCGCTTTGAAAAACTCGTCCGGATCGCTCAGGATTCGCGGCAAGATTGCTCTGTAATAATCTGCCGAGCGGGACAAAACAAGCGCCATCTCCTCTGCGAGAACATCTAAGGCCACGGGCACCCCGGCGTTGGTTAGAATCTCGACCAAGATCCGCTCGAACGGCCTTTTGGTATTGCCGAAGCGCGTCCCGACAGTCCAACGGCGGTCCACGCAGGCAAAACGGTCGCTTCCCGCCATAACGTGCCGCAAAAGCCGCGGGGTCAGGCCATCGACATCTATTGCCTTGGTAAGTTGGCGCAGCTTTACCGGCTGGCTTTTGCCCAACAGATAGAGGTAGATTTTATCCGCCAGATACCGAGTGGCTTCCTGCTTGGCGATATCTTCCTTGGTCGGGTTCGCCGCTGAGTTAGTCACGAGTGTTTCCTCCGTTTCGGGGAAAACGCGCCGCGTTTTTCGATAGTCGCGTCCGCGCTCGTTCCCACGAGATCATATTCAAGGGCCTCTGTAATCCTTACGGTTACGAAGTCCCCAGGTTTGGCTCTGCTATTCTTAATATAGACAACGCCGTCGATCTCCGGCGCGTCCCTGTAACTTCGGCCAAATCGACAATCACCGCTTACACGTTCCACCAGCACACCGATATCCCTGCCCAGGAACTCCGCGTTCTTGGCAAGGGATATCCCCTGCTGCAAACGCATCAGCCTGTCCAGCCTTGCCCGAGCCGTGCGCTCCGGCACCTGGCCGGGCATATCGGCCGCCGGGGTTCCAACCTCACGAGAATACGTGAAAACCCCGACTCTGTCAAACTGTATTCTCCCCACAAAGCGCATCAGGCTATCGAAAGCCTGCCTCGTTTCGCCAGGAAATCCGACGATAAATGAGCTCCGCAGCGCAATCTCAGGGCAGCGCGAACGAAGAGCGTCTATCACACGCAGGTAGTCCTCCGTCTGGCCTTTTCGCCCCATAAGCGACAACATACGGTCATCGCCGTGCTGCATCGGAATATCCAAGTACTTGGCCACTTTTTCAAGCGAACCGATGGCTTCAATCAACTCCGGTGTGATCTTGGTCGGGTAGGCGTACAGCAACCGCACCCATACAAGCGAATCGATCTCGTTCAGTTTCTCAAGTAACCGCGTCAGCGACTCGCCACCACCAAGATCGGCTCCATATTGGGTTAGGTCCTGCCCGACGAGCACGATTTCCTTCACACCTTCGTCGGCCAGTCTGCGGGCCTCGTCGAGCACAAACCCTTCCGGCCTACTCCTGAAAGGTCCGCGAATATCCGGAATAGCGCAATAGGCGCAGCGGTTGTCACAGCCATCGGACACCTTAAGATAAGCAGTCCACGGCGGAGTCGACCTGATTCTTGCCGCTGGCTCAACCCACCACCTCGGCGGCGCAGCCGCCTCTATTAGCCGCTCTCCTTTTAGGACTTCCTTGATAGCCCTTGTTACTGCTCCCGCGTGCCCTACGCCAAGAAAAGCGTCTACTTCAGGTATTTTAGCCGCGAGTTCGTCGGCGAACTTCTGCGCCATGCAACCGATGGCCAGCAAGGCCCGGCACGCGCCGCTTTTCTTGAATTGAACTGCGTCGAGGATTTCATTGATCGAATCTTCTCTCGCGCTTTCGATGAACCCGCAGGTGTTGATTATTATCACGTCCGCCTGTGCTTTGTCCGTCACGATTTCGTAGCCTCCTTCGGCTATCTCGCCGAGCACACATTCGGAATCCACCAAGTTCTTCGGACAGCCCAGGCTGACTAGTGCTACTCTTACCAATACCTATTGTGCTTCCTTGGAATCTCAATTGAGATGACTTGCCTTCGCTCCAACTCTCTCCTCAGGGAAAGGGAGAATCGTCGTTATCTCAGCATTTGCGCTGCGCTCAAATACTGAAACAGGCAGACGCCAATTAGCCTACTACTACTTTTCCTCGTCCTCCGGTTCCCGGTTGTCGCCGATCAGTTCGTAAGGCGGCGGCTCTTCATCAAACTCCTCTTCCCGCATCTTGTCCGGCGACAGGCCGAGCTTACCGCCGAAAATTCCCTCCAGATCGGCCTTGGATATCATCACTTGTCGCGGCTTGGCGCCGTCGAGAGGCCCAACTATCCCCTGCTGCTCCATTGTATCAACAATCCTAGCCGCGCGTGTATATCCGATCTTGAACTTGCGCTGGAGCATCGAGGTCGAGCAGTAGCCCGTGTTAACCACAAACCGCACTGAAGGCTCATAAAACTCATCTGCGGAACCGTCGTTTTCGCCTTCCGCGCCTCCGGCTCCTCCGCTAGCCACCTGGCTCGGCTCGATGGTGTACTCGGGCGAACCCTGATCCTTTAGGAACTTGCACAAAGCCGCGATTTCGGCTTCGGACATGTAACAGCCCTGTATTCGAACCGGCTTCGAGGCATCAATGGGCAGGAAGAGCAAATCGCCACTGCCGATGAGCCGCTCGGCGCCGTTCTGATCTAGGATAGTTCGGCTGTCGTGGTGCGAGCTCACGGCAAAGGCAATTCTAGAGGATATATTCGCCTTGATTACACCTGTTATTACGTCCACCGACGGTCGTTGCGTTGCAATCACCAGGTGGATGCCTGTCGCGCGGGCAAGCTGCGCTAGGCGCGTAATGGAGCCTTCTACCTCCGCAGCGCACTGCATCATAAGATCGCATAGCTCATCAACCACTATCACCATATAAGGCATTCGCTCGTCCGCAGTGACGCGCTGGTTATACCCGTCGATATTGCGCGCACCAATCCGCGACAGCAGCACGTAGCGTCGTTCCATCTCCTGCACCGCCGCTCTTAAAATACTGGCGGCTTGTTTTACGTCCTTTACCACCGGACAAGCCAGGTGAGGAATGCCGTCAAACAAACTCAGTTCAACGCGTTTGGGGTCGATTAGTATGAACTTCAGCTCATCCGGAGTCGCTCGGAAAAGCAGACTCGCTATAAGCGTATTAAGGCCTACGCTTTTGCCGGCATTCGTAGCACCACCAATCAACAGGTGCGGCATCTTGGCAAGATCGGCCACTCGCGGTTTGCCGGCTACGTCCTTGCCGAGCGCAAACGTCAGCTTAGAAGTAGCCTCCTGAAAAGCCTTGCTCTCAACCACTTCGCGAAGCCCCACTAGCGCGCGATGCTTGTTGGGCACCTCCACACCTATGGCAGCTTTCCCGGGAATGGGGGCTTCGACTCTCACGTCGATTGCCGCAAGCGACATCGCCAGGTTGTCGGCGAGGCCGACTATCTTGTTAACCTTGATGCCGGGCGCAAGCTGGATTTCGTAGCGGGCAACCGTGGGACCCACTGCGATTTCGACCACATTCGCTACAACTTTGAACTCCTCAAGAGTGCGCTCGATGATCTCAATGTTCTCTCTTAGCTCACTTTCGACCCTCGGAGGCGGCGGTTGCGGTTCGTTCAATAGCGTAGTGTGTGGCAGGACGAACTCGCCCTGTTCAGTCGACGTAGTAGTATTGAGCGTGACAGTCGCAGCCTTAGAAGGAGTTGCGGATTCGGAACGCAACACCAGTGGCGGGGACGTCCGCACGGGTGGCTCCCCATTCACTACGGGCTGAGGCTTTTTTGCTCGGCCTTCTGCTTCCTCGCCGCGCCCGAATATGCGGGCAAGGGTGCGCCTGCGGCTCTCGTCGATAACCTCGGGCTGCGGTTTCTTGTCGCCCCGTGACTTACGGCCTTTTCCAACCATCTCCGCGCGCTCGCGGGCGGCATCTTTCCAGTCCAACCAGGCGTTGCGAATGCGATCGATCACAACCGCGAGCGGCGTGTCGACAAGCACGACCACGCCTATGATGGCCGCCACGATGAGCAAAATGTAACTCACCACGTTGCCGGATATCTTCTGCAGCGCGGCGGCGAGGCCGTTGCCCAGATATCCTCCTCCTACCGCGTTGGCCGCGCCCTCGATACGAGCCGTGAGCGATGCCCATGTCACGATCACAAGGAAAATCAACGAGCTTCCGATGCCAAGGCTGCGAGGAATGATCTTGAGCGGTCCGGCAATGAATATCGCGCCCAATAGCGCAAGAAAGAACGGGATCACATAGGCGCCGATCCCCACCGTCACCTCCAGCGTCGCCGCCACATAGCGCCCAAGCACTCCGCAAGAGTCCTGTTTCGTAAGCGCGATCAGGGTGATGGGGCAAAGAAAGATAAGCACTATGCCGACGACGTCAAACAGCAGGACGGAGGTAGTCTTCTTCCTGCGCGTTCGCCTCACTCGCCTTCTGGAGGTGGTCACGGAAGTCTTCCGCACACGGCGCATCCTTTCAGAGCCTGGAATCGAACATATAGTCGCATTTGTTCTTCCGTATTATACTAACGCCCGCACGGAGGGTCAATCAGCGAACGCTCGCCAGAGCAATCAAACCTTGCGGAGAAGTCGCTATAATTGCACGCGGTCCATCGGCATTCGTTAAAAAAAGAAAAAGCCGGAAGAGGTCTTCCGGCTCACATATGCATCAGTAAGCTGCTGGTCTAACCTAACCCCGCTTCCTCCACGCAAGGCCTGCCAGGCCCAAGATGCTTCCAGACAAAGCAAGAAGGCTGGACGGCTCGGGAACGGTCGGATTGACACAGAGCTTAAACTTCTGCTTGTAAGTCGTGTTGTCGGTGTATACCTTGAACCAGGCCGTTGACCCAGGAGCGACTTGATCATTCTGGAAATAGAAATCAAACGTAGCTCCAAGTGGATCGTTGTTGATCGCATAGGTAAACGCCTGGCTGCTGGTCGGCTGATACGGGGCCTGATCTATGAAGATCGTTGCCGAGATATTCGATCCGTTCACGGATCCGATCTTGATATGGAAGTCGGTCCAATACTCCTCCGTATCGTTGTAGAGGTAGAACATGGCCCAACCCTTCCACGGATCCTGATCATCGTGAATGAACTCCACGACGTTCAGTGTTGTGAGCTCATAGGGATCTCCAGCGCTGCCGATGATGACATCATCTGCGTACGCCGGACCCAGTCGGCCGACCGCCAACAACACTAGCGCGAGCAAAAAGAGAACTCGCTTCATTCAGTCTCCTCCTTTCCTCCAGAGTTTGCTTCTGCCTTAGACGCCCGTTTGAGCGACAGCAGAGCCACTAGGTTTAAGAGGCCAGACAAGCACGCTCACTCGCGGCCCAGTTGTACAAACCGCTCGTACGCGCAATTGCAATCTAGCATAGCAGATGCAAACTGTCAACTGGTACAAATACCAGGTATGTCCTTTTTTTGTCGTAAGGAGCCACTGTTACGACCGTTACAACGCCCATTATTGGCACAGTTTGGTGATTATCTTGTGAGCTAAGCATTACAGGGCGACTTCATTACGACGACATATATCCTGACTGCGGACTAGCTTTGACTGCGGCAACCCGTTTGGTCACGTGCAAGCTATATTCTGCTCAAAGGCGTTATACCGAGTGCATCAAGACAGTTGGCCATCGCTTGCCGATAAACATCCACCAGGGCAAGTCGATAATTACGAAGCACAGGGTCAGTGATCTTGATAAACGGAACCTGCTGCTCGGATTCAGGGTCGGGAGTCTCGTAGAAGTCGGTGAACGCGGTAGCCAGCTCGAACGCGTAATGCGCGAGTGGCGCGGGTGAGAGTTCCGCGCCGGCCTTGCGAATCACCGATGGCATCTCAGCGATCTTCATCACCAGTTTCTCTTCTGGCTCGGTCACCTTGTCGGGAATAGCCACTCTATCGAAGTGGGTCACTCCTGCTTTAGCCAGAATACTGCAAGCGCGAGCGTGGGCATATTGGCAGTAGACGCCAGTGTCGCCTGTAGTGCGTAAGGCTTCGTCGAAGTCAAAAACGATCATCTTATTGGTCGATATGCGCGACATGAAGTAACGTATGGCGGCGGCTGCGAGAATGCGAGCGTTTTCATCGCTTGCGACCTTCTCCGCCAGGCGCTTGGTCATTTCCTCGATCAAGTCATCGCCCTTTACCCCAAGCCCCTTACGGCCTGACATAGCCTGCATTCCGGGCTCCTCTGCATCCACATCTACGCCCAGCTCGGCAGCAGCAGCGTTCGAGAGCACGACGACTTCATAGTCCAGGTGAACCGAGTTGCGCGCCTCCTTGCGATAACCCAGCTTGCGAAGGCAGTCATAGACGATCTGCTGCGGGTAGCTCTGGCGGACGTCGATAACGTTTATTACCTTACTCGCTTTGCCGAACCGATCCATCGGCTGTCCGTCGGAGGCGGTGGTCCAAAGCTCCTGGCCGTTTGCCTGGGTTCCCCAAAGTTTATAGAGGAAATCGCTTCCGAGGATACCGAACTTCCACATTTGATAAGCTATGTCCTTGCCGGTGTAGGTAACGGTGCCGTTGGAGCGCACCAACACCTTGTCCTCGCTCTTGACGCCTTCGTCGGTCTCGAACACGCCGCGCCCGAACTTCACCACCCAGCACCCGGCGTTCGGCCCCTTTGTTTCGTGGACGATCGCCCCAGATGCCTTCAACGACTCAAAAGCCGTTTTCCAAAACCCGCGCTCAAAGATGTCAGACTCCCAGTTGAGCAAATCGTAGTAAACACCCAGTCGGGAAACCGTGGCTAGGTGAGCCTTGACTATACGCGTAGCCAACTCCTTGGCGAACTCAGCCACTGGATTATCGCGGGCCTCGATGCAGTGGAGCACTTCCGTGCGCCGCGCCTTGAGCTCCTCATTGTGATCATACTCGACAGAAACGCGCGAGTAAACATCCCAACACCAATAGTCGAACGGCTGCGAGCCGTCGTATTTGGCCCAGATAGCGCTAAAGTCCGTTGACTTGCCTTCGTAGACCGGCTCGTCCAAGTAGAGCATCGCAACTACGACGTCGGCAACCTGCACGCCGGTGTCGTCGATGTAGTTACAGGCTTCGACGTTGTAGTTGAGTTTGCGAAGGGTGCGAACCACGCAGTCACCGATGATGGCATTCCTGAGATGACCAATGTGCATAGCCTTGTTGGGGTTGACGTTGGTGTGTTCGACGAGAACTTTTCGACTTCGCCCGACGTTGGAACACCCAAACCGATCTCTCTCCCGCATTACCCTGTCAATGACCGACTTCACGTAGCGCCGGTGATCAACCCTAAAATTAAGGTAACCCGGAGGAGTAACCGTCACCTCGCGAATAAACGGCAGCTTCACTTTCTCCAGTTCCGCCCTCAAGTCCTCGGCAATGCTCATAGGCGCGCGCTTCTGGACCTTTGCCTGCGAGAGGCAGACGGCGGTTGAGAAATCGCCAAAATCACGGCTGGGAGGAGTGTTGAACGGGACTTCGTTGGTCCCAAGTATCTTTTTTATGGCACGGGCCACATCTTCCTGAATCAATGCACGGACCTCGCTAGTTGGTAAATCGAAAACCGAACTATTATAGCAGGTAGATGAGGTGACACGCTGCGCGTCCACACGACTGTCGGACCTAACGCGATTCGGCAAGGCCCCTGCGGGCTTCGGCGAGGAGAAAACGCAAACGCTGCTCCTCTCCGGGAGTAATCATTCCAGAGATACGCGCAACCGCAAGCATCTGCTTGCCGGCCTGCCAGCGTTTGAGTCTTTCGACCGCCGCGCCGAAGTGCTTTGCCGCCACCCTGCGCTCTTTCTGCCGCATTGCGAAGTATCCTAGGTAAACGTGAGCCTCGGCAAAACTGATGTCGACAAGCTCGGGAACTCCTTTGACGGTCTCATAGGGCGATGTCTCAATAGTCAACAGGCGACGGTAGGTTCTGACGACGTTAGGCTCATCGCCGAGCATATTGTAGGCACGGGCGAGGTCGAGGTAGGCGCGGGTAGAGTTCGGGGCAAGATCAAGGGCCCTCTTGAGGTTGCTTACAGCTTCCCGTGGTAAATTGCGACGGAGATTAATCTCGCCAAGCAAACGATAACTGGCGGCGTCTGTCGGCGCAAGACCGATGGCAATTTCGAGGTGCTTCGCGGCGCTGTCGTGACGGTCCAAAACCAAACTCAAATACCTTCCGTACTCCTGGCGAAGATCTGGGTTCCACGGTGAGAGCATTGTCGATAGCTCAAACGCTCTTACGACTGACCTGGGAGCTTGGTAGTATGCGATCGCATCTGCTGACCCAAACAGAGCGCTCAGCACGCCCCCCGCCCCACAGACAACAACTGCTGGCCAACGCGCCCAGGCAGCAATAGACCGTTCTTCGGCCGCGTCGCCTCTACCCACCATCACTCCCGCCATCACCCAGAACGGCAGAGATATGCCAAGGAGATACCAGTCAGAATCGACCAGGTTGCGCAGCGCGGATGCCGTGAGCGCTCCAGCGATGGAACACTTCACTAAGCCCCAGGCATCCGGCGTAATAAGCTCGTCCCACCAGTCGTTGCCAAGACCGGAGTCTGTGGGAGACCGTCGGCGTTCGAACAGCATATCCCGCACGCCAGACCACCCAATCGCCGCTAGCGCAGCCACAAACGCCGCCAATGCCGGGAGTCCCGACTCGGCGGCAAGCTGCAAATAGGACTGGTGGGCGTGGGTAGTGGGCCCGGCGACGGAATAGCGAGTGTAGGCGATTTCGAACACGCCGGGGCCGACGCCTAGCAAAGCGTGGTCGCGAATCATGTTTATTGTCGAGCGCCAAGTGTATTCGCGAAACAGCGTGGAATGGACCTGCGCGCCGCCCGCCCGTGCCTCGACGACGCGGCTGGTAAGCGGCCTGGAGAAGACTATCGCGAGCGAAACCGTCACGATCAAAAGCAATATCACGCGGCTCCGGCGCGCCTGTCGCCAAGCCCCGGAGACAAATGCAAGCAACAAGAAGACAGCGAATCCACCGGCGAAGGCAACGACGCCGAACTTGGCCCCGGTCAGTAGGAGCATCACGAGCTGAACGGCAAGCGCGGTCACCGCGAGCGCCGCATGGGCGGATCTCCGCACAACGAGCGCGACTCCGAGCGTGACCAAGCCCGAGATTACAATGAACCCGGAGAAGAAATTGGGGTTAACGAACGTGCCGAAGGCCCGATGGTGCTCGCCCGAGCTCAGCACGGCTCTCCAGAAGAGCGCGCCTCCGCCGGTGAGCAAGGCGTAGTTGCGGAGGGTATAGGCGCATATCCCCAGCGCCGTCACAGCAAGGAGCCAAACCGCGACGCAGGCAAACCGCCTGTCGCGCGAAAGGGTCGAGGAAAGGATGTAGGCGCCAACGAGCGTGACCAGCATGAGGTCGAACCGCAAACCGTAGTAGAAGGCCTCGCCGCTGAGCGTGGCCACTGCCGCGATGACGACAAGCGCAAGAAGAGCAAAAGCGCCCGGCGGCCTGGTCCATTGGCGAGACCTGCCCCCGCAGGCAAGCCACAGCCCGGCCCCCGCCAGCACGAGGACTTGAACGATTCCGTTGGTAAACTCGCCGAACCCGCCGCATATAACCGGCGCGACGACCAATGCCGCTAGCAACAATAAGGCGCTCATTTTCCTGGATCGCGTATGAGTAGTGAGCTTAGAGCCAAGTCAAGGGTAAGGCTGGGAATGCCGCATGTCAAGCTCTGACCGTACAAGAAAGCGGCGCCGGGGAGTTAGAACCCGGCGCCAAAAAAATGGTTGGAGGAGCCACTGGGCTATGAACAGACGGTATGCTACGTATCCTGGGCGATATAATCTTTTCAGTAAGTGGGACGAGGGTGAGGCGCGAAAAAAGCGGAGACGCATCGCCGGAACCCTCGGCCCTAACACTTAGAACCGGAAGATACGGCAGCCCGACTACCATAGCAAGAGCGCCTTAGGTTCGGAGCTTTGCGTCCCCGCCTTTCAACGGGTATGCCTTTATCGATCTTCGTTTGCTTAGCCACTATGGTTGTGCCACGGTATGGGCGTCATGCATGCTAGGTGTAATGCCAGTTTGTTGCGAGGGTCTAGTGGAGCTTGCGAAGACGCCCGAGTAGTCTGCGGACGCGCTCGCAAACCTCCGTGGAGCGAGCCTTGATTGCTCTATTGCGGATAGCTTCCCTGACCGAGTTTACCGTGGGCTCGGAGACCTTGAGTATGCTGTGGCACGAGCCGATCGCGCCCACGTAGTGCGCGTCGCTGGAGCCGATCTTCGCTGCGTCGATGAGCCGAGGATCGGTGGCGAGAGCCCAGGTGCGTCGGATACCATTTGTCGAGAATAAAGCGCCACACTCGATCTCAACGGCGTCGAAGGGCGCGTCAAAGACCGCGTCACCGACGCCAGTGGTGTGGTAGGGATGCACCGCCACCGCCAATCCGCCCTCTTCGTGAATCATCCTCACCGTAGCCTCAACCGACATACAAGTTGGCAATTGGCGAGTAACGAACAAAGCGCCAATGTGACCCGCGTTCGAGTTTATTTCTACTCCCGGAATCACCAGAAACGACTCGGGAATCTCGCGCCTGCGCTTTAGCTGGTCCGCACATTTCACGGCGGCAACTGCTCCATCCGCCTCGTCGTGATCCATGATTCCAACCGCTCCGAGGCCTATGTTCACGCTATGCCGAATAACGCGGTCGGGAGAAGATATGCTGCAGTGGGAAAATAGGGTGTGGACGTGTGGGTCGATGGCGATCTCGCCGGGTCCGGCGTTGATGGCGGGTCTCCCGCAGGCCGAAAGGGCGAAGTTGACCAAACGATCCCATGGATCGAACCACCACTGCTTTACGGACTTCAGGGTCTGCGCCGATATTACTGCTGTTCGTGAATCTATCATCTGCGAACTACCTGACTAGAGTATAGCACCAATCCACCATTTGCAGCTTTCCGTTTCACTACGATTCGGCGACAGCTCATCAGTAGTTGTTCACCGAGAAGACCGGGCTCGGGCGCGGCGGGTTTGGTCAGTTTGGTCATTACATGTTGACACGCCTGCCGGCTAATTCGTATAGTTGCTCTTGTTCGTTCCAATTATAGACAGCGTAATGGATGACCTGTGCTGATTATGACTTGCGCGAGCCCGCACAAAGGTCGGCGAGGAATAACCCTTGTCGAGGTTCTCATAGTTATAGCCATGCTTTCTATCCTCCTGGCAGTCCTTGCGCCTTTCTTGCGAACCGCTAGGACTATATCCTACCGTACTCAGTGCGCCAACAACCTGCGACATTTCTCGAGCGCCTTTAATCTTTACGCCACCGACTGGAACAACAACTGGCCGTGCCCCGGCGGGCTCAGGGGCGATCGAAGTTATTGGTCGCAGACGGGGCCAGGCGGGGTGAAGGCCTACTTGAAGCAGTCGGGAGTGAGGACGGTATGGTGTTGCCCATTGCAAACAGAATGGAAGAGCCATTACCCCGCGCGTACCTACGGTATGAACAGCTACCTTCGAGAACCCGCCGACGTGGAGTATCCAGGTTGCGTCGGAATACTGAACGGCATCAATATGACCCGTATCCCAGAGCCTAGAAACACCATATTGCTCTACGAGGGGGTTGCGCTCACCACCGGTTGGGAAAACAGCGACCTCTACAACTATATCTACCGCTGCGCAAACTGGATGTGGGTTCGCGGGTTTACCGCCAACGTCGCCTATGCGCCGAACTCCGGCAGGCCTTGGCACGGCAGATTCAACAACTATCTCTACTGCGACGGCCACATAGTAGCCCGTCCGCCTGGAAAATGTGTTCTGGCTACACTATCTACCTACCGCGAGATGTATGAATGGTACGTAGATAAGCAACGGTTTAGGAACAATTTTCGGAGATGGTCTGCAATCGTGCCGCTCAAGTAGTGCCCACTACTCCCCATTTCCACTAGTCGCCGTTCCGGAAGTCGGCTGCGATGTTGATGCCTCGGGCCTGTCGACAAATCTCAGCAAATCGCCGACCTGAAATCCCGACCCTTCGATTGGCACGGCTATGGAAAGCTTTTCCTTCGCAGTCTCGATTCGACAAAGCCCGAGGCGGGTGTCCTTGGTACGACCGATAACGACGCGCGTCTCCGGGTCTTTGATGGGCTTGCCTGGCCTGAATATCTCAAGTTTGTCGCCGTCTTTCAGACCTGCCTGGGTGCCGGCATTAAGGTAAATAGCCGAAACAGATCCGTCCGCTTCGGCATCAATCTCAGCAATTCGGCCTTCCCAAGGCACCTGGTCCATACGCTGACAGATGAATAGCACAGCTTTCTCGATTGCCTGCCTGGTCGCTTGCCCAAGGGGTGTCTGGCTGAAACCGGCGGCCGACATCTTGAACTCTTCACGATCTACCTCGACGCCCTTGGCTGAAGACTTGGCGCGACCTTCGGCCTTGACCGAATCCAGCACTTGGCCTGTGACGGCGTCGTATATGCGAATATCTAGCACGACCGAGGCTTCCGCCTTTGCTGCCGATACGCCGATTCCCGGCAGAAACTTGGCGCTGCCGCCTGTACTGGTTCTTTTGTAGGAATACTCCGTCACCGCCCCCCTAATCAGAGCTTGGGCACCGAGAATGTTGCCTGCGAGCGCTGCGCTGGTAGGATCGACGGCACCACTCGCACCCAGGGCCTGCTCAGCCTGTATATCGGCGAGGGCTTTGCGCTCGAGAACTATGAATCGCTTGGAATCGACAAGCGCGGTGGTGAGCATTTCTGTAAGCCCTGTGCCGAAGTCGGCGGGCGGCGGTATGTAGACGCTAGTAGTCGATACACTACCACCGGTAAAGGTAGGTTCAGTGGAGGAAGTCGCGGTAACCTTGACATCCATTTCCATCACGCCCAACCTCTTTTTTGGCCCGTAGTAGGGCTTAAGAGCGCATATGGAAGGGTCGACCGACTTTCCGGAATCGTTTTTGTTCTCAGTAACCTGCTCTGGCTTAGTTTTCAGTTTGTCTAAGAGACCGGCCGCGACCGGTACGGATATCAATGTGAACGTCAAGGCTGCAGCCAACAAAGTTAAAAGACTACGTAGAACGACTTTTTTCGTCATCGCGTGCTCTCCTGCCAGCGTGCTTTTCAATGGGCTTTTTCGCGAAGGCAGCCCAGTGTATATATTAATTGGACGGTGGCACAACATCGATGTGGCCTGCTGCAGAACATCAACCGAAGGCATTATTGCTCTAATGTGACTGCTTGTCAAGGGATGAGATGCAAGCGTGAAGCTCCGGCAGAGCCGGTACAGTTGTCTAGGCTAGAAGTGATATGACTGAGCCAGTGACGGACTGGCCCGCTAATGTTAAGGGCCGACCTGGCAAGTCGGGTGGGATAGGGATCCGGTTTTTCCTCGACAAGCCCCAAGTTGCTGTCGCCTTCCGACAGCGAAAGCCGGGCCAACGCGTAACTGCCGGCGGTCTTCAGCAACCAGTCGCCTTTATTCCCTCTTTACGGTTCTATGACGCCTCAGGAATGAAAACACTCTGAGACTGTATCAGGGCATCTTTGGCGAGGTTTACCCCACGCCCGAAGAGGGGATTAATTCCATAAGGTTACTCCTTTAGGTGGAGGGCAAAAGTATGCGCAGCAGCGCCACCGCCCAAACCCGCCGGACATCACAGGTCTTGCGCAAGCCGACGACAGCCCTAGACCTGGCAATCGAGCGAGCGGTAGGTTATTTGCTGAATAAACAGACGGAAGAAGGTTACTGGATCGGGGAGCTTGAGGGCGATACGATCCTTGAGTCCGAATACATGATTATGTGCCGGTATCTAGGCCGCTGGGACACTGATAAGATGAATAAGCTGGCGGACTATATTCGGCGCAAGCAAATGGACAACGGGGGATGGTCTCTGTTCCCCGGCGGGCCGATAGATGTCTCCTCCAGTGTAAAGGCATACCTGGCCCTTAAAATGGTTGGAGATCCGCCATCTTCGTCACGTATGCTCAAAGCGAGGGAAGCCATCCGCCAGGCGGGCACGATCTCGGCCGTAAATAGTTACACGCGATTTTATCTTGCAATGCTCGGTCAAATCCCGTGGAACGACGCGCCTGCTGTACCTGCCGAGCTAATGCTGCTTCCAAGCTGGTTTTACTTCAATATTTACGAGATATCGTCCTGGTCTCGGACTTTCATCGTGCCGCTAAGCATAATATGGGCGCGTAAGCTGACCTCTCATCTTCCGGAAAACCACGGCATAAGTGAGCTGCTCCAGGATGCCGTTCGCGAACGCCGTCCCCCAATACTGAGTTGGAAGAGTTTCTTTCTCGCGGCAGACAAGCTCGTAAAACTCGCCGAAGCACTCAACTTCCTACCGCTTCGGCGTAAGGCCCTTGAGACGGCTACCGATTGGATGCTTGCTCACCTCGAAAAAAGCGCAGGTCTGGGCGCGATATTCCCACCAATGGTTTATTCGTTGATAGCCCTCAAGGCGCTGGGCTACCCGGACAATCACCCAACGGTCATGCGGGCGATAAGAGAACTCGAAAAGCTGGAGATAGACGAAGACGGCGCAATTCGAGTCCAGCCGTGTATGTCACCGGTGTGGGATACGGCGATTGCAGTAAATGCGCTTGCTGAGGCCGGGTTGTGTCCGGATCATCCGGCAATGCGAAAAGCGGCGACGTGGTTGGTAAGCAAGGAAGTGCGATCTAAGGGTGACTGGAGCGTCAAGCGTCCGAATCTGGAGCCCGGCGGCTGGTATTTTGAGTTTGCGAACGAGTTTTATCCGGACATCGACGACACGGCAATGGTGCTCATGGCGCTGGCCCGCATCGGCAGAGTCCTAGGTAAGGACGACGCCTGCCGACGTGGTTTACTGTGGCTTCTGGGCATGCAGGGCAAAGACGGAGGGTGGGCGTCGTTCGACGTGGACAACAATAAGAGCGTCTTCAATCACATTCCTTTCGCCGATCACAACGCTATGCTCGACCCCAGCACCAGCGACATCACGGCTCGGGTTCTGGAAATGTTTTCATACTACGGAATCCGGAGAGCCCCATCTGCAATAGAGTTCCTGCGTCGCGAACAAGAAGCGGATGGGTCGTGGTATGGAAGGTGGGGAGTAAACTACATCTATGGAACTTGGCAAGCTCTGAGAGGGCTTTCGTGTTTTGGCGTGAGCGTGAATGATCCCATGATCCGTCGAGGCGCGGATTGGCTAGAAAGCGCGCAACACCCTGACGGCGGATGGGGCGAGAGTTGTATTTCCTACTACGAGCCGGACAAGAAAACGGTTGGCGAGAGCACTCCATCACAGACGGCTTGGGCCGTGATGGGATTGATGTCAGCCGGAAGAATCAAGAGCAAGGCTGTGGAGCGCGGCATAGAATATCTTGTTCGCGGGCAGACTCCCGATGGCACGTGGGAGGAGGAAGCGTACACGGGAACGGGATTTCCCAGGGTTTTCTATCTGCGGTATCACCTGTATCGACATTCATTCCCGCTTATGGCGCTTGGGATGTATCGGCGGATGGCATTGCAATGAAGTTCCCAGTGGGACTTTCGGCTACCTTAGCGTGGTACATTACGAGAAAGCGGCTTATGCGGGCGCCTTTTGTGCCGCTGGTGTTGATGCTGGAGCCACTGTTCGCCTGCAACCTGAATTGCGCAACCTGCGGCCGAGTAAGAGAATACCGCGACCTGGTTTCGCAAATGATGTCAGTGGAAGAGTGCCTGGAATCGAGTCGTGAGTGCGGGGCACCTATCGTGTCAGTCTGCGGAGGTGAACCGCTGATGTATCCAGCCATAGACGAGCTGGTCGCTAAGCTCATTGAGGCGAAGCGTTACATATATCTATGCACCAACGGCCTCAATCTGGCCAAGGCTTCGTCGACGCTGAAGCTTTCTGGAAGGCTTGTGATCAACGTCCACATTGACGGTCCGCCGGAGATCCACGACGAGATAGTTTCGCACAAGGGAGCATACGAGGCAGCGGTGGCGGGAATAAAGGCTGCGGTGGGTCGCGGGTTCCGGGTGACTGTGAACACCACGGTATGTAAAAAAACTGATATGGAAGTGGTGGACAAGCTGATGAGCCTGCTGGCAGTCTTGGGCGTCAGCAGCTTTATGATTTCGCCAGCGTATTCGTATGAGTCGGTGGAGGACAAGGATTGCTTTATGAGCCGTGAGGAGGCGCGCCGCAAATTCGCCTACGTGGATCAACTTGCGCAGAAGCATCGTTTGTCGAACACCCCAGTATACTTAGACTTCCTCAAGGGAACCAGAGAACTCACCTGCACTGCCTGGGGAAACCCGACCCGTAACGTGGCTGGGTGGAGGTCTCCGTGTTATCTGATCGCGGACACGCATTATGCCACCTACTCGGAACTGGTGAAGAAGACAAACTGGCACGCGTACGGCACAGGACGCGACCCGCGCTGTGCCGACTGCTTAGTGCACTGTGGATTCGAGCCTACAGCAGCTCTTATGCTCAACAAGAAGCGCGGGGACCTGTGGCGCACGCTCCGATGGCAGTTTAGTTGAGGCAGCTCTATGGCAAAGGTATTCATTACGGGAGCGACCGGGTTCGTGGGCGCGCACGTCGCACGAAAGCTAGTACTGCGCGGCGAAGATGTAACTGCGCTGATCCGCCCGCAGAGCGATCTCGCGCTGATCAGGGACCTGCAACTACGCACGATGATGGGCGACCTGCGGGATTTCCGATCGGTTCTCAATGCAATGCAAGGCGCGGAAGTTGTCTACCATGTCGCTGCCGACTACCGCTTGTGGTCGCGTAATCCCAAGGAAATGTATGCCACCAACGTGTATGGGACGCGAAATGTAATGGAGGCGGCAGCACGGTGCGGCGTGAAACGGGTAGTATACACCAGCACTGTCGGCTGCCTCGGCATCCCGCGCGACGGCTCTCCGGGAAACGAGACGACTCCTGTCTCCCGCCACGATCTGCCCGGCCACTACAAGAAGTCCAAGTATGACGCCGAGATGGTGGCGCTGGATTATGCGAGCAACGGGCTCGATGTGGTCATCGTGAATCCCAGCACACCGGTAGGTCCCGGTGATACCAAGCCAACACCCACTGGCAGGATGATACTCGACTTCATGCGGGGTCGGATGTTAGGCTATGTGGACACGGGGCTGAACCTTATCGCCGTAGAGGACGTGGCAGATGGTCACCTACTGGCGATGGAAGGCGGCCGCCGCGGTGAGCGATACATACTCGGTAATCGCAACTTAAAACTCATCGAGATTTTCGGGATTCTGGCGAAGATCACTGGCCGGACCGCGCCAACAATAAGGGTTCCCTATCCTCTCGCACTGGCCGCCGCCTACCTTGACGCCGCTTGGAGCCGGCTGAGAGGTTCTGAGCCGACAGTGCCAATCGAAGGGGTGCTCATGTCACGAAAGCGTATGTTCTTCGACGCGAGCAAAGCCGTCAGCGAGTTGGGTTTGCCGCAAAGCCCCGTGGAGGACGCGCTGCGCAGATCGGTGGAATGGTTTAGCAGAAAAGGCCCCGCGTCTTAGCTTCGGGGCCGTGTTGCCTTACTAGTCTGGGCGGGCTCTCCTAGGACGCCCAGACTTGCTCCTTATAAAGCAGCGCTCCGTAGGAAATACACACAAAGAGAGCAAAGGCCACCATCGAGAACGCCGCCAGAATCACAAAGCCGATTCGCGAGAGCATCTCACTTCACCTCGTCTTGAACAGATTACGGTGTATTCTGGCTGCCAGTCCTCTGCCCCACATTGTGATGAGCAAGATTCGTGCCAATGAGCTTGATGTTCCGTAAAACTGACAGGGACCTGCGAATGCGCGGGCTGAATTGCAGGTAGGTACTGTCAGGACCTGTTCGGGAGGGATTACAGATCACTCCCGTAGGGGCAGTCTGCGCGGCTTGTTAGGACCGCCTGGACGGCGACAGGTCCAGACCTTCCATAGCAAATGGTCCAGGCTGTGTGGCGATTCGGAAATCGCCACACAGCTTATCACGACCTCTGCGACACCCCTACCCGTTGCCACACAACAACACTTCGCTAACGCAGAACTGAACTCTCTCGCCGTTGACAGCGACTTGCTCTGCAGTTATACTCCTGAGTTAAGGCGGTGTAGAAGCCGAATATACAGATTGAATCGCCAGCGACTCGCCGCAGTTTCGGAGAATGAGTTTTCGAATGCGGGTCGCGGAATGAGAGGAGCAAAGTATTAGATGCTGTTAAGGGTTCCGATCGTCTTTGCACTATCATGCCTAGTCGCCGCACTGACCGTCGCGGCGCAGGCGCAGGACCGAATCGGCCAGGAGATTCGAACGTCTCAGGAATACGGACTAGTCTACAATAGTATAACAGGGCCTGGCTATTCCCAGTCGTCACTCACGCCAAACGCCACCTAACTCAGCAACTACAGCGTATTGGCGAACGTCACCTACCCAAACTCCACGTTCTACTTCAACGTGGGAGCCAGAGCGACTGACGATCCACGAAATGATCTGAAGCCGCTCACTATGACCAACTTTACGGCCAGACTCAGCAATCACGTATACCAGCTCAACGTAGGAGATACGCTCGAATCGTTCTCGCAGTATACGCTGAGCTCCGCGATAAAGGGCTTTTCCTACAGATTCAAGAACGAAGAGAAGAACACTCCCGAATATACCGTCGTCTACGGCTACGCCTACCCGCGATGGGACAACTTCTACGGCGACTCCGAAGTGAAGACCATAAAGCGAACCGCCTACGGAGCGCGTGTGAAGAAAGGCCTGTCCCCCTACTTCACCACCGGCTTGAGCTTCGTAAGGTTCGATGATTCGAATCGGATCAATACTACCGACCCGCTCTACGACGGGAACGTCGTCGCGCTGGATTGGGAATACAAGCCATTTGAGGGGCTGTCGCTAAGCGGTGAGTCTTCGTGGTCGGATACCAAGCAATCCCCAAGCGCCGGCGCCGCAGATATCAACGGCAGCGGCACGGCCCACAGGCTGCTCTTCCAGGGCGAAGGCGGGCCAATAAGGCTTTCTGTCGAATACGAACGGGTTTCGCCTGATTTCCAGTCGCTGATGGGATGTGCTACCGCCGACCGCGAAAAGGTCAAGGCAAGATGGCGGGAGAAAAGAGGGCGTAACTCCTCAATCACTTACGGTCTGCTCTGGTTCAGGGACAATCTCTCCGGCCAGAAAGCCTACACCACCAATCATTATAGACCGGAGATAATCTACACTCAGCGGCGTCTGTTCAACCGCCAATACGCCAGCGGCGACTTCAGCTACCGGCTCGACCGAGCGTTCGGCGCTCCGCAAGGCGTGACCAATCATTATCTCAACTTAGGTTATCATGACCGGTTTGGCAGCTTCGACTGCGACACCAACCTCGGCTACACGAAGTATAGCACTACCCTTGCAGGCCGTGACAGTGAGGAAATGACCTACAACACCTCGCTGGGCACCAGGTTCACACGAGGCGATACGATCGTCAAGCCCAGCATCTCATTAGGCGGTTGGACCGCAAGCGATGATCTGGCGGACGAAACCGATACCATACGCGAAGCCGCAGTCGGGCTTGGACTGGATTTCCCTAAGTCCAAGATCGTCTCCAACCTCAAGGTTGGCACACACAAACTCAGCAAGGGCAATGCGGCTTCTGATGACTCCTCCAGGACCTTCGTGAACCTCTCGGTCTACTATCGAGCGCCGTTCCTGGAGCAAATGAACCAGGGCCAACTATTCCTCAGAGTGGCCATCAACGACTACAGCTTCTCAACCGTCAGTCGCGACTTCGTGGAGACCAGCGTGACCGCCGGCGTGAGTTCGCAGTTCTAGGAGGCGCAAGATGAGAAACTACGGCATCAAGATCACCGCTGTGCTGACCGCGCTGCTCGTTCTGACGAGCTGCGCCGAGGCCAAGTGGTGGATATTCGGCAAGTCCAGCGAAGAGGTCGGAGCAAACTACCTTTACATCAACGGTGTCTCATTCGAGGAGAAGGAGACTAAGATCACCTTCTACAAGGACACGCTTCCGAACGGAATGCTGGTGATCCGAGGCAAGGGAACGGCTAAAGGTTCCAAGGTAGGCAGCGTTCAGGTAAGCATCGACGGCAAAGAAAAGTGGGAGAAGGTCAAGCTCAACTCCAACGGCGTCTTTGAGTACTCGTTCAAGCCCGACCTCGACACCCCTTACCACATCTACGTCAAGATCATCGACACAACCGACAAGTCCAATGACGTCGAGGCTACTCACAAGGAAGTCATCGTATCGGATCGCAACATCAGCGAGCTGATCAAGAAGGTTCTGGACGCGATGGTGCAAGCCTATAAGGACGAGGATGCGCGCAAGTTCATGTCCTATATAAGCGAGGACTTCGCCGGAGACGACGCCGTCCTCGACCGCGCCATCCGTAAGGACTTCAGCGCCCTCGACAACATAGATCTGCGCTACCTGATATCGGGCATCGCATCGGGGCAGGACCGGGTTTACGTATCGCTGCAGTATAATCGGATGGTGATATCGTCCAAGGACGGCAAACCCTATACCGATAAGGGCATCACAGAGTTCGTGTTCAAACTCGAGGGCGACTCCGCAAAGGTCTTCAGCATGAAACAGCCGCTGATTTTCGGGCTCAGCGACGCCGAGAACGTAGCCACTGGAACCACCAACGTGGGCACCAACACGCAGGTGATCAACATCTCTGATAACGGCACCGTTTCCGTTGGGCCCATCGGTTCCGGCGGCGCCGGCGCGCTTGCCGTCACAATCGACTCTCTCGGCGGAATAAAGCACCACCAGGTTACATTCACCTTCGACTACGGCGGGGCGGACGTATCCACCTACGAGCTGCAGATAGAAGAAGCTATAAGCCCTGCAGGACCCTGGTCCAACGAATATACTGGTTCGGCGGTTGTAAACCTAAACCTTACGACGACCAACATTGCATCCTACTGGGGGCTGCTCTACTACAGGGCGCGACTCGTCGACGGTTCGAACTTCGGACCGTGGAGCAACATAGCTGTTTGGGACAACGACTAGCGCGCATTGTTCGCAGACAGCGGTAGGCTTCGTCAGCAGACTGCACGAAGCAGTATTGTGATGGATGGTGCGGGCTGGAAACAATCAACAGACCCATCAGCCGATTCAGAAAACGCCTGTCCGCCTGTGTCAGGGGTGGGCAGGCGTCGTTCAGTTTCAGTAACGTAAGAGGAGGGCAGTATGGTCTCCGATGCTTCGCGAACCCGTGTCGGCTGTTTTGCGTCGGCGCTGGCGCTAACGATTCTAGTTTATTGCGGAGGACAGGCACTCGCCCAGGGAACCTCTGCACCGTCCGGCGCCTCCGGCGAGACGCCGGCAAAAACTCTCTCCCAGACCCTCGCCGAGACGACGAGTTCAGTTGCGCAGTCAGCCTCCACTCCAACCGGCAAGTTTCTTGAATCGCTCCTAAAGAAGGGCGGCGGACGGCACTACAGGCAGTTTCTGAGCGCCTACAAGAAGCTCCTCGAGAAACTCAACGCGGAGATGCCCTCGCAGGAACTCACCGACAAACTCGCTTGGGTAAAACAGATCAAGGTTTTCAGCGACACCGTCAAGTGGACCTCGAACGTGCTCTCCATAGGCGGCAATCTCTACGCCGGCAAATGGGACGAGGCGGCATGGAAAAGTGCCTCCCTCGCTTTCACCGAATTCATCGGCACCGAATCCGGCAAGGCGATGCTCGCTTACATGGGCATACCGGGGCCGGGTTGGGTATTGGGGTTGGTAACAGCCGTCGAGGTAGCACGCGACTCCTACAAGGAACTGGCTAAGGAGGAAGAAGCGACGCTGCTCGAGAGCCTTTACGGAGCTGTTGAGAATACTTGCCGCGCCAGGGGCCGCGCATTGGGTCAGGGTGACCCCTTCCCGCCGACGGCCGAAAACGTGGAGAAGCTGTGGAAGAAACTACTCACCAACCCCAGCTTCCGCAACAGTTTCAGGGTCTACGTCACAACTATGCTGAATCAGGAGTTCCCGGAGCCAGGCTTCTTCTCCACCGTGGAGGCGTATCTTGTTGATCCGATATTCGGCAACAACACGACTACCGCTTCGGGCAGGGTAGAGCAGAAGGCACGCGACGCTCTTCAGGCTGAAGAAAAGAGGATGAAGCAGTATCTCCTAGGTCTGATCAGCGTGCTCAACCGCCGCGCCAAGGCCGACGAAGCTCGCCTTGTGGCGCTCAAGAAGGTCAAGGAGCTGGAAGCCGCTATAAAGAGCGCAGGCTTCGAGTCTATCGACCAGTATCTAGACAAACTCCAGAAAGCCGCACTCAAGCTTGGAGTGGCCGAAGCGGCCGCTAAGGACTGCGGCGAGAGGGTCACTAAGGCGATTGCATCAGAGGACTACGAGACCCTACGCGCAATTATAGAGACTATCGAGGACTACTTCCAGGACTGCCTTGTCTGGCTGCCGGACGACGGCCCTATCGGCAAGCGAAAGGCGGCGGTCGCGGAGGCGTTGCTCGCCTGCTACAACAAAGCCACAGCAGGCATTGGCGACATCCGCAAGAAGCTACAGGCCAAGCTCGACAAGCCCGTCGCGCCGGACCAACAACTTGAGTCTGACCCGCTCGCCATCTACGAGCGATATTTCAAACCCAAGCTCAAGCCGTTCGATTGGGGCGGGAGCGGCAGCCCCGATGTGGCCAAGGACAAGCTTCTGGGTTACCTGAAGACCGGTCATTTCGCCACTCCAGCGGAGGGTCTATCGCTGCCCAAAGGCCGCAAACCGTTAGCCCAACTGCTGATTCAGGCTTGGAGCAAACAGAACTTCCCGGTTGCGTTTAGCGGTGTCGATGGGATGAACAGCATCCCGGATCCCGATCCAAAGAACACCATCAGAGGCTACGATGAGAAGCTTCGGGAGCAGTTCAGGGGAATGAGCTGCCCGTCGGGGGTCGACCCGAGCGCGTGGGGCAAGGCCGTTGTCCTAGCGGACAATGCCCGTAAGGCGATCGTCGAATCGGCAATGGCGGAATTCAACGAGACCGCCAATTGGATGCAGGACGTGCTCCAACAATACCAAGCACTCGCCAAGGAGGCACAAGAGCGCAAGGCCGAGATACAAACCAAGTTAAAGGCCGCCGCCAATGGACTTCCAGCCAAGGATGAGTCGCAGGACAGCGCCATGCTGGCGCTGGCAAAAGCCGAGTCCTTGCTGGCCGATGAGCCTTACACCGGCCTCGAAAAGATGCCTAAGCCCGAACGCGACTTCGTGGCGGCCGTAAGACAATGGGCGGACTCTAAAGCCTACCAAAACACAACCCGCGCCGAACAGCTCAAGAACAACATCGACGCGCTCTTGTATTCCGGCGGGATAGTCCGTTGGCAAAAGGACAACTCCATCGGCTCCTATGAGGTATGGTCGGGTGCCTGGGAGATACTCGAATCCTACGAGCAGGCTTCAAAGGATTGGGACGCGGTGGTTAGAGACGCCGCTGCCGACGAGGAAACCATCCGAACGTATGTCGATCCCAACTTCATGCGAGACAAGGAATTCCAGGATATGGCCTATCGGCGCGAGGTGATCAACGAACGTGTCGCCAAAGCGCGCTCCAAGCTCCAAGCACTGGATGCCGATGCCACGCGTAGGGTGGATGAGATGATTGCCGACGCCATCTGGGTAGGACGTATGGCCACTAACCTAGAAAGGTGGGTCCAGAGCGGACTTGAGGATGGCTCCATAGTTTCTGACTCGGATCGATCCGACCAGATCGTCGGCCCCCAATACTACGATATGCCCCAGGCGCCACCCGCCGCCCTCCGGACCCAGCCCTATCAGCACTACATGCTCAAGAACGAGATCGCCACGATCACCGCCAAGCGGCAGTCAGAGTGGCAAGCGCTTAAGCTCGATGGGTTCGCCACCGGTGTCGCCCCCTGGCTCAATGAGATCTACCAGGCATATATCAAGTATCTCAACGGCCTGCGCAGCTTCCCCGAGGACAACTTCATCCTCTCGGACGAGGAGTATGTGGATCAGAGCGGCAAGGTGAGTTACAACTCGATGTCCGGCTACTACTTTAGCCCGATCACCGGAAGCCTGATCGAAAAAGCCGAGAAGATATTGGCGCGAATGAATCCTATGGACGGATCGTTCATGGATGCGTTCCGGGAGCTATGGCAGACCATCTATCTGGGCATCTCGTGGCCTGCGGGGAAGGACCTGGTCTTCAAGCGGATCAACCCTGTGTTAGAAAAAGCCCCCCTCTGGCCGCGCTACAAGGCGCTTCGCGACAAGGTGATAGAGGCCTACAACACGTACAAAGCCAACGAGGGCAAGATCGAGCAGCTCGAACGGCAGAAAAGAATCGAAGAGCTCAAGAAGAGCTTGGGCCCGTGGTTGGAGAAAGTAAGAGCCCGCGTTGCCGACGCAATGGCTCTGGTCGCGAAGTCCGACTCCATCGACAAGAAACAGAAAGCCGAAATCAAGAAGGCCATCGAGGATGTGATATCGGCTCGACAGCACCTCACCGACGAACCTTATGCCGACCTAGTGAGAGGAATGGAGCTGCTGGGCTACGCGAAGTCGGCCGGCGACTCGATCGACGACTCGCTGCTGACGCAGGCAAAAGAGGTCGTCTCCAGCGTCGGCAATGCATCGAGCAGCCTTGCTCAGGCCGAATCCAGGCTCCGCGCCAAGCTCGCCGATACCGGCTCGGAAAACGAAGCGGTGAAAAAGCTCTACGATGACTTCAAGGACGCGTATGAGTCTAAGAACGACTCGCGAGTGATGAGCCTGATTGGCGACAACTGGTCCGCCAACGACGGCACTACACTTGCCGATTTGCAGTCTCACCTGCGCAACAGCTTCACCGTCTTTGACGAGATCCGTTACTCCATCAGCGGTCTTAGGATAGAGCAGGTGGGCGAGGGTAAGTTCAAGGTGAGCTATGACGTTAAGATCACGGGCCGCAACTTCAGCGCCGACATCAAGCACGAGGAAAAGTCGTCGGTGACCGAGGAAGTAACCGTAAACAGCGCCGGCAAGGCAAAGATCACCAGGACGCTTGAAGGCCGGTTCTGGTACGTGGAATAGCTCAATCACCGGGGCCGGCTGCGCCGGCCCCACATCTTCCCCCGCAACTCCGACAATCTTCGTTAGCTCAGTAAGTTGTCTCCGCTAACCCCTCTGTTTGGAAGGGATTGCAAATCCCTCCCCAGCACGATATCAACGTTCTCGATATTCCCAGGTCTTAATTCCCTTGCGGGAATTGGATTGATTCTGACTCTAAGCTTCCTCTGAGCGTGAACGCCACGCTCAGTGGCCAGCATTTCCGACGCAACCCCCTTTTCAACCAACAACCGTGTGACAACATTGTGAACTAGCCTCTTTTTGACCTCGAATCGCTTCCGACTGAGCCAACCTTTTTCGACCACGCAGACTCGGTCGGAAAACAAGACAGCAACAAAACCAACTCCCGGTGCGAGCCCGCTACCCAGGTTCCTGGTTCCCGGCTGCACGACAGCACAGGCCCAAGCTCTAGCTATAAAGACCAGCACAATGACTGTATCTGCACAACATTATTCGCGCTGATCGGAATGAGGCCAACGCCGAGCTGATCAATCTCGCATAGAAGCAGTTCAGTCGTGCTGGAATCCGTCATTCCGAGCGGAGCCATAGCGAAGTCTAGAAATCCGCTGTCTTGCTAATGCCAGTCAGAACAGGAGATCACTCACTTTGGTCAGAACAACGCCTTGCCATACTGAACAGTCTCCTTAGCCACAAGTAAATTGACAGTTAAGCAGACCTATCGGTAATATACTCCAAGGTTATCGCAATCGAAGAGGTGGCGCTTCAGTTGCCCACGGCTAACGTAAATGGGCTGGGGATTGAATACGACGACTCTGGAGCGGGAGTACCTGTTGTATTTGTGCCCGATTTCGCCGGTTCGATGGAATGGTTCCGCTACCAGGCGTCGGGCCTCTCCGACCACTGCCGTGTAATACGCTGCGACCTCCGCGGCGCTCCCCTGCGAGGCGCCTACTCTGTCGAGCTCCACGCTGACGATATCGCCGCACTCCTAAGGACCGTACGCGTGCACTCCGCCGTCATAGTTGGCGTTGGTTTCGGCGGAATGATTGGTGTTCAATTTGCCTATAGTCACGAGAACCTCTGTGCTGGGCTGGTATTGGCAGGATCCGCACCCAGCTTCGCACGGATGAGCGAAGATGAGGTAATGGCGACCCTTGCACCAGATAGAATCGCCACAACTCATCCGGTAACTTCCTTTCTGCGCCGGGTTCTGCGCATTCGTCCGACCGTGGAGCAGGATTACGGTGATGACGCACGGGCGTTCCTGGCCAGGTCCAATGCCGGGCTCGACCATCGCACACTACGCGCAAGGCTGCGATTGATGCGCAATAATGATATGTCCGAATTGCTGCAGTCGATATCCGTGCCGTCACTAGTGGTCGTTGGCTCACGCGAGGCACCGCAGGTGCTGGCCGGGTCGCAACTCCTCGACGAGGCTCTGCCGAACTCCAGGCTAGAAGTGATCGAAGATGCCGACCATTTTGGGTTCTTCCTGAGACACGATCTATTCAACGAGATTCTAATGGACTTCCTCACGCACCGGATAAAGTCGCTGTGATCGATACCCACTCTCACCTCAACGACCCAAAATACGCGGGCATCGTAGGTGACGTAATCGCTCGCGCCGCCGAGAATGGCGTAAAGGCCATAGTGGTATGTGGTTATGATCTGCCTAGCAGCAAGCTCGCAGTTGACTTGGCGGAGCACTACGACAAGTTGTTTGCGACGGTGGGTATCCATCCGCATGATGCGAAGAATTACAATTTTGACACCGAAAAAGAGTTGGCCGAGTTGGCCAAGAGGCCCAGGGTAATAGCCATAGGCGAGATCGGCCTCGACTACCACTACAGCTATAGCCCAAAAACATCACAGCGGGAAGCCTTCGCTGCTCAGCTCGATTTAGCGGCTAAGCTCGAACTGCCCGTGGTAATTCACAGTCGGGAGGCACACGACGAAACTATGTCCGCGTTGCTGCCTAGAATCGACAAGCTTGTTGGAGGTGTTTTCCACTGCTTTTCGGGAAATCAATTTCAATCAAAAGAAGTGCTAGACATTGGCTTTGCCATTGGGGTAGACGGCCCGATCACATACAAGAATGCCACTATCCTCAGAAATGTTGTGGCCACTTGCCCTTTAGAACATATACTAATTGAGACCGACTGCCCATATTTGACGCCAGCGCCGCACCGAGGTAAGATGAACGAACCGTGTTATCTTAAGTATATCGCTGAGGAACTAGGGCGCATCAAGGCCACAGGCTTGGAGGAGGTAGACCAAGCCACCACTCGCAACGCGCTCGCTCTCTTTCCGAAGATGGCAGGCGAGAGATGATGAACAACGACGCCAAACGCCGCTTCCGGCCGATGGGCATCGCCGACATACTCGATGAATCTTTCGACCTCTACAAGACCGATTTCGTGATGCTGATCGGCATAGCCGCAGTGATGTATGTGCCGTCGTTTCTAATCTACGGCATGCTCGACTCCACCCGCGCTCAGGATCCCAAGGACCCGATGGCAGCGCTGACGGCGCTTGGGCCGGTGATACTCATGGGATTTCTGCTGCTAGCGGTAATACAGCCGTTCATAACAGCCGTCCTTACCTACGCCATCTCCGAGCGCTACGTGGGCCGTACTGTTACAATCGAGTCCGCTTACAAACGCATCGCCAAGACCTCGGTGCTTCTGCCATTTTTCGGCGCAATCGCTCTTAAGTGGCTGGCACTGATGGGGGCTTACTTCGGGATTTTGGCGGCGGTGGCATTACCTGTCGTTGTGGTCGGTTTGGCGGCACCCGTTTTGGCGGCGTTGATAGGCCTGATATTAGGTGTTCCTGGGGTTGTGCTGCTACTGCGCGTGTATTTAGGTCTGACTCTAGTGGAGCCTGCGGTCATAATCGAGGGCCAGGGAGCAGGCGCTGCTCTTTCACGAAGTTGGGATCTGATGAAAGGATACGCCCTCAAGGGGTTTTGGCTGCTGCTCATTATTGGCATAGCGTTGTTCTTCATTCAAGCGGCTCTTACGGGGACCACCAAGACCATCATAATGATGAAGCAGTTTAGCGGCCAGGAAGCTTCGGCCGGAATTGTATGGTTGGACCGGATTCTGGACGCAGTCCTCAGCACCCTCACTATGCCCATTGCCTCGATAGTAATGATCTTGCTATATTACGACATCCGGATGCGCAAAGAAGGTTTCGACCTTGTTTTGCTAGCCCGTGAGCTTGACACGACCTCACGCGCTCAGTCGTTCACTACCCTACCACTTCCACAAGAACAGGCAAAGCCCGAAGAAGGAGGCTCTCAAGGCGCATAATGGCCTTACGCCGCCTGCTTGTAGCCGCATTAATAATCGTGGCGCTTGAGGCTGTGTGTGTCTGCGCCGATCCAAGCGATAACCCCCAACGCGTGCGGCAAGAACTGAAGTCGGTACTATCCGATCCGCAATACAACCGCGACTACCAACCTCACAGCGACTGGAGTGAAGCCATAGCTCGCGCCGTAGCCTCGCTTTTGGAGTTGCTCGTAGTAAAAGACACGTCGCTGGGCGAAGTGCTGTCGTTTCTAATGGCCATATTGATCATTGCCGCCTTCATCGGACTTGTAGCACTGTTGCTGAGTAAGTTTGTTAATGCGAGCGAGAGATTGTCAGACTCAGCGGGTGTTTCGATACCAACTGATCTGCCGCAGTCGCGTCCGCTTTTAAGAGAGGCAGAAATGCTTGCCGCGCGAGGAGACTACCGGGGGGCGTTGCGCTGTGCTTATCTGGCCTGCATATCCTATCTGGACGAAATCCAAGCCATCAGGTTCGAGCGCAGCAGGACCAACTGGGAATACTTGCGAGAGCTCCGCGCGACCGGTCGAGAGCAAATCCACGATCTCCTAAGACCTCTCACCGCCTTGTTTGACCAGAAGGTCTACGGAGGTGAGGAGTGCCGCGAGCCAGATTACGAGATGGCGCTACAGGTCTATTACGCCATCACAACGGAGGCAGCCGCGTGAAGCTATCGAAGGACGCCATTGTGCTGCTGGTGTTGTTTGCGGCTTTGATAGTAGGATCGCTGATGATGGCAGGCCCAACTAGACAACAAGAGTCGTTCGTCAGCACTACATACAACCCGGATCGCAATGGTGTCAAGGCGCTTTTCGTCCTTATGAATCGACTTGGCTACAACGTAAACAGGCTTTTCAGGCCTTATTATCAAATACCTAGGCACACAAGGCTATTGATAGTCGTTCAGCCCGTAACTGTTGAGGCCGGCACGTGCTGCGGACTTAAGCAGGGTATCGACTCGTATGAGACCGCAAAGCTAAAGCGTTGGGTCGAAGCCGGAGGAGTGGTAATATTTGCATCTGACAAATTGGAGGGAATCCCTAAAACCTTCAGAAAGACGCGCCGCATGGGCGCAGGGAAGGTATACGCGTTTGACTCTCGTCGGATGTTTACCAACAACGGCCTCGCCTATTCCGACAACGCTCTCCGCGTGCTGCGCATCGTCGATCAGCACACCACTCACGGCGACCTCATCCTGTTCGACGAGTATCACCACGGTATCACCGATGAAATATCCCTCAACAGGCTTAGCGCTCAGGTGAAACTATGTCTGGCACTGCTGGCGGTGGCCGGAATTGTGCTCCTACACAGTCAAGCCAAGCGCTTCGGTGCTGTGAGAAACCTGCCCCCAAACGAGTCACGCAGGCCAGGCTTCGAGTTCGTGGAAGCAGTAGGCAGACTCTACCAGAAGGCTGAAGCGAGTGACCTGGCCGCGCAAATTCTGTGCGATTCTTTCCGACAAGAGCTTACGCAGAGGTATGGTTCGAGCGAGAGCGACGACGCGGCTCTTGTGGACGCCGTAAGGCGGGCTTCCAATGAGCAAACAGCTCGCAGAACCGCGCAAGTATTGGCACAGCGCGAGCGAGCTGCCGCAGGACATAAGCCTGGAAAACACGAACTTGTAAACATCGCGCGCGAGATTACACTGCTAGAAAAGGAGCTTAGACTTGGATCAGACCACTGCTGAGATAATGGCAGTCAAAGCCGCCGCCGAGAAGATCCGAAACGAACTTGCCAAGGTTGTCGTCGGCCAGCGCGAAGTCATCGACCAACTTCTAGTGGCGATTCTGTCGGACGGCCACGTGCTCCTCGAAGGCGTTCCGGGAGTTGCCAAGACACTCATCGCCCGTGCGCTAGCTCTCACTATTTCTGCGGACTTCAAGCGCGTTCAGTTCACCCCAGACCTGATGCCCTCCGACGTGCTAGGCACCAACGTGTTTGACCCGTCCACCGGCCAGTTCAACCTGCGACGAGGACCTATCTTCACGAGCATTCTCCTGGCGGACGAGATCAACCGAACCCCGCCAAAGACCCAGGCCGCGCTGTTGGAGGCTATGCAAGAGCGCTCTGTAACCATCGATGGCCAAAGCTACCCAATGCAACCCATTTTCACGGTGATCGCCACCCAAAACCCGGTGGAGTATGAAGGCACCTACCCTCTACCAGAAGCTCAGCTCGATAGGTTTATGTTCAAGACCGTGGTGCCCTATCCTGCCCTGGAAACCGAAATGCTGACACGTTACGACACGGGTTTCCGCTCGGCTAATATAGAGGAAGCCGGCGTTCAGCAGGTCATCGACACGGAAACGATGGCAAACCTTAGGAGAACGACTGCCCATGTGAGCGTGGACCGGCAAATAATAGACTACATCGCCAAACTCGTGCGCAGGACGCGCGAGAACCGTGCCTTGGTGTTGGGTGCAAGCCCTAGGGCATCTATTTACCTCCTGCTGGGAGCGAAGTCGCTGGCGGCACTCAAAGGCCGATCGTTCGTGATCCCGGACGACGTTAAGGCGTTGGCGGCACCAGTACTGCGACATCGTTTGGTGCTGCGCCCGGAGGCCGAAATAGAAGGTCTGACACCGGACCGCGTGGTCCAAAGCGTTGTTGCCGAGGTCGAAGTGCCGAGACAATAACCGCTTGGCGCATGTAATCCAAAGCTGGACATCTCGTCAAAGCCCGGCAAAACACATTTTCCGCGCATCTTTGATGGCTATATTAAAGCCGGTACCCTTAATGCTCGCAGTTTCTCCAGCGCTTCAGGCACGTTGCGGGCTATCGGGACAATCTCGTCGAGCCTTAATAGCCGGAATGCGCGTTCCGCGGTAGGCGGAAGTCCCACTACAATAAGTGTGCGCCCAGTCGCCTCTAGCTGGCGGAATTGCCTGACTATCCACCTAAACCCAGGCGTCTCTACGTAGTCCGCCCGGCTAAGATCTAGAACAAGGCTCTTCGACTCAACTAGCGAAGAGCTGACAAGCCGTGCAAGCGCTTCGGTTCTGCTGGCATCGCAGGGTCCGTCGGGACGTAGTATCGCGCAGTTACCAATAATGTGATAGTGGATGCGATAGTTAGATATGCGCGCCTCAGGCAATTCATTACCTTTCCCGCCGCCGGGTGCTGCGCGGCGTTATTTTCGCTGAGCCACCGTCCCACCACTTAATACTACGTCCGGCTCAGTTGGTATGTTCCTATATCTGTTGTATACCTTACGAACCGATAAGCAATAACACGCACCAACACTGGGTTTGGTAGGCTTACGCTTGGAGGATGATCGGCCTCCGGTGTCGTAGCACTATTTGAACTCGCCAGGAGGTAACACAACGTGGCCAACTTTGGATACCCGCTCTTGCTAGAACCCATCCCCGTACCGCGGCCGTGGGGTGGCGGTAGACTATGTAAGCTCTACGATCGTACCTGTGTCGAATCGGCACAACCAATAGGAGAGTCCTGGGACGTTAGCACCTGGCCAAAGGACCCGGGTAATCCTGATCTGGCGACAGTCACGCGCATCGTCAACGGCCCGCTGGCGGGCACACAACTCGATCGTGTAGTAGATGTGCCGGTAGTCGTAAAACTGCTGGACTCGGCGGAGAAGCTCTCCGTCCAGATTCATCCGGTAACCGAGGATGTTCACAAAGACGAAATGTGGTACGTGCTACACGCCGATCCGGAGGCTTATCTATTCTGCGGACTTGCACCCGGTATTACTCCGGCTGAATTATGCGACGTCATCAAGTACGGTGGCAGCGAAAGCGAGGTATTGAGCAAGCTCTACAGGGCCGACGGTATCAAGCCCGGGATGCATTTCAATGTTCCCACCGGCACGGTGCACGCTGTTGGGCCAGGCATCGTGGCATTCGAGGTCAGCGAAAAGACGCAGGTGACCTATAGGCTCTACGATTACAATCGAGGCCGCAAGCTCGATGTAGAAGAGGGCTGCGCGGCCGCTGTCACCGTCCGCCCGGACAAGCCCGCGCTCGACCTGGGCTTGAACGTCGCTGAAGCCGACGAGGTCGCGGTGTTGACCGAGTTCCCAACGTTCTGCGTGGTAAAGATCGCGGGATCGAGGCTAAATGTCAACTCGTCGCGACACATGCATCTGGTGACGGCCACAATGAGCGACTGCGCCATCATCGGTCCAACGCCTGACTGGAACATCAAACTCAAACAGTCATTCACCTGCCTCGTGCCGCCGACATCCGAGCCTTACGAGATAGACACCGGTACGGGTGGCGAGGTGCTGATAACACCTCTTAAGGACTAGTCGATCACTATAGGTCTAATGGTACCGCCGGCGTAGCTGCGCTTCACTCACCGTCGAGCGCAGTTCCAGCTCCTTAGGTGACAAACTTGTCCCCACTGGCGTATACATCAGTGTGTAGCGTTTCCGGTTAGTCGCCGTCTGGGTAACGAATCTGGTGGGTGGTTTGACTGCCTGATGACTTGGGAGATTTCGCACCGATGAAAATACTGATCGCCCTCACCGCTCTGGCCCTTGCGCTTGGGACAGTAGCGTTTAGCCAGCCACTTGAAGTGGGCAAGAGCGCGCCCGCATTCAACCTCAAGGACCAGTTCGGCAAGCCGTGGAAGCTGGCCGAACTGCAAGACAAAATACTTGTGCTGGTGGTCGCTGATCGCGACTCGGGAAACACGATGGGGCCGTGGGTGGACAACCTCAAGTCCTGCTACGGCGCTAAAATACACCTGCTGGGACTGCTCGACCTACACTCGATCCCAGGCATAGGCCGCGGTTTCGCAAAATCCAGAATACGTAAAGAAACAAACGACCCACTTATGCTGGACTTCTCCGGCACAATCAGCAAGGCCTATCTGGTTTCGAGCAAGCACGCCGGGGTGGTTGTGATCGACAGATCGGGCACGGTCCGCTACATCGAACGCGACTCGTTTACCAAGGAGCGCCTCACTGCCCTGAAGGCCGCGATTGACAAGCTGCTTTCGACACTGGTTTGAGCACAGTGGCCTGTACCCGGTTGTACGGGTACTTTGTTAGGCAGCATCGGCCAAGGTAGCTGACTCGAACTGCGCCGGTGAAAGGTATCCCAGCGTCGAGTATA
>Ga0209018_1000392_pt1 | contig 41463 bp, 35 predicted proteins | sample YNPBryBLVA2012_FD_185814 | JGI IMG/M metagenome (GOLD analysis project Ga0209018, IMG submission 185814) | Anoxygenic and chlorotrophic microbial mat microbial communities from Yellowstone National Park, USA - YNP Bryant BLVA 2012 (SPAdes)... ...
CCTTTCTCTGCCTCTTGCAAGATCCGAACGATCTGCTCTTCGCTGTACTTCGATTTCTTCATGGTTCTCCTTCTTTTCAGGACGGGGAGAACTCATCTTGAGATGTCTTCATTTCCGGGGGGCAGCCCATCTTTTTTAGGAAGGAGACCCCGAAGGGAGGCGCCCGACTGTTTGGTCGCGGGCGAGACTGCTTATTTCTTACGCAATGACTTTCGCATCGGGGCCGGTCTTTTGGGGCCACGTCGTCTGTCTGAGCACGGCCGGCTCGCCCAAGCGTTTGGCAAGTTAACCGCGTCTCTGGCCGTTGATGTTGTTATAACCGATAATTCATCCGGATAAGTAGATGCGACCGGCTTCACGTGAGATCCACCCTCTGTACTTCGCTCGCGATAGGAGTCAAGGCCATGCATGGAACCGTCAACAGTAAGGACAACCTTGCGGTAGCCGTTCCCGGTGCAATAAGGCTGTTCAACGTAATGTCCTAGGTCCCTGTTGCCATTGGCGTGACCGCTCGTTCCACCGACGGTTTCGAGTTCGATGACTTTATATCGCAGGCATGACGAACAGGCGTGGAACATGGCCGGGCAAGCCGGCGCTTGAGGGCTTTTGGTCGAGGCGAAAAGTTCGGCCTTTTAGAGCAAAGAGTGCCATTTCTGACAGCCAACCATGCCACGCGATGCTTGGCTCAAGAATTCAAAAGGGCTCAAACCGCTTCTTTGCTTACGTCCGGGGCGTTTATTTCCCGCATAACCTCGCTAATTGCAAGGCCGATCGTCAAAAACATGGGCCCGACCATGATGCCAACCGGGCCGAACAGAAGAACGCCGCCCAGCAGGCTAAAGAAAATCGCAATGGGGTGCAGGTTGGTGCGTGCCCCGATCAGAAACGGTCGGAGTACATTGTCGATGTTGCTCACGATGCTCAGGCAGACTGCGAGAAGAATAAGCCCCTGAGCGAGCTTGCCTTGCATCATCAGTGATACCGAAAGGGGGATATAAACCACCGGCGAACCGACGAGTGGAATGATGCAGAGAACCACCGTGATCGCCCCCCACATGACCGGGTGGGGAACGCCGCAGGCTGCATAAGCGATCCCGGCAAGGGTTCCTTGTAGCATGGCCACCAGCACGACGCCGATAAACACGGCATGGATGGTTTGCCCCAGCTTTCCAATGATCTCGTTCGTCTTCTCCGGGCGGATCGGCAACAAGTCCTGGACCGGCTTTCTAAGCCGGTGCCCGTCGCGAAGCATGAAGAACATGGTGAGAAATGCGACGATAGCTGTGAAAACCGAACGTGCGATGCCCATGGCGGCGTTGCGAATGGGTGTTCGCAGAGAGTCCGAGATTTCCTTCTCGTTGTCTTCCACCCATCCCTTAACCGTGTACTCGTTCATGCCGACCTTCTCACTGATCGGCTTAAGCATCTTGTCGATCTCCTCGGCCATCGCAATGATCGTATACGCCTTCTTTCCTTCGTCGGCGGCCTTTCGAAGCATGCCGGCGGCCTGGATGTAGAGGGCTGTGGCCACAAGGATCAACGGTATTCCAATGAAGGCCAAGGAAAGCAGGGTCGTTAGAAACGCGCTGAAGTTTTCCGAGTAGCGCCGGTGGATCCGTTTATAGAAGGGCGCCATCAACACGCTGAGAACGACGGCCCATAGAATTGCCGGTATGAAGGGCCGAACAATCAGGAAACAGACGAAGAGAACCGCAAGCACGATGACGAAGAGGGCGGCTCCTCGATAGTTGACCGGTTGCTTGTCCATGAAAAACCTAACACGTTAGCTTACTCTTTCGCCGAAGGTGCGCGGTAGGGCCAAGTTGCGGCCGCTTCTTCAAGGGCAGTGTGCTTCTGTCGGCAACGGTGGGCGGAAACCGCGCGGCAAGCCGGGCCATAGGCCAGAGACTTGTCTGCTCTTGCGACCGGCGTCACTCGCGGACGGCTAGCACGCGGCTCGCGGTTGGCAGTCTAGACCAAAAATGCCAAAAGTGGCGTCTGGACCGACTTGAAGCCTGAAGGCGTTCGGCCGCAGGTCGAGCAAACTCTTGGGGTTTTCGCCAAGGGGCCCATCCAAGCGAGCCCACAAGCTTAAGGAAAAAGGGCCGGACCGTGCTGCCCGACCCTTGTCCCAAGGAAGTTTTCAAGGGCTATTCCGGCGCGTTAGGTGGTGGGCCGGAGGCGCCTTCGGGAGGCTTTGTGGTGTCCCGAGGCTGGCTCGGTGCGCCGCCTTGCATCTGCATCAGTTCCTCGTCGGCGAGAGCCCTCTTGAAGTTGGCCCTCATTTCCTTGTCTTTGTCTTGGCTTAGCTCTCCGCTGTCGCTTCCGCATCCGCAGAGTACTGCCAGACTCGCTGTCAGAATCGCCAATCCCTTATTCATACAGAGGCGCCGCATAGGACAGGTACCTGGTTCCGTTGGGGCCGACAACCGACTTCGAGTGCATCTGGCGCCACGGCTGGGTCTTGGCGTGGCCGTCGCAGAACACGGAGATGTTCATACCGGTCGGGAACTGAGTCATGTCGATAACCGACGTCGGCCAGATGCCGGCTTCCGGTCCGGAGGCGCCGACACGGGCGGCCGGGCCGCACACCATGTTCATATCGCCGTAGAGGTTGAAGGGAGCGTCGCCCCAGTGCCGGTAGGCCCGGTCAGGCGTCAGGCTTCTCGAACCCCAAAGCATGTCGAAGTGGTTGGACTGGGTGACCAGAACAATCTCGGCCACTCGGCTGATTTGAGTCTGAGAAAGCGAAGGCACGCCGTCGTTGTAGCGGTCGGCGATATAGATGTGCCAGTCGCTCGGCAAGAACTCCTTTTGGGCGGCGGCAATGCCGTCTCGGCCCCAAGGAACGCCACCCGTCAGCGTAAGGCCGGCCGAGTTGTAGGCGCCCATGGCGCACCCAGTCAAGTCCGTGGCGGGCGGGCAGCTCGCCACCGCGGCCCGAGCGGGCAGCATCGCCCACTGGCTGTTCAGAACGAACGGGTTGCTGGTGTTCGTGGCTGGGCTGAACGGATCCATAAAGATGCCGAAGTTCTTGATGTAGGGATCTATAATCGTCACGAACGAGGGAAGGCTCCAGTCGTTTCGGAATCGGGCGATCGGCGAAAACAGGTCATCGTTGTCGGCGGCATAAAGAAGGTGAGCGGTGCCCATTTGCTTCGCATTCGAAAGAACCGACGTCTTCTTTGCGGCAACCTTGGCCTGGGCAAAAACAGGGAACAGGATCGCTGCGAGGATAGCAATGATCGCGATGACAACCAGCAACTCGATAAGAGTGAATGCGCGATTCGTTTTTGTATGCATAAATGCTTGCTCCACGTTGCGAACTCCCCGACCTGGGGCGCTCTGCTGATTTGTTCAGTCCGAGCTGGCTTTACTCGCGTCGCCCAGGCATCTTTCGTACGATGCCCGGTTTGTACCGGATAGACCAAGTGGGCAAATGCTCCGCAAAGCGCAAGCAGACTCTAGCCAAAAGTATAACACAACTCTTTTGGTTTTCCAAATAGTTTGGAAACAAGTTTTTGGGATCCCATAAATTCCAAAGGTGACGCCCTTGCCGGGGACATGCGCGAGGGCAAACTGGAGGCACCCGAAGGGCTGCACGGGAAACCCAATCCTGCCCACGCAAGGATTGGCCTCGTGTGAGCTCTGAACTAATGTGCCAGCCGGATAGGGGAGGCTTTGCAGGCGCCGGTCTCGAGGCGGGCGCAATTTGAGGCCTAGCCCAGACCGTTGGTTGACTGGCCCATCAACGAGGCCGCCCCGTTTTCTTTATCGGCTTAGGACGGACTGGCCATTCGAACAAGGTCCATTGCCTTCTAGCTGAACCGGCCGCGGAACGTCGTGCACGCGTTGCCTGTACGGTCGACGACGGTGCGGGGACTGGCGGTTGGCAGGCCGGCCATGGCGGTCATGGGCAGCACCATTTGTTTGGCATATTGCACCCCCAGGCATATTGCATGTCGCCTATTCGTTTCCCCATCTGTTGATGACCCACCATGAGGCTTGATCGTGCGGCATGAAGTGGTGGCTTGCGAGGATCTCAAAGGCGGGGAGGTAGCCCAGCGAACCGTCGCCGTAATCACGGATGCGGCGAATCACTTTTTCAACGTGCTCCTTGGCCACGCGGCAACGCTCGATGTCGGCCAACGAACCTCCGATCCGCTCATGCGTCTTTCTTGCGACTTTTGCGAGATCGTCGAAGATCTGCCGGGTCAGGGCGAGCTTGGCGATCGCCTCGGCGGGCAGGCCGGCGGCATACAATTGGCGGGCTTGTTCGGCGATTCTTACAAACTCGACCGCGCTTCTGGCGAAAACGGTGACGCCTTTGGCCTCCTCTGTCGGCGCTTTCTTGAGGGCTTCGCCGAACAAGGCGAGGGCTTTTTGTCCAGTCTCGCCGCTTAGCTCCTTGTAGTGATGAAACCAAGCTAGGAACGGGTTTCCGTAAAGCATGAGTCGGCATTTGAGCGAGCTTCGGATGCCAGTAAAACCGAAAGGGGGACCCAGTTCTTGCAACTGGACGCCCATGAGGTTGGCCCACTCGGCGTAGTCGGGGTGGCGTTTTGCGTAGGCTTGAAGAAAGGTGCCGGCCTCTGCCGGCAGGATGCCGACGGTCCCAGCCGGGTCGATCCCGCGTGCCAGCCAGCCCGCGGCCTCGACCATCGGCAGAACCGAGTCGTAAGCCCCGAACAGACCGCACTCCCACGTCGTCAGGCAGAACCCATACGCCCCGCACGTGCGGACGTCGGCCAGAGCTTGCCGAACGTTCCGCTCCGACTCCGGCAGGTGGCACCAAGTCGCGTTGTAGATGTGCAGGGTCGGACAGCAGACAACATCGAAGCCCGCATCCATCAGTTTGCGCGTCGTCGGCTCGCAACTCTCGTTGTAGTGCCAGTCGAACAGGAGGGTGTCCTTCGGGACAATGGCGAGGGCATCGGGATGCTCCAGGAACATGTCGGCCCACATGCCGGGTCTGCGTCCGGCTTTGGCGACCCGCTCAATCAGAGGCTTGAAGTGCTCCCCGTAAAGCTCGGCCTTTGGGTCTGCGGCGGAGGAGGATTCCAGCTTTTCCTTGCACAAGGGGCATTTGCCCAGCTGGGCCGTTTCGTCCCCGCCGATGTGAATCAACTCCGAGGAGAAGCAGGCCAAAGTGTCGTCGATCATCGATTCGCACAGGCGGACAAAGTCCGGATTCGAGGCGCAAGCTTGCAAACCTTTCATCCGCTCTTCGGCGAAACGCTTGCCGTACTCGGTGTACAGCATGCCCTCAAAGTGCCCGAGAAGGTTAATGAAGGGAACGAGTTGGAGATCCTTGAACTCCCTTTGCAGCTTTTGCACCATGTCGGGAGTGACGCAACCGATGCCATGCGCCCAAGGCGCGGAGGGATAGGCGAACCGATGCTCCAGGTAGAGGCCGATGGCGTGGTAGCCGGACTCGAGCGTCAGTCGGCAATAGCGTCGAAGGTGGTCAAGGGTGGGGCACTGCTCGCGGGCAATATCAAGCATCCACATGCTGAGCTTCATGCGCGAAGTTTACTTAGGAGCCAGACCCGGAATGCGCCGTAGCCCCTGCTTGACCGTCGGATTGCCGCTAAAGAAGCCGCGAACGCAACCCTTTTGAAGGTAGTTTGCCAAGCTAACGAAGGGCAGCCCCTGATCCCACGTCAGGAACAACCGCGAGCGCTTCTTTGTCTTCCAGTCGTAGGCGTCGTAAAACCCGTCCTTGGGGCTGCGTACGCCGAGTTCCTCGAAGTGCCGGAGGTTCTCGGCGGTTTGCTTTGGAAAGTACTCGACGGCAAGGGCACAGGCGTGCGGCGTGACCACTGAGTCCTTCATCGAACCCCATCCAAGGTATCCCCCGGCGGGATCGTCGCACGCACTCCAGCCCCAGACCGGCGCGCCGATCGCGTCCTTGTGCCGGATCTGCGCGGGCGCGAAGTTGCGCGCCGACTGCCCGATTTCGGTTTGGCCAAGGTCCAGCCATAAGCCGGCGACGTATTGCATGAATAGTCCGCCCCCTTGCCATCCCGGCCACAGGTAACTCAGGCCGTGCCGGTTCTCCTTGTCGCGTCGCAGACGCGACCAGAGCGAAGGCGGAGCCCCGCCGGTGGCGATCGCGAAGAACTGCGCCAGCAAGGCGTCGGTGCCCAGAGCGTCGAGCCGCCACTCCTTGTTGAACTCCCGCTTGGATGGGTTGTGCCCGCCGAGGAGCGCCCTTTGTCTCTCGTCCCAGAAACGGCCCCATTGCATCGCGTCCACCAGTTTTCGGCACCGCGCGCGGAGTTCGGGGCAGGACTGGCCTACGGTGATCAGTCCGGCGCAAAGATTGCCGGAATCGAGCAGGGAGATCCAAGGATCGTGCGTCGCGGGGCGCAGCGTTCGCACCGAGTTCCAGCTTTGGGCGAACCCGAATGTCGTCTCCAGCTTTTCGACGGAGCCGACGGCCATGCGAAGCCTATCGAGGGACTCGTCGGCGGAGATCAACTTCAGCTCGCGAGCGGCGACTGTCGAGGTCAGATAGATTCCGATGTTGGACGCCGACGTGAACTCGCCTTTCTCCGAGTTGTCGTAGGGGAGGCCCGTTTCGGCGTAGACCATCGAGGCGATGTTGTGCCACGTGTCGCGGGCGACCCCTGCCAAGTAGAGTCGGTCGGCGGCGGCGTCCGTTACTCCGCCGCCCAAAGTCGCAAGAGACAATGCAACCCAAGCGAGCACAACGACCTTCTCTTTCGACTTGCGGCTTAGGGCTTACCTTGTGTCGCCTCTTCGTTCCTTATGTCGTCAAGGCGCTTCAGCATATGCTTGATGTCGATCGCGCCCTTGATCCCCACGTAGATCGTCACCGTCGTGTACCAAACGAGTACCGCCGCAACGATGACATACCAGATGGTAATTGCGATATCCATTTCTTGCTCCTTAGGCGGCGGCTCCTTGGGCCGGTCCGGACTTTGGCTGGAATGCCCTGTAGACGAGCGATCCGACAACCATGGCCGCGGCCACGAGGATATAGGTGCCGATGTTCACATAGTTGTCGCCGATGTTCTTCGTCACCCAGCCGATCGTTTGGGGAACGCCGTCCTTAACGATCTGCTGGCCTGCTTCGTTGAGCATGGGAACCTTCAAGAACATATTGACTGCGAGTGCCAAGACTGGAAGGACCGCGCCGACGATGATCGCGGCGATGGCCCCTCCCTTGTTGGCTTTTTTCCAGTAGCAGCAGGCGATCAACAGGATCGACATGCTCGAGAGGTAGATTGTGCCCGTGGTCTGCAGGTATTCCCAAAGGTTGCCTTCCAGCTTGTACCAGAGTCCCCAGAAGAGAAGGAACAGACCGATGCCCGCAACGATGAACCGGTTCCAAAGCAATCCCTTGCGCTCGGACCACTTGCTCTTTCTGAACGGGGCGAGGATGTCGTTGTAGATGACGCTTCCCCAGGTCAGCATATAGGACGAGTCGGTGGACATGTCCGCCGCAAGCATTGCCGCCACCAGCAGGCCCATGATTCCTGCGGGAACGATCTGGCTGAGGAAGTAGGGCATGGCGAACAGCGAGGAGTCCTTCTCGCCCATGGTCGCGGCGATGGCATTGAGATCCGCTTGGTGCGAACCGGCGATAACGAAGCCGAGAGCTGCAATGCCCCAGATGCCCGGGATGACCCATCGGCAGACGAAGAAGAAAGCCGTCCCCGTATAGACCTTGCGTCCTGTCTTGCTGTCTTTTGCGGCGAGAAGGCGGGCAATGCAGGTTTGCCAGGTGAGAACCGCGGCGGTGTTGGTTATCAGGTTAGACACAACGAAGGACCATCCCAGGTTGGGCGCGACGAACGGGTTCAGGCCGCCTTCCATGAAATTGCCGGTTGAGATTTCGACCAAGTCGGTAAAGCCGGAGCCGGGCGTCGTGAGAACGATGATCGTCACGATGAGCAAGCCAGCGCTCATCACGACGAACTGCAGATAGTCGGTTACCAGAACGGACAGCATGCCTCCTAGAATCGTGTAGACCGCGACCATGATCAACAGGGCAGTCATTGTTATCTGAAGGTACCGGGCATCCATCCCGCAACAGACCACGAGGAACTGGCCGCCAACCCTCAGGAACACGCCCATGTTGAGCAGGCCTCCGAGAACGATCACAACGCCCGCCAGCCACCGGACCGAGGCCCCGAACTGCTTCTCGAACAGCTCCGGGATTGTGATGACGCCCGAATCGCGCAGCGGTTTGACGCAGAAGCCGGTCCAACCGACCAGGAACATCGCGATGGCGTTGCAGATGCCCGGGATGGCGCCCGAAAAGCCTCGCGTGTAGCCCGCCTGGGCGGTATACATGCACGTGACGATGCCGAACTCGGTTGCCGCCAGAGAAGCGATTCCAAGATAAACGTTCATCTCGCGGCCGGCAACAAGGAAGTGTTCGACCTTGCCGACATACTTTCTCACCATGATGCCAGCGATCATCGTAAGAAAAAGGTAGAACCCGACGATGCTGCCATCGAGGGCCCAATTGAAGTGAGTCATTTCAAATGCTCCCTCCCTCTCGTTCTCCTTCGGCCCGCCGTCTTGCCCGACACAAAAGCGGACCTTGCCCATATTTCTTCAGACGCATGACTTGCAAGCGCGGCTGACGCCCGTTTTACCCGAACCGCGGAAGGGTAGCGCGTTAATCTTGCAAAACTAAACCATATCAACCAAATCCCGGTCGAACGGAGCTTCGACATGCCACAATAAGCCATGTCGGTCGGTCGCCTCCTGCTCTGTCTGCACTCCCACATGCCTTACGTGCTCTCGCACGGCAAGTCCCCGCATGGCACCGATTGGATTAATGAATCGGCCGCCGAGTGCTACCTTCCGATTCTGCACACGCTGAATCGCCTGCACAAGAAGGGCATCCGCCCGCGCTGGACTATCAATATCACGCCGATCTTGGCAGAGCAGCTTGACGACGAAAGCTTTAAGGACGGGTTTGAGTCTTACTGTCAGGAGAAGATCGACGCCGCGGTCGGGGACCTAAGGCGGTTTGAAGTGGAGGGCCCGTTGTGGATGCAGGGCATCGCCGCCATGTGGCAACGCTACTACACCCGGTCCCTCGTGCAATTCAAGCACCAATGGGGACGCGCCATCAATGAGGCTTTCAAATTTTTTCAGGACGAAGGCTGCATCGAAATCATTACCAGCCCGGCGACGCACGGCTTCCTGCCCTTGCTGGGCACCGACGAGTCCGTGCAGGCGCAGGTGAAGCTGGGCGTCGAAGTGTACCGCAAGCATTTCGGCCGCCATCCCCGTGGAATCTGGCTTCCTGAGTGCGCCTACCGCCCGAGCTACGAGTGGAAGTCACCGGTCGGTTTCAATCAGATTCCGTGGGCTCGCAAGGGAGTGGACGAGTTCCTGAACGAAAGCGGCATCGAATATTTCTTTGTCGATTCGCACATGATTCGAGGCGGCCAACCGCTCGGCACCTATGCCGCCAAGTTTCCTCAGCTGGCCGAGCTGTTTGCCCGATCCAGCAAGTTTTTCACGCCGCCGCCCGAGTTCCGCAGCGAGTATGAACACTACGCTTTGCCGACCGGATTGGTTGTTTTTGCCAGGGACCCGCAAACGACGGTCAAAGTGTGGTCGGGCGATCAGGGGTATCCCGGCGATCCCTATTACCTGGAGTTCCACAAACAGCTCTACCCAGGGCGACTGCGCTATTGGAGGATCAGCGAAAACAAGGAGGACCTTGGTCAAAAGAAAGAGTACGACCCTTGGGCGGCCTATGAGAGGATTTCGGGGCACGCGGACGACATGGTCGACACGATTAAGCGCACGCTCAGCTATTACCGGGGCCAGGCCGACCGAAATGGAACTCTCGTGGCGATGTACGACACCGAGCTGTTTGGGCATTGGTGGTGGGAAGGCCCCGAGTTCCTGTATGAGCTGGCTTTGCGGCTGGCTCAGGATCCTGACATCGAATCGGTCACAGGCTCGATGGTCATCGACTCCGAACCGCCTCGGCACACGATCACGCTGCCCGAGGGCTCTTGGGGTGAGGGCGGATACCACTACGTTTGGCTGAACGATGACAACTACTGGACTTGGGAGAGGCTCTATCCGATGGAGAGGCGCTTGCGCAAGATGGCGAAGGAGATGTCCGGAGGGCCGGCAACCGAGATCATTGATCAGGCGGCGCGCGAACTGCTCCTCGCCGAAAGCTCGGACTGGCAGTTTCTCATCTCAACTTTCTCGGCCCGCGATTACGCCGAGGTGCGGTTCAAGGACCACGCCGACCGCTTCGACCAGCTCGCGGATATGGCCGACAAAGTGCACAGAGGGCGCCACCTGAACGCTGAGGAAAAAGCCTTTTTGCTGGAGTGCCAGTTGAAGGATTCGCCCTTCCGCGAGATCAACCTTTCTTGTTGGGCAAAGCTGGATAAGCCTATCGTTTGAGCCTGAAACTCTTCGAGGGTTTGAATCCGCTTAAGGGATAGTATAATGGGGGTAGGCGTCTAGGACGGACGCCAGAGGAAATCAAAGGATGAAGGTAGCTCCAAAAAGAACGGCCGCTCGATTGCGGCCCGTGGAAGAGGCCTCACACCGAAGCTCGGACATCACCGGCATTTTGCTGGTCGCCGCGGGTGTTCTTTTGCTCCTTTCACTGTTCTTGAGTGACACGGGAATCATTGGCAATGCCTTGAATGGCTTTGCAAGGTCGCTGTTCGGCAACGGAAGCTGGGTGATGCCCTTCGCACTAGCGGGAGTCGGATTTTCCTTTCTCATGGGCCGCCAGCGCCGCGATGTCGGTGCGCTCTCTTCGGGAATCTTGATTGTTTTTGCGGCTTTTCTGGGCATGTTGTCGGGTCCGCCCAAAGAGGTGTTCGACCCCCAAAAAGTTTTTTCGGCGGGCGGCTACCTCGGCGCCGTCGTCGGGTGGCTGTTTCAATCGCTTTTCGGGTCGGCTAAGCCCGTTGGCCTTGGCGCGCTGGCCATGGTAGGCATTGTGATGTGCCTGTCCGTCCCGATTCGGACCCTAGGACGGTGTTTTCGGAGACCCCGCGCGGAGCTTTCGATGCGGCCGGCAAAACCTCTGCCCAATGGCGACCACGTCGATCGCGCCGTTGTTCAGACACGGAAGGACGCCACCGTGACCCAACCGACGGTTCAAGCGGACAACACCCGGAGAGCGCCCGTCTTTCGAGACACGCAACGTGCCGGCGGAGCCACTTTAGAATCGATCCCCAAGGAGGGTTATCAGTTGCCGCCCCTCTCACTGTTGGCCGAACCGGAACCCAAAGTGCAGAGGACCCAGGAGGAGATGCAACGGGTCATCGACATCATCGAGTCGACCCTGGAGCAGTTTGGCATTGAAGCGAACGTGGTCGAGGTGGCCACCGGAGCCACGGTGACGCGATACGAGATTCAACTGGGCCCGGGCATCCGGGTCGGGCGCCTGACCGCCCTAGCCGACAACATCGCCTTGAACCTGGCCGTGCCGAGGGTGCGTTTCGAAACTCCGATCCCAGGAAAGTCGGCGGTGGGAATTGAGGTGCCCAACTCGGTTCGAAGCACGATCTGCCTGCGCGAAGTTTGCCAGAACAAAGAATTTTTGAACCACCCCTCACGGCTGGCGGTGGCTCTCGGACAGGACATCGGCGGCGCGAACGTGGTGACCGACCTGACGCGCATGCCGCACCTTCTGATTGGCGGAACCACCAACAGCGGAAAATCGATCGGCATGTGCTCGATCGTCATGAGTTTGCTGATGCGTAACACGCCCAAGGACGTGAAGATGGTGCTGATCGACCCGAAGCGCGTGGAGTTTACGCTTTTCGACGGCATTCCGCACCTGCTATGCCCCGTTGTGACCGACGTGAAAGAGGCTCCCGGTGTTCTGCGCGCGGTTTGGCGCGAAATGGACCGCCGGTACGACTTGTTCTCCACCGAAGGCGTGCGCAACATCGAGTCGTGGAACAAGAAGGCCAGCTTTCAGGATCGTCTCAGCTATATCGTCGTGCTGATCGACGAGTTGGCCGACATGATGATGCAGTCGGGTCCCGAGGTCGAGACGGCCATATGCCGCATCGCCCAGCTGGCTCGCGCGACGGGCATCCACCTGGTCATCGCCACCCAAAGGCCTGACGTCAAGGTCATCACGGGCACGATCAAGGCGAACATTGGCTCGCGGATCGGCTATTCCGTGATGTCGCACATCGATTCAAGGACCATCCTCGACCAGTCCGGCGCCGAGAAGTTGCTCGGGCGGGGAGATATGCTGTTTCTGCCCATCGACGCCGTCAAGCCGCAACGCATCCAGAGCCCTTACGTTTCAGAGGCGGAGATCCACGCTGTCTGCGAGTTTTGGCGCAAGCAGGAGAAGCCGTCATACACCCTTAAGCCTGTTGAGGCCAGCGAGGTCAGCGATCGGACCGGCGGAGGCGGCGCCAGCGAAGAGGCCGACCCGCTGTGGGAGGATGCGGTTCGTTTTGTGATCGACCGCGGGCAGGCCTCCACGTCGATGCTCCAGCGACGGTTTTCGATCGGGTTCCAGCGGGCGTCTCGGCTGCTGGACATGATGGAGGAGCGGGGCATCGTCGGCCAGCGCGACGGCTCGCGGCCGCGCGAGGTTCTGGTCGACCCGCTGGAGGCCGACGACCTTTTCGGCACCGGACGCAGGGGCCCGAGCGCCGAGCCTGCTCCGACGATCGATGAAGAAGGGTAGCCAGTTGCTTGGAAAGAGAGGCCGCCGCAGGGCCAACGAAAGGATGTAGACATGCGGTAACCTATCTGCATGATCGGAAGGGTGAAGGGCAAGTTGCTGGAGGTCGATTCGGGCATGCTGGTGGTGGATGCTGGCGGCGTCGGCTACGAGGTGATGGTGCCCGATTCGGTTTTGGCGAGCCTGCCAGAAGTGGGCGAGCAGGTTGAGCTTTATACCCGCCAGGTGTTTCGCGAAGACGGAGTCTCGCTCTATGGATTCTTCGAGGCGTTCGACCGGAGGTTGTTCGACAAATTGATCGAAGTCAAGGGTTGCGGCCCCAAAATCGGCCTTTCGCTGTTGGGCCAGCTCGGGGCGGATCTCGTAGCCAACGCCATCGTCGGGCAAGACGCCAAAACCCTGTCCCGAGCCAGCGGCGTCGGCCCGCGGCTTGCGGAACGCATCATTCTGGAGCTTAAGGACAAGCTTCAAGAGGAAACCGTGGTCCGCAGGGCTTCGACGGCCGGAAAGGCGGCGCCACCGCCTCAACCGGCTTCGAGCGACCTCGTCGAGGTCTTGCTGGCCCTCGGGTACCGTCGTCAAGAGGCCGAGGTGGCGGCCGCCGAAGCCATGAAGACCGAAGGCACGGTTGAAGAACAATTGAAGATTGCCTTGAGGAGCCTAGCCAGATGAACCGATCGGACGCCTTGACACCGCAAAGCCTTCCCGAGGAGCGGCCTGTGGAGCACTCGCTTCGCCCGAGGCGGCTTGCGGAATTCATTGGGCAGGACAAACTGAAGCAGAACCTCGCCGTCTTCCTGATGGCGGCACGCCAACGAGGCGAGCCGCTGGACCACTTGCTTCTCTACGGTCCTCCCGGGCTGGGAAAGACCACCATTGCCCATATCATCGCGTCGGAGATGGGTGCCCCGATCCACGTTACCAGCGGGCCCGCCATCGAGCGACCTGGCGATCTCGTCGGCATTTTGACCAACCTTGACCCGGGTGCCGTGCTGTTCATCGACGAAATTCATCGGCTCAGCCGCCCGGTTGAGGAGATCCTCTACCCGGCCATGGAGGACCGCAAGGTCGACATCTTGATCGGCAAGGGGCCTGCGGCGCGATCGATCCGCCTCGATGTGCCCAGTTTCACCGTGGTGGGTGCCACCACGCGGCAAGGCTTGTTGACCGGGCCACTAAGAGACCGCTTCGGCATTGTTTCTCACTTCTCTTATTACGACCACGACGCTCTCTTTCAGATCATTGAGCGATCGGCCTCCATCCTTGGCTACGGCATCGCGGCCGAAGGCGCGAGGGAAATCGCCAAAAGGTCCAGGGGTACGCCGCGCATCGCCAACCGCCTGCTGCGGCGTGTCCGCGACTTCGCCCAAGTTTCTGGGCTCGAGACAATCACCCAGAAGATTGCCGACCAGGCGCTGGACGCCCTCGAGGTGGACCATCTGGGTCTTGACCGCATCGACCGCATCCTTCTGCAGACGATGATCGTTAAGTATAACGGCGGTCCGGTCGGACTGGACACGCTGGCGGCGAGCACAGGCGAAGACTCGGGAACCATCGAAGACGTCGTCGAGCCTTACCTTCTGCAACAAGGGCTTCTCCAGCGAACCTCTCGAGGCCGTTGCGTGACGGCCCTGGCCTACCGGCATCTGGGCTTGGTTCCGCCAAAACCAGACCCCGCCAGCCCAACGCTGTTTGACGAGAACTGAAACATGCCCAAGATCAAAATCGAGACGATACTGGGAACGAGCCCGGCTAGACCGTTGCCCTACCTGGAGGAGTATCTGACCAAGACCGCGCACAAGCCGAAATCGGCGGGCGAAAGTGCAGCCATCGGTTGCTTGGCCACCGTCGTCGGCGCTGTACTCATTCAGGTTGTGCTCCAGCAGTTCCTTTTCTGGGCTTGGGCTTTGCTAATCAATGTCTTGGTCGGTTTTCCGATCCTTGTGGGCCTGGTTGTTTGGGCCGTAAGCGTCTATCGGCAGCCGAAAAGACCCAAAGACAAGCGTCAGGCTGAAATCCGACAGGTTGCTGAGACGATGCGCCGCCTCGCCGCCAAGAAGAAGTTGTCGAAGGCACTCGGCCCGGCCATGGCACCTTTGCTCGAGGAGGCGGCCAAGAACTGGAGTCGAGCGATGGCCTCGCTGAACGGTCCCTTTTGGACCAGCGACACGCTGGCGGGACATTGGAGGGAAGTCCGGGAGAACTCGATCGTTGCGGCAAACGAAGCGATGGGGGACTTGACTCGGATCGCCGCGGCCGAATTAAAGCCGGTTTCAGGAAAAACGGACTGGCAGGAACTGATCGGCGGCTTGGTCAGCATTGCGGTCGGGGGTGCCCAGGATGTTGCGTCCCGCGAGCCGTTGCCGGCAGGGTTTGAGCCGGCTCGGGCGATCGCCGAAAAGCTGAGCCTCTTGGCCAATGAGATTGAGAATGCCACGACGCGCGTTTTTCGCGAACAGACAGGCGAAATGCCTTTCTCCTCGGCCTCTGCGCTCGACAAAACGCTGAGCGAGCTTCTATCCATTCACGAGGCGGAGCAAGAGCTTCGGCAAAACGTTGGCGATTCCGGATCCTAGGTCCCTAGCTGGGACCGCTGGCATCTTGCCGGCAGGGATCCAAACGGGCAAGCCTGCCGGTTTTGCTGCATGTAGGGTGAAGCTCCTCCCGACCAGCGGTCCTTGCCCACCCTGCAGCACTCGCAAATCACCAGAACATGCCAGCAGAGCCACGGAGAATTTAGCCCTCGACCCCCAATCTGGTGCGTGCCGTCTGATCTGCAATAACAAGAAAGGCCGCCGAGTCGCCCTATAAACCGGCAGATCAGGTAAAAATACCAAGGAAAAGGGCGGGTCGTGGCTACAAGAGGCAGGGATCGCGTTATCGTTGTGGGCGGCGGGTTTATGAGCGAACTGATCATCGCCCAACTTTGCGAGATCGGGGCCACGGTTGTTGTGATTCCAGACGACAAGGACCCGAATCTGGCGGATCGCACAGCCTCCTTTCACATCATACCGATCAAGGGAGACCCCTACGCCGAGCGCACACTGGTCGAAGCCGGCATCAACCGCGCAGAGTGCTTGATGGCCTTGTCGGACAACGACAGCCTGAACCTGGAGGTGGCCCTCAAGGCGAAAAAGTTGCAACCCGACTTGCGGGTTGTGATCAGCCTGTTCGACACCGAACTTGCCGATCGCTTGAACCACGCCTTCGGAATCCGGTGCTTGAGCTCGTCCAGCTTGTCCGCGCCGCGGTTCGTTTCCGATGCGCTGGGGGTTGACGTTGCGCTATGCCAATCGATCGAAGGCCACCACATTCTTGTTTACGGCTCCGATCCGGGCAACAGCCGAGCAGCAAGGTGGCACGTCGATGCGCAGATGCATCTCAAGCCTGGGGCCGCTGCCAGCGAGAGGGCGGCTTTTTGGCTGGAGTGCCAGCTGGACGACAAGCTGGCACGGCACCGGCTTGCCCACAGGAGGCCATGGCGGAAGTACTTCCACTTTTCCTGGAAACAGTGGATCAGCGAGACCTTGCGTTCGTGGAGGACGATTGCCTCCTTCACGCGGGGAATCTTTTACGCTGTCGTGCTGATTTTGCTTGTCAGCACGTTCGTGTTCCGCCAATACGCTGGGTGGTCTTGGCTGGATTCGCTGTATTTTGTCGTTACCACTTTGACCACAACGGGGTATGGCGACTTGACCCTTCTAGAGAAGTCGCCGGGCCTTAAAGTGTTCGGCATCGGGCTGATGATTGCTGGAATGGCACTCCTGGCTACCATTTACGCCATCGTGGCCGATAGAGTGCTAGCCGCTCGGGTCGAGTACCTCCTTGGGATGCGCGGTGTGCGGCGGAGCGGGCACGCGGTAGTGGTCGGGCTGGGCAAAATCGGATTTCGGGCGTCCAGCGAGATTTTCGGCCTGGGCCAGGACGTGGTCGGTATTGAGCCCAAAGGGGAGACGGAGAACGTCGCAAAAGCCCGAAAGCTGTTTCCGGTGGTGGTCGGCGACGCCTCGAGAACCGAGGTCTTGCGAAGAGCATGCGTGGACCGCGCCGAGGTGATTCTTGCTTTAACCAACGACACGGTGCTTAACCTGGACGTTTGCTTTCGGGCCAAAGAACTGAACCCGAAGATCAAGACTATTCTTCGGACCCACGAACCTGCACTCATCGAGCATTTTCAGGAGATGGGACTGGACGACGTTGTGAGCACTGCGACGATCGCCAGCCCTTCGTTTGTCCATGCGGCGCTGAGCGATACGATCTTGGTCCGATTCACTGTTGGGGGGCAAACGCTCCAGTTCGAGAAAAGGATGGCCGCGGCCCTCGACGATTCTTGCTTGCCGGTGCTTCGCGAGGCCGACGAGGGCCGGTTTGAACTTTGCCCCGGCCGCGAAGCCGCCGATTTGGAGGGCTGGGTGTATTGCCTGAGAGTCTTGCACCAACACGCATCTTAAATCAGGCGGGCTGGGGTCATGCCGCGCACGGAATTGATCAAATAAAAACCCTCTTCTTGCATCAAATCACGGGGAAAAACGATTCTCTCCTCGAGCTCGCGGTTGGCGAGCATCTCCGCGCGAAGGGTTCCCGGTAGCAGGCCACAGGCAACGGGCGGCGTGCAAAGTCTGCCGCCAATCTTGACCGCGACATTCGCAATCGTCGATTCGGTAACCTCCCCTCGTTCGTTCAAGAGGATGGCGTCTTTGGCATTTGGGCAAGTTTCGAGCGCCTTCCGGTACACGTCGCGCAGGGACGTCTTGTGATAGAGGAACCTGTCGCGCGATGAGATTTTCAGCCGGCTGATTCCGACGGGCATGGGATGTAAGGCTGGCTTTGGTGCGGGGCGGGCGTCGATCTCGATTTGACCGTCGGGCTTCAGAGTCAACCGTACGCGCGCCGGCCCGTTAAGCCCGGCAACGCTGCGATTCAACGCCGTTTCGGCGGTTTTCGGCTCGAATGCAAACCTGAAATAGCGGGCACTTCCGGCCAGGCGGTTCAAATGCCGCATGAGGAGCCGAAAGCCGGTCCCGGGTTGCCAAAGAAAAGTTTCAAAGAGGTTGAAATCGGGCACCGGATGGCGAAGGGCTTCAGCTTTATGAAAGCACTCCTCCCACTCGGAGTCCGGATCCGAATCCCAGACAATGCCTCCTCCGACCCCGTAAAAGGCTTCATTCGTTCTTTTGTTGACGGTGGCAGTCCGAATGGCCACGTTGAACTGCGCGGATCCGTCCGGCCGAATGAGGCCGATCGTGCCGGTGTAAATACCCCGGGGAGAACTCTCGAGGTCGCGAAGGATTTGCATCGTGCGCCTCTTCGGAGCCCCGGTGACTGATGCCGGCGGGAAAAGGGCGCAGAAGACCTCGTCGAGTGAGGCGTTGGTCTTGCAACGCACGGTCGAAACCATTTGGTGGACAGTGAAGAACGTTTCAACGTTGAAGAGGTTCTCAACGGCAACGGTGCCTGGCCAGGCAATCTTGCCCATGTCGTTGCGAACCATGTCGGTTATCATCAGGTTCTCGGCCCGATCCTTTTCGGAACCGGCGAGCTCGGCGGCGAGGTGGTCGTCGTCATCGATCAAAAGGCCTCTAGGGCGCGTGCCTTTCATCGGCTTGCTGACCAGTTCGGATCCATTGCGAAGAAAGAAAAGCTCGGGCGATCCGCTGACGACGGCCCAATCTGAGGATTCGATGAAGGCGCCGTAGGGGCCGTTTTGATGGGACAAAAGGTGGAGCAGCCCCGCCGGCCTGCAACACGCCCGAAGGCGGATCGTGTAGTTGGCCTGGTAAGTGTCGCCGTTGGCGATGAGTTTGCGGATCCGTTCGACGTTGGCCAGGTAATCCTCCCGACTGACTTCGGGTTGCCATGCGGGCTGGTTTGCGAGTTCGTTCGTGGGGGGCGGCGCCTTCTCGAAGCGCTCAAAAAGCCCGAACCACGCCTATGGAATGCAACCGGGTGCGTGCGCATCCAAACTGGGGTCGAAAGAGGCGGCGGCCTCGTAGCAAACAAACCCAACCGCATAGAGACTCTGGAATTGGCACTGTTGTTCGACTTTTCGAATCGTTGGGCGAACGTCCTCGAGGCGCCAAGCCTCAGCCACGCTCAGGGGTTGCTTGAAAGCAAGCCCGATCCCGGCGACAACGTCGCGAATCCACACCGATATTTCCGTGTGTTTTCCATGCACTTCTCCCATCATGGCCTGGCGCCGAGTCGGTTCGCTCGGGTCCGGTATTTTTGATTGGCCCAGGGAATGGAAAAAGTGGAAAAGCAAGGCATCGGGAGGCCTGTGCCTGGCCAAAAAGGTTGTCGAAAAGTTGGCTATTGTTTTGTCAACAAGAGACCGATGTAATGAACAGAGGACGCTTTATGAAAAAGACTGGGATGACGCGTCGGGCCTTTACCATGGTCGAAATGATGATCGTCGTGCTGATCTTGGCCTTGCTGGTCGAGATGGCGATACCGCAATTTATGACGGCCAGAATTCGAGCCCAGCAGCGAACCTGCATGACCAACCTGCGGGAGATCGAGTATGCCAAGGAACTGCTGGCCGGGAATGCCAAGCTCGCCGACGGCGACCCGGTGGTGATGGCCGACATTTGGCCGGAATATGTGCGTTGCCCTGGCGAGCCCAAGTGCCCTTCTGGCGGCGTTTATACGGTTGGAACTATTGGCGAGACCCCGCAATGCAGTCTGAATGGGGGCCCCTTCGGGCACGTTCTGCCATAGAACCCAAGGAAAGACCACCATGCACAAAATCCACAAGGGCGGCTTCACGCTTATCGAGGTGATGGTGGTCGTGTTGATCATCGCGCTTCTTTTGATGATTGCCATCCCCCAGTTTCTCACGGCACGTCACAACGCTCAAAGGAACACCTGCATCGCCAACCTGAAAGAAATTGAATACGGAAAGGAGCTTCGGGCGATCGACAAAAAGCTCGCCAACGGCACTCCAGTCGCGATGCCGGACTTGTGGCCCGACTACATCCGGTCGCCGGGCGCCCCCCAGTGCCCCGGCGGAGGGACCTACACCATCAATCCCATTGGCACGCCGCCGACTTGCTCGGTGGCAGGTCATGCGTTGCCGTAGTGCCGATCGATCTCCTCGCGGGCGATTTGAACCCATCGCCTAAGCCGTTGCGGCTGGTTCTCAACCGTGTGGGTGTCTTTGAGGATGATTTCGAGGACGCATTCGCCGGCGACGTCCAGCGTGTGTCGCAAGTCAGCCCGCACGTTGTCCTCGTTGAAATCCACGCAAACGAGCGCCGGGTTGGGCTTTCGACTAAAGATGTAGTCCCTCTTCAGTTCCTGGGCCATCACTTCCATGTCGCACCACGGCGACACCGAGACGCGTCGAAGGCGGGGCAGTGTCTTCACGTGCTGCCACCTATTGTGAAGAGGCTCACAGCACCCGTAGCAGTTGAGGCCGAAGTGCTCCAGCAACGGCTTTTGGTAGGGAAGAACAAACTCGGCAAACATTTCGGGGGACACTCCAACCGTTTCCTGCGACTCGGCGAACCCCCAGAGGGAACTGAGCTTCGCCGGGTGTCCGTTCGCTGAAACGGGTAACTGGTCAGTGAACCCGATGCCGCCCGATGCGATATCCTGATCGCGGCAGTTGCTGGTCAGACAGCCTTCTTTTTCAAACCACAAGATAAAGTGTTCGTGTTCGTCGCGCAGCCAACTCATCAAGCGGTGAAGGTCGTTTGGGCGGTCCACCATCGCCCACATTAGTTCTTCGAGCCCGATCAGATCGACGGCCGTCCAGGTAAGGCCGAGCGTCCACCAGTACTGGCCTCCAATGTGAACGTCCAGGATGTCTCCGAAAAGCTCAGAAGCGATGCCCAGCCTCCTCATCGTTTCTTCACGGTCGACCTTAGGTTGGCGGTATTTTAACTTTTCAAGATCGCGGGCGATGTCTTTAATCGGGGGATCCCAAACGTAGCTTCCGCGGTTTTCGCCTTGCGTTTTGAGGCACGTTACGCCATAGTCGCCGACGTCAACACACCATGGGACCTGAAAGTGAGGCTCGACGACGTGGTCATCTTCCAAGAAGTCGGCTTGGATAATCTGGGCTCTGATTTGCCATTCCCAAGCTCTTAGCAACGGGTCTTCGCAGACAAGCTCCGAATCGGGCAGCAGTTCCGGCCAAGAGCCCTCCGGGTTGCACAGAACCATTGGCAGGCCCGGTTGCAAAGCGTTGTGGCGATACCACCTTTGCCGGCGCTCGATGTTGACAGGCCTCTGGCTGATCTCACGAACCTTCGCGGCGAGGTTCCGAAGGGTCTCTCGATCCGACTTGCTGAACACAAAAAGTATTGTGCCACAGGCTCATTTTTGGGGCAAGGGCGGCGTCCTGGCTCAAGACGACAGGTTTAATGGCGTTATGCGTTACTGGCTTATGAAATCCGAACCGGATTGTTACAGCATCGACGACCTGCAACGGGATGGAGTCGACATGTGGGAGGGATGCCGAAACTACGCTGTTCGCAACCTGATCCAGAATCAAATGAGTGTTGGAGACCTTGCGTTTTTTTATCACTCAAACAAGGAGCCTATCGGCATAGTTGGCGTCATGGAAATCGCGTCCGAGGCCTACCCCGACCCCACTCAGTTCGACCCAGCAAACGAGTACTACGATCCAAAAAGCACAAAAGAATCGCCACGCTGGTTCGCTCGAGACGTGAAATTTCTTGAAAAGTGGCCGGTGTGCGTGACTCGGAAGCACCTGCTTTCGGCACCCGGATTAGAGTCGATGGCCGTTTGTCAAAAGGGGCAGCGCCTTAGCATTACGCCTGTCACCGAGGCCGAGTGGCGAATCGTCTTCGAACTGAAAAGGCGTTTGCTCGAGGGGTCGGATAGAATGGATCCATGAAGGCCATGATGCTCACCGGCATCCGCGAAATGAAGATGCGCGAGGTTCCGGATCCGACGATCGCAGGCCCCAACGACGTTCTGCTGCGCATGAAAACGGTCGGGGTTTGCGGGTCTGACGTCCACTACTACACAACCGGCCGGATCGGGTCCCAAGTCGTCACTTACCCCTTCACGGTCGGGCACGAAGGCGCTGGGGTGGTCGAGCAAGTCGGCGACGTAGTCACCCGGGTAAAGCCGGGGGACCTGGTCGCCATTGAGCCGGCGATGCCTTGTTGGGCGTGCGATCAGTGCACAAAGAGCCGGCCGCACACTTGCCGCAACCTCCGGTTTTTGGGCTGCCCCGGACAGGCGGAGGGGTGCCTGTCGGAGTTCATCGTGATGCCGGAAAAGAGCTGTTATCCCGTTGCGCCGACGGTCACGCCGACTCAAGCCGCCTTGTCAGAGCCGCTGGCGATCGGCGTCTATGCCGTGGTTCTTGCCGGCGGCCTTAAGGACAAGAGCGTCGGTATACTAGGCGCGGGGCCCATCGGGTTGAGTGTGCTGTGCGCGGCCAAGGCTTGCGGCGTCGGTTCTCTCTACGTGACCGACCGCCTCGATCCCAGGCTGAGGCTGGCCGAGCACCTTGGCGCTGAGCGAACCTTCAACATCGATCGAGAGGACCCCGTTGAAGCCCTGGATGGACGGCTCGACTTTGTCTACGAATGTTGCGGCAAGCAGGAGGCGCTCGACCAGGCAATCCGCCTCTTGAAGCCGGGAGGCAAGTTGCTGATTGTGGGCATCCCCGAAGTCGATCGGGTTTCCTTTTCGATTGACCTGTTGCGCCGAAAAGAGATCGCAATTCAGAACGTTCGACGCCAAAACCACTGCACGCAAAGGGCTCTGGACGGCATCGCAGACAAAACCTATTGCGTCGACTCGTTCGCCACGCACCGGTTCCCTTTCGCACAGACCAAGCAAGCTTTCGACCTCGTGGCCGACTACCGAGACGGCGTCGTGAAGGCCATGGTCGACTTTTAGGTTCTGCCTGGCGTCGGCCCGTAGCCGTATCGGCTTGGCGGGACCCCGAAGGCCGCCTTGAACATTCTCGAGAATTGCGGGATGTTCCGATAGCCGACTTGCTGGGCGACAGCTGCCACTGGCATGCGCGTCGAAGCCAGCATCATCGCCGCCTTCTTCATGCGCAACTGGGTCAGCAACTCGTAGGGGCTCGTTTCCGCATGGTTCTCGAACAGGCGGCAAAGGTAAGGGATGCTGATGCCGCACGCCTCGGCCACTTGGGCCAAAGACCGAATGGTTGCATAGTGGGCACAAATGTACTGGCGGCACCTTCGGTAGGTCGCCTTCGCCGTTTGGCCGTTTTCCTTGCTGAGCTTCAACTCGTTGCCGATTCGTCGCATGAGCACCTTGGAAAGAGCGACACAGTTTTCTTCTTTGAACTCGGTGTCGAATCGTCCTTCCTCCATAATGTCCATCAGGATTGACTCGACCAAATGGGGGTTGGCCAATCTAACGCAACCAACCGGTGTGTGCAGGTTTTCCGACCACCATTGGTCCAGTTCGTCGCCGACGAGCATGACGAGCAGGGCGATTGGAGACGTGCCCGGCACGGCTTTTCGAACAGCGTCTTCAAAGTCCTTGACCCAAAACGCCATTCCGGCCTCCACAGTCCACGTTTCGTCTTTGGTGGCAATCGTGTGCGATCCTTGCACGGCAAATCCAATGATGGCGAAAGGGTATCGGGTTGTCTCGACGATCCGTTCGTCCGTCAGAAGCTCTCGACCCGCCCAACGAACAGCCAGGGTCGGGTGATGGACCGTGTTGGTTACGTCAAACTCAAAAGCAGGCAAGTCGAAACCTGGAATTCGGCATTCGCCGGGCCAGGGCAAATCCTTTCGGTGCATCAAAGCCATTATAGCGGATCAGGCCAAACTTCGGTCCTTTAATTCGCTTTGGTCAAGAAACAAGAGCCCGTATCGGGAGGCACTTTCATCGCCGTCGGAGCGGTATTGCCTTGAAGGAATCCGTTCAAGTTGCGGGGAATAAACAAGCATTCTTCTGATGTTCGCGGCTTTGGCCGTCAGCCAGCCCTTCTGCATCGCTCAGCCTTGGGCTCTCAACATCGCGGCCCCTCCCCGTTGGCCTTTTGTCGGCGACGTGAACGCCGACGGCTATGCAGATCTTGTCGTCGTGTATCCCGAGGAAAACGTCATTGTGGACGTGTCCCTGAATCAGAAGGGACAAAAATCGGGCAGACCCTTCCAGGGACTGCCTACATGGAAGCCGGGCATTCAAGCGGCTACCGTGGGCGATTACGACGGCCAACCCGGTGCCGACGTGGTCGGCCTGTTCGGGGGCGATACGGTCCGTTTGGCCTCCGCCCAACCGAACGGCCGCTTCAAGGCCGATCTTGACGAGTTAAAGCTTCCTGTAAAGCTCAAGAAGGCGTTCTTTCTGGAGAGCTGCGACAACCGACTCATCGTTGCTTGGCCTGAGGGCAAGGCTTTTGATTTGGAATGGCGGGCCAAGAGCTTGCGATCCATAGCCTTTCCCGCGAAGCTGATCTGGGCATCCGCCGCCGACCCCCGTTGGGCGATGCGCGAAGACGGCCAGATGGGTTCGTGGACCGATTCCGGAGCCTTCATACCTTTGAAGGGTTTCGTGAACAAGAACGTCCGATCCGTGCCTTCAGCCTATCGGGAAAAGGTTTCCTGTGGCAGCCGGGTCATCGTACCCGTCGGAAAGTCTGCGGATCTTGTTCCCCTTGGGTTCCAATGGTCGGACGACCGAAGGGCATGGGCTGATATCGATAAAGACGGCGACCAAGACCTTATCGTATTCCGCTATGGGACCGAAAAACACAGGGCTTATTCCGTAATCTTGTACCGTTCCGTTTCCGGGACCGAGGCCGATTTTGACGGCGACGGTCTGTCGAATGACGAGGAAACTCAAGTCGGGTCGAACCAATTTGACGCTGATTCCGATGCGGACGGTTTGCCCGACGGATAAGAGGTCAAGGGTTTTCGCGGCCTTGACTTAAAAGCACTTGGATGCCGTCCGTTGCATACGGACCTGATCTGTTACATTTCGCCGCTGGAGGGTGTGGATGATTCTGTAATAAGGAAGGACCTGGACCGGGTGGCGAGCTATTACGCTTCGCTTCAGGTTGCCAACCCGGACGGGAAGACCGGCTTTGCTTGGCATCCGATCTATCTGCCGCCCATTCCGAAATCGGAACACGACAGACCTTGGTGGGAGAACCGCGATCGGTACCTGCCCCCTCCTCACCGAGGAATCGCCCATTGGATGCAGATATCGGCGACGGGCGGAGGTCAAGCCGACCAGCTGGGTGGCGGCGGCGGCTGCGGGGGCCAACGGGGTGCGTGCTACGCTACCTACCTCCACGAGTTTGGGCACCAGCTAGGTATGGACCACCAAGGCTTTTGGCAGCCGGCCTGGTGTCCTACGTATCCTCTTTGATGAACTACGCCTACGGTTACTCTTTAGAAGACGATCCTTCGAAGCTATCGTACTCGCACGGGCTGCTCAAAGACCTCGTCTTGCGCGAGACCGGCCTCGACGAAACCATTCCCCTGCCTTATGAAAAGATCAAGTTTCTCGGTAAGGGGCCTTATCGTTTTCGACTCCAAGCTCAAGGCAAAAAGACCTTGATCGATTGGAATTGGAACGGAATATTCGGTGAAAAGAAAGTTATTGCCGATATCAATTACGGCTACTCGACTCATGCAGGCGTGCGCGATGACATCGACTACTGCGATAGTTCTCCATGGCTTCTTGTGCACCAGGGCAGGGCCTATGCGGTGTATGCCCAACGGTCGTCCAGGGGCAATGCCAATGACGATCACTCTGTCGGCTATCAATCTCCAGGCACCCTGATGGTGCGAAGGCTCGTGAAGCCCAAGGTTTGGGAAAAGCCGTTCGCTTTCGAACAGAATAGAGTCATAGGAGACCCCGTGGGGGTATCTTACGGGGGCTTGATCTGGCTCTTTTACAACACGACCGGGGGAGTCAAGCTCTTGCGAATTACTGGGGAAGGCCAAATCGTCGGCCAGCCGATGATGGCTGAGCGCAACCCTCTGCTCGTTCCAACGGTAGGCATCCATAAACGGCGTTTATGGCTTTATTTGTGGAACCCAAAGGACAAGTCGATAAGCTATAAAATCCTTCATAAAAAGGTGGCGATCGAGCATTCGGGAACTCTTAACATAATAAGCAACGGTCCGGTTGGGATGGCCGTAGACACTTATCGGAACCGAATCGTCTTGGGCATGATGCAAAACCAGGACGAGAAAAGGCCCAACCGGTGGCAGGTGCGCTATTACCGGGTCGAGAACAACCACCTTAAGGAGGAGTCCCTCGAGTGGGTGGGTGGAGAGAGCGGCTCCGCCCGCGGCGCGGGCCGTTGCGTCCTGCTTTACGAGCGCAACCGGCAAACTCCTCGAGAGGGCCGGCTAATTTACTTCGCCCGTGGCGGTGAGCCGACTGCACCGTGGGCAACCTGTTACACCGCGATGCAAATCGGCGATAAAACCGTCAACGGAGGGTGGCTCGTGCGGATGTATTACGACGAGTGGAGCTGTTCCCGCACGTGGCCTGCCGCCGCCTTTTTCAACGGCGACATTCTGTATGCTTATCGGTGGGTGAACGGTTCCGACCCGTCCAAGGACAACCGCCTGCACATCGGGTACAGGGGCAGCGGCATCGAATTCGAGCCGATGGCCGACCACGACGACGTGACGTTCTTCAAGGAGTTCGGAATACGCTACTCAATCGTCTACCTGGGCAACGAGTAGGATGGACGGGTGAGACTTCCATAGGAATTTGCATGGTGATTCTCCATTTAAAGTTTCATAATCGAGAAAGATGTCCATAACGATCCGTGACGTGGCGGAGGCGGCCGGCGTGTCCCTGATGGCCGTTTCAAAGGTCTTGCACGGACGCGGGTCCAGTGTGCGGGTAAGCCAGAAGACTGCGGAACACATCCGTGCGACGGCCGAACTGCTCGGGTACCGTCCGAACGCTTTGGCGCGAAGCCTCAGGCTGGGGAAAACGAGCACCATTGGCGTTCTTTTCCAAGGCTTCGAGCACCTGAAGCAGGGCTACTACGTCGAGTTGCTGAACGGCCTCTTGACAAGGGCTTTCGAGCACGGTTACAGCTTGACGCTGTGCCCGAAACTGACGAACCCAAACGGACCAGACGCCCTCAGCGACGGGCGGTTCGACGGCATCGTCTGGTCCAAGCTCCAGGACGACCCGCAAATGATCGAGGCCATCGAAACCACCCGGCTGCCTGTGGTCGTATTGCACGTGCCTATTGAAAGGCGGCTTCAAAACGTCCCGACGCTTTGTTGCGACAACGGGCAAGGCCTCGATTTGGCTGTCGACCATCTAAAGGCCCTGGGGCATCGGCGAATCGCCTTCCTTTACGAGGACATCCAGGCCAACTTTGTCGAGACCCGCGCCCGAATTGACGCGTTCATCATCGCCATGAGCAACCATGGCTTGCTCACCTCTTATAAAGACGTTTTCGAACTGCCGGCCGACGGAGGCGGGTTTGCCGAGTGGCGGTCGGCCCATCCAACTTACACCTCCGTGATCGCTCGCGGCGAGTGGTTCGCCGCCCAAATTCTGCGGCGCGCGGCAGCGGCCGGCATCGCCGTTCCAGGCAACCTTTCCCTGGTTTGCTTCGATTCCACCAGTCTTTCCGAATCGTGTTCGCCACGATTGACCGCCATTCGACAACCCGTGGAAGAAATGGCGGCCAAGGCGATGGAGCTGCTTTTGGAACAGCTTGGGCCACGGCCGCCCCAACCTGGGCATCATCGTTTCGGGTGCTCGCTTGACGTGCGCGAATCGACCGGGCCTGTAGGTTGAACACCTCGGCCCAATTGCGATGAGGTGGACCCTTTTGCAAGCCCTCGATTTCCAGGTATGGTGAGCCATGTTCATCACGACGGTTGTTTTGGCACTCGTTGCTCAGGGGACAACGGGCGACACGCGGTTGATGCGCGATCCCGACATCTTTGGGAATAAGGTGGTGTTCACTTATGCCTCCGACTTGTGGTTGTACGAGATCGGCGGGGGGCCGGCTCGTCGGCTCACGTCCCATCCGGGAGTGGAGTCGAACGCTCGATTCTCGCCCAACGGGAAGCAGATAGCTTTCTCAGCGTCTTACGACGGGCGAACGAACGTTTATGTGATGCCCGCGGAGGGGGGAGAGCCGAAAAGACTGACTTACGAACCGTACGGGGACAAGGTTGTTGCCTGGACCCCGGACGGAAAGATCGCCTTCACCAGCCTATCGGGTTCGCCTTGGCACCCGATGAACCGGGCTTGGTTCGTCAGGCCGACCGGCGGTCTGCCGATTGAAACCGGCATCCTCGAGTGCACGCACCTGACAGTTTCGCCCGACGGCACCAAGGTCGCCTACAACCGAAACCACTCGGTCGACTTCAATTGGCGACGCTATCGTGGAGGAACGCAAGGCAAGATTTCCTTTTGGGACCTCGCCACGGGCACTTATTCCGAGTTGCCTGCCGGCAAGGAAAACAACTGGCTGCCGCAATGGATCGGCGACGACATTTACTTCTTAAGCGACAGGAACCTGCAAACGGTCAACCTTTATCGTTACAACACGAAGACGAAGAAGACGGAACAGCTGACTCGATTCGCAGATGGGGACATCAAAAGCCTCGAGGGCGATTCCAAGACCCTGATTTTTGAGCGTGACGGCAAGATCTTGACGTACACGATTGCCACGGGAAACATTGAGGCGATCGAGCCGCGAGTGTTGAGCGACAACCTCAATGTCCGCCCGACCCTCAAAAAGTTGGGCGACCAAGTCGCCAACGTGGCGATTTCGCCCTCCGGAAAGCGCCTTATCGTGGAGGCACGCGGCGAACTCTTCAGCGTTCCGGTGAAGAACGGAGAAAGCCGCAACCTAACGGGCACCTCCGGCGCACGCGAGTCGGGTCCCGTTTGGTCGCCCGACGGCAAAACGATTCTGTACAGGAGCGACGAGTCCGGCGAGGAATGCCTCTACACCGTGCCGCAAATGGGCGGGAAAGCGACCAAGATCGAATTGGACGCATCGCACCGCATTGCCGAATACAGGTGGTCGCCCGACGGCCAGACACTGTCGTACGCCACGATCGATGGAAGCCTCTACCTCTTCGAATTGGCATCGAAAAAAACCGTTCAAGTCTTCAAGGACGATTTTGGCTATGCAGGGAACTATGATTGGTCGCCCAACAGCAAATGGATCGTTTATACGAAGACCCAAGACAACTTGTTCAGTGCGATCTACCTTTATGAGGTGGCTACGCGAAAGTCGACCAAAGTAACCGAGGGTTACTACAACGACGGCGCCGTTTCATTCGATTTGTCCGGAAAGTACCTTTATGCCATTTCGGGTCGCACCTTCAATGTGGCGCCAGGCGAGTTCGAGTTCGACGCCACTATGGGTCCGACGCGTCGCGTTTACCTGATACCGCTCAGTGCCAAAACCCCCAATCCGCTGACGCCGAGCGTTGACGAAGAGCAGGATCCGGACAAGAAGGACCCGGCACCAAAACCGGAGGAGCTGAAACAGGTCGATCTTGAGGGCATGGCCAAACGAGCCATCGCCTTGCCGATGGGCGCAGACCGTTACACCGGCTTGATAGGCCTCGAGGAGGGGGTGCTGATCCTTGTCGAAAACAAGCTGATGCTTTTCACCCTAGCTTCAAAGACGGCTCAGGAGGTCGTGTCGGGCGTTGGCCAATTGGACCTCAACCAGAAACGCGACAAAATGGCTTTCACCTATGGCAACACGGTATGCGTCAGTGACGTGCGCCCCGGCGTTGACCCGAATCAGGCACGAGTCAGCACATCGGCCGTCGAGGCGATCGTCGATCCCCGAGCCGAATGGAGGCAAATCTACTGGGATACTTGGAGGTATCAGCGCGATTTCTTTTACGACCCCAATATGCTGGGCCTCGATTGGAAGGCCATCGGCGAAAAGTACGCCAAACTGATCCCAAGCCTCGGCCACCGCGACGACCTCAACTATGTTCTCGGGCTGCTGATCGGCGAGCTGGGAACGTCGCATGCCTATGTAGGAGGCGGCGACTACGGCCTGAGCCTTCCCGGCCCCAACGTGGCTGTTCTGGGAGCTGACTTCGAGACCTATGGCGGACGAGTCCGCTTTAAGAGGATCTTCAGGGGGTTCAACTACGACGATTCGCTGAGGGCGCCTCTCGGCGAATTAGGCGTCAACGTTAAAGAAGGCGAGTACCTGTTGGCCATCGACGGCCAGGAGCTCGACGAAAAGACCAATCCCAGCCAGTTCTTGATAGGCAAAGCCGGGCGAACCGTCGTCCTGACCGTGAATGACAAGCCCACCATGGAGGGCGCTCGGCAAGTCCGCGTCCGAACGATGGCCAACGACATGAACATCCGTCGAGCGACTTGGGTTGAAAACAACCGCAAGAAGGTGGCGGAGATGTCGGGCGGAAAAATCGGCTACATGCACGTGCCGAACACCAGCGAGGAAGGCTTGATTGGCTTGATCAAGAGTTATTACTCCCAAAGCGACAAGCAAGCAATGATTGTCGACGAGCGCTTCAACGGAGGCGGCGCGGTCCCAACGATGTTCATCGAGAAGCTCGCCCGCAAAATCATGGCCGCGACGCGCGATCGGTTCGGCAGGGACATCCTTTACCCGGCGCAGACGCCCAGGGGGCCGATGGCGATGCTTATCAACGAGTACGCAGGTTCTGGAGGAGACCTGTTCCCTTGGTTCTTCAAGGATCAGAAGCTCGGCCCACTGATCGGCACGCGGACGTGGGGCGGCCTTGTGGGAATCGTCGGTTCCAAGCAACTGATCGACGGCGGCTTCGTTACCGCCCCGGCCTTTGGCGTTTACGACGTCAAGACGGGCAAGTGGATCGCCGAGAACACCGGCGTCGAGCCGGACATTGTCGTCGATGCTCGGCCCGACCTGCTGGCTCAGGGACGAGATCCCCAACTCGAAAAGGCTGTTGAATACCTGATGAAGCAGATCGAGAAGGGATTGCCGCCTATCAAGGCACCGCAGGGCTACCCACGCGTTAAATAGGCGCCAGGCCCATGGAAAGCCCGACTGCGGACCCGGCAGTCGGGCCTTTCTGGGCTAGCCGGCTTGACAGAGGCTCAAGAACCAGCGATGGAAGCGGACGTCTGCGGTCAGTTCGGGATGGAACGACGTTCCGACAAGGTTGCCTTGGCGCACCCCTACAACCCTTCCGTCGTACCGGGCGATCTCCTCGACCTCGGGGCCGACCCGCAACACGACCGGAGCGCGGATGAACACGCCCAGCACCGGCCTGTCGAGCCCTTTCACCTCGACGGAGTCTTCAAAGCTGTGAACTTGGCGGCCGAAGGCGTTGCGCTCCACGGTAATGTCCAGAAGGCCCAGCGTGTATTGATCCGGTCTGCCGGCGATCTGCTTGGCCATCAGAATCATTCCCATGCAGGTCCCCCACAGGGGCATGCCTTGAAGGGCCCGTTGTCTCAAGGCCCGGCCAAGACCGTAGCGCTGCATGAGGAGGCCGACGGTTGTGCTTTCGCCCCCGGGAATGACCGCGCAATCGGCCTTCGCCAAGTCTTCAGGGGTGCGCACTTCGACGACCTTAAGGCCTTGGGTCTCCGTCTTCTTGAGGGCGCGGGTATGTTTTTCGAAGTCGCCCTGGATGGCGACGACTCCGGCGGTAAGAGGCATTGGACCAGTTTACCGCCGTTCCAGTTTTGGCTTCTCGGCGCCTCGATAGGGGCGCATGGGCTGGAAGGCCCGGCATTCCTAACGGTTCGTTCTGCTCAAGTTTAACCTTTGGTTAAGCGGCTTGTCGCCCGACGGCAATTCCGGTATGATTAGGGTGCAAGATACTCTGAGGTGACAAATCCCATGCGAATTTCCATGAAAGTAGCCACGATCCTTGCCCTGGCCAGCACCGCGACCTTTTCGAGCGCGGCGTTCTTTACGGCCGAGGCGACCAACAACGCCACCGTTCAACCCGCCGGTCCGCGATCCGGCTCGAACGGAAAGACTTTCTTCAACGTGGAAGGCAGCGCGAACAATAACTATGCCAGCTTCGGCGTTGCTGACTTCAGCGTTAGCAGCTTCGGCGTCGGCTTCGTCGTAGGCGACGTTTCTTCTCTGGAGATCAAGCTGACCCAATCCAACGCCAGCTTCACCAAGCCGGGCTCGGTTCGTATCTACCTGGCGACTGACACCGCGACCTCTATTGAGAGCACCAACACTTCGCTGAAGTTCGACACGAACTCTTTGCCGGGAGGAGTCGGCTCCCAACTGGGCACGCTGTACGACCTGGGCGTTGGAGTTTTCTCAGGAAACGGCAATACTGGCAGCGGCTCGGTGGACCTTTATTCCCTCGCATTGTCCGGCGCGGCGAAGACTTTCTTCATTTCCCAGCTCAACACGAGCGGCGCGACCTTGCGATTGGTCATCACTCCTGAGACCGACACGACGGCCGCAACCTGGGCAGGATACTCCCACAGCACCTATGCGGGTCCGACCCTCAATTTCGAGGCTCAGGCCGTTCCCGAACCGGCCACCATCGTTGGCCTCGCGCTCGCTGCGGGTGTGATTCTGGCCCGACGCCGCCGATCGTAAAGTTCGTTCCTAGCTAACCAAGCATCCGCCGCCAGAGGCCAACCGAGCCTTTGGCGGCTTTTTGATCGCAAGCCGCCGACGCCGAAGCGGCCAGTGCCAGCTCTGAGAGCCATTTAGCCGACGCGGCATCCCAAGAAGGACGGTCCATCGGCCCGGGCCTATTGTTCTTGCAAGAAAATTGCGATAAAATAGGTTTGCATGCCTCGGGAGCCTCGCTTGCGGCTTTTCAGACCTTTCGCTTGTCTGGTTCTAATCCTGCAATTCGGCATTCTTGCCGGTTTGCACGGATCGGCGCACCATCGCCATGACTCGGAGGGTTCAAGGGCGCTCTCCGGTCTCGCCTCACTCGAACACAAACACGGTTGCGCGATATGCGATTTGGAGTCGTTGCCGGTGCTGGCCGCGCCGAAGCTAGGATGGATCGTTATCAGGCCGCCGGCACCCAGCAGGCAAGGCTCTGTTCTCCAATCGGATTGGCCCGCACCGACCATCGAGAAAAACAACCGCTCCCCTCCAAGGGCTTAGCTCGGCACGCTTCGTCCCTTTTGCCGAAAGGCAACCCAAGCTTAACCCTTTAGGAGGTTTCTAATGTCACACAACAAAACGCGTCTCGCATTCACGTTGATCGAGCTTTTGGTGGTCATCGCGATCATCGCCATCTTGGCGGCGATCCTGTTCCCTGTTTTCGCGCAGGCCAAAACGGCGGCCAAGAAGAGCGCTGACCTTTCGAACTTCAACCAAATCGGCAAGGCGATTATGCTTTATGCCAACGACAATGACGATTGCACGATGGTGGTCGACCACGACACGGAGTACGGCTGGTACGAGCCCTTATACCCCTACGTGAAAAGCCACGATGTTTTTCGAACGCCGGCTTACACGAGGTTCGAGGTTTTGGACGACGACGGCCAGCGTGTCATGCCGGAATCGGACTACAGCATGAACGGACTGTTTGCGCACGGCACGTCGATGACCGTGACCAGCAGTCCTGCGGAGCAAATCCTGGTCGCTTTGAGAAACCGGGAAATAGCCGAGGACATGTACCACCCGTGGCCCGAAAGCGCCGAGCACAATCCGAACACGCCGGACTGGGACAACTTGGACCTGTACGTCGGGGCCGAGCACGGCGGCGAACCCGAAGACTGGTTCCGGTCGCACATCGAGATGACCCCATGGCAGGGAGGTTCGAACTTCGCGTTCCTTGACGGCCACTCGAAGTTCCACAAGTGGGAGCAAACGCTCAAGGGCCGTCTGCCCGGTTACCACAACGTGGATCGCTTGTTCATTCACCACCACCACGACTGAGTTCAAACCCGTGAATCGGCCCGCCGATCCAGGCGGGCTTCAGTGTCAGGCCCCCATCGCGATGCCGGGACAGGGCCGCTTGGGCCAAAATCAGAGCATGTTTGACGAATCCCTGGCCGAGGCCTGGCGCCTGCGGTTTGGCTGTCCGCCTCCGGCCGATGTCCCTCAAGTCGCTCCGTTTCTCACCCACCGCTCGGTAAGAGAATATGCCGACCGGCCGATCGAGGAGTCCACCGTGCAAGTGCTTGTGGGTGCTGCTCAGAGCGCGGCGACCAGCAGCAACCTGCAACTGTGGTCGGTGATTTCGGTGCAAGACCCCGCCCGTCGGGAGCAGCTTGCCGTTCTTTGCGGCGATCAGGAACACGTGCGCAAGGCACCCTGGTTTCTTTGCTTTCTGGCCGACCATTACCGCCTTCGAAAGGCGGCCGCGGCGCACGGCGAGGAAGCGGCGGGGCTGGATTACGCCGAGTTCGCGTTGATGGCCGCCATCGACGCTTCATTGGCAGCTGAAAGGTTGGTTTGCGCCGCCGAGGCGATGGGCATTGGCATCTGCTACATCGGCGCCTTAAGGAACAATCCGTTAGAGGTTCAAAAGCTTTTGCGATTGCCTGAGGGAGTGTTCGGGCTTTTCGGGCTGTGCCTGGGTTACCCATCCCCGACCTGCAAAGCCGAGATCAAGCCGAGGCTGGGGGCATCCCAAATCTGGTTCAAGGAAACCTACGACGGCGATGCCGATTGCAACGAATACGACGAGCGGATGCGCCCGTTCTACGAGGCTCAGGGCATGAAGGGAGAGGTCACGTGGTCGATGCGCTCGTCGCGTCGCGTGGACGGCAACCACATGTCCGGGCGCGAGGTGCTGAAAGAATACCTGGAGTGCCAAGGGTTCTGGCGGCGCTAACCGAATTCAGCGGTGTTTCGCTGGGCACCTCATGGAATTGAATGGCCACAAACCGCCATAATGAACCTGATATGGGCGTAGTTTTGCTCGATTCGGGGGACATGAGACGGACGCTTGGGCGCATTGCCCATGAGATCCTGGAGGCCAACCAGGGGGTTGACGACCTCGTCGTCGTCGGAGTGGTGCGTCGAGGCTGGCCGATTGCCAAGAGACTCGCCTTCCTGATGACGCAGATCGAGGGCGTCACCGTGCCTTGCGGCAAGCTCGACATCAAAGGGCACCGGGACGATCGGCCTCCGGCGGACGAATTGGAGAGCGAGATCCCGTTCGAGGTCACGGGCAAGAAGGTCATTCTTGTGGATGAGGTTGTCTTTACCGGACGGACGGCAAGGGCGGCTCTCGAAGCGCTTCTAGCCCACGGAAGGCCCAAGGAAGTCCAGTTCGCCGTTCTGATCGATCGTGGCCACCGCGAACTCCCCATACAGCCGAACTATTGCGGCAAGCACGTGGCCACTGAGCGTTCCGACCACATCATCGTGCGGGTCAGCGAGTTCGACGGAGAGGACGCCGTCGTACTTGAACGCGCTGAAGAGGGGCAGGAGTCCTGATGAAAAGAAACTTACTGGGCATTCGTCACGTTGATCCAGAGGACATTCAGTACCTCATCGATCAGGCTGCCGACTACAAAAAGCAAATCGTGAAGGGCAAGTCGGTGGAATCAATGGGCGGACATGTCATCGGTATGCTGTTTTTTGAGAACTCGACGCGCACCCGCGTGTCGTTCGAGCAAGCGGCCAACTACTTGGGTCTTCGGACGGCCAGCTTCGCCGCGCAGGCCAGTTCCATGTCAAAGGGCGAAACGCTCAAGGACACCATCCTAACCTTGCGTTACGAGCGCTTGAGCGGACTGGTGATGCGGCATCACCAATCCGGAGCGCCGACGCTGGCCTCCAGGTTTTTCGGCGGCCCCGTGTTGAACGCCGGCGACGGTTCCCACGAACACCCTACCCAAGCGCTGGCCGACGCCCTTACCATCACCGAACGCAAAGGCGGTCTGAATGGCCTGGTTGTAGCCATCATCGGCGACGTCGATCACTCGCGGGTCGCTCGATCGAACGCTTGGCTCCTTAGCAAAATGGGCGCCGAGGTTCGCTTCGTCGGCCCGAGGACCCTGATGCCACGGCACACCGGGATGTTGCCCGGCCGGGTCTTCTACGACCTGGAGTCAGGCATCGCCGACGCCGACGTGCTGATGTGTCTCCGGTTGCAAAGGGAGCGCATGGACAGCGGCTTGCTCACCTCGACCAACGAATACGCGAAGCTCTATCAGATTAACCGGGAGACGGTCCGCCTGGCCAAAAAGGACTGCCTGGTCATGCACCCGGGTCCGATCAACCGGGGAATTGAACTGGACGACGTCGCCGCCGACGCCCAGTTCTCCGCCATTTCGAACCAAGTCGAGAACGGCATCTTCGTCCGCATGGCGGCCTTCAGGTGGTGCTTTGGCGAAGACGAAGCGCCGGCCAAATCGGGCAAGGGGAAGGGCAAACAGTGAAAACGCTACTTAAGAACGGCAGGATCCTCGATCCTTCTCAGGATCTCGACATCGTCGGCAGCTTGGTGATCGAAGACGACCAAATCGCCGAATACGGGGAAAACGTCGTCTGCGAGGACGCCGACGAGATTTTCGATTGCACCGGATTGTGGATCACTCCGGGGCTCGTCGATCCACGTGTGCACCTGAGAGAGCCTGGGCACGAGTACAAAGAGACCATTGTGACGGGCACCCAAGCCGCGGCAGCCGGCGGGTTCACCACGATCTGTTGCATGCCCAATACGGATCCGCCACTCGACAACCCGGCGCTGATCGATTTCATCCTAGACCGCGCCGCTTCCCCCGAAGCGGGAGGCGTCTTTGTGGCCCCCATCGGCGCGATTACGAGAGGGATGGGCGGCCAGGACCTTGCGGACCTTGCCGCTCTGAAGAAGGCCGGCGTGGTGGCGGTCAGCGACGAGGACGCACCGATCCAAAACGCCCGGGTGATGTCCACGGCCATGGAATTCTGTGTGCAGCTGGATTTGCCGGTCATGGCCCATTGCGAGGACAAGAGCCTTAGCGAAGGCGGGTGCATGAACGAGGGCGCGGTCAGCGCGATGCTCGGGCTGAAGGGCATGCCCCGAAGCGCCGAGGAAATCGCGGTGATGCGCAACTGCGTGCTCTCTCTGCACACCGGTTGCCAGTTGCACATCATGCGCGTCAGCACCTGGGGCGCGGTTGAGATGATTCGCCAGGCCAAGTACCTCGGCGCGCCGGTGACCTGCGACGTCAGCCCGTGCCACTTCGTCTTCACCGACGAAATGGTGGGTGAGTTCGATTCCAATTTCAAGATGCTGCCACCGCTGAGAACGCAGGTGGACGTGGACATCTTGTTGCAAGCTATCAACGACGGGACCATCGACTGCATCGCGAGCGACCATTCGCCCCATGCCAGCCATGAGGTGCAGGCCCCGTTTGACGAGGCACCTTTCGGCATGGTCGGAATCGAGTCGGTGGTCGGTGTGACCTTGACCTACCTCACCCACGCCGGTGTGCTGACGCCATTGCAGACCATCGAAAAGCTGAGCACCGCCCCGGCACGCATCTTAAGGCTGGAGGCGGGCACCCTCAAGCCCGGCGAGACTCCGGTTGCCCAGGTCACGGTCATCGACCCGAACCTGCAGTGGACTTTCGACGTCCATAAAACATTCAGCAAAGGAAAGAACACCCCCTTCCATGGGATGTCGTTGAAGGGCAAAGCCCTGCTCACTTTCTGCGGAAGCGAAATTTACCGTGATGCCTACTTTGACGAAGCGCGCTACAAAGTGGTGGACTAGCCTGGTTCTGCTGGGCGTTGCCGCCTGCGGTTGCCAAGCCCCGACAATTCCAAACCCCAACGACCCGGAAGACGTCGGCTTGGTGACTCCCGACGTTTTGAGGACCAACCTGTCGGTCCTCTACCAGTTTCTCGCCGACAGGGTTGCCAGGGGCGAAATCACCCAGAAAAAAGCCGATCAGTACATGGCCGAAGAAGCGGAGAAGATGGTAAGGCATGTCGACATCAAGCGCGTCCCGAAGGGCATGGTATGGGAATACGCCGACATCTATCGGACGGCGCGTGACTGGAAAAGGGCCCGAGAGGCCTATCGGTTAGCTGTCGAGAACGCCAAAAACGAAGACCGCCGAATCAACGATACGTTGAGACTGGCCCAATGCGCGGCTGCCGAGGGAGACGTGAAGGAAGCGATCAACTTGGCCAAGTCCGTCATGAACGCCAAACCGGTGGATTCGGCGCCGATATTGCCCGGCGTGTACCTCGAGATTGTGCCGATGGCTGAGGGCAAGGGCCACGACGGAGATCTTGCCGACCTTGTCGTCCAGGCGGTCAAGAAACACAAGGAAACCGTCGTGGACAGCAAAAAGCCCGAGGGACAGGCGTTTTTGATGGCTCGCAGCTATCACATTCGCAAGGCGCTTCAGAAGGCCTATGACCTTTACATGTCTGCTGGAAAAAAGGACAAGGCGCAGGCCTGTCTGAAAATTCCGGTCCCCGAGTACCTGCCGGCGATGCCTCCCGGGATGTCGAAGGAGGAATTCTTCAGACAAATGTCGGGCGGCCGCTTCGGGGTCGACGCCAAACAGGGTTCGAAGGGCTACCCGTTGCCGCCTGACAGCGGCCTTCCGTAACCCTGAGGACGGCCCTTTGGGGCATAATCAAAGGGTGAGTTCCTACTCCCCTGAGCACGGCGAAAGCCCCAAGGAAGAATGCGGGGTGATCGGCGTCTTTACTCCCGAGCAAGATGCGGCTCGCGTGGCGTTCTTCGGGTTGTTCGCCCTGCAACACCGAGGCCAGGAATCGGCTGGAATCGCCGTAAGCAACGGCTACTACGTCCGGATGCACAAGGACATGGGCCTCGTTGCGCACGTGTTCAACGAGGAGATCCTGAAGAATCTGCCGGGCCATATGGCCGTTGGCCACACGCGCTACAGCACTACCGGAGCGAGCGTGCTGCGGAACGCCCAGCCGATCCACTGCACCAGCCTGGTCGGCGAGATCGCCGTTGCCCACAACGGGAACCTGATCAACACCAAGGAACTTCGGCAGGGGCTTGAGGCGCAGGGAGAGCATTTCGACAGCTCCAGCGACAGCGAGGTTATTGCGCGGATCATCGTCCGCAACATCCATAAGGGGCCGGAAGAAGCCGTTGCCGAAGTGATGAGGCGGGCTAAAGGCGCCTATTGCGTGACCGTTCTGACGCCGAAGACGCTCATCGGTTTCCGCGACCCCAACGGCATCCGCCCCCTTACGGCCGGCACTCTGGGGTCCGGCTACATCATCGCCAGCGAAACCTGTGCCTTCAGCCCGCTGGGCGGCGTGCCGGAGCGCGAACTCGAGCCCGGCGAAATGGTGATCATTGACAAGGACGGCATGCGGTTCGCCCGGGGGGCCGAAGTGCGCAGGCCGGCCATGTGCCTCTTCGAGTTCATCTATTTTGCCCGGCCGGATAGCAAGATGTATGGCGAACTCCTTTATCGATGCCGAGAGCGAATGGGGGAAGGTCTCGCCCGAGAACACCCTGTGGATGCCGACATCGTCGTGCCCGTCCCGGACAGCGGCATTCCCGCAGCGCTCGGTTACAGTAGGGTCAGCGGCATTCCCTTTCGAGAGGGGATGACCAAGAGCCGCTATATCCACCGCACGTTCATTGCGCCGGACCAAAAACTGCGGGAGCGGGGCGTCCGAATGAAGCTGACGCCGTTAGACGAGCACATCCGCGGGCAGAGAGTCGTGCTGGTTGACGACTCGATCGTTCGCGCAACGACCACGAAGCAGATCGTTAAGCTCATGTTCGAGGCCGGAGCCAAAGAAGTGCATGTCCGCATCACCGCCCCTCCCATCATGTACCCATGCTTTTATGGAATCGACATGTGCTCGAAGGGCGAACTCGCCGCGGCCCGGATGACCGTGCCCGAGATATGCGAGCACCTTGGGGCGACGTCTTTGGGCTATTTGTCGATCGAGGGGTGCGTGGCGGCGGTGGGCAAGCCTGCCGACCACTTCTGTCTGGCCTGCTTCAACGGCGATTACCCCATTCTGGTGTCCGAGGAGCTCGAAAAGCACGCCTTCGAAGTCCCGGCCAAGATGGGCCATATGGCAACCGTGCAAAAAGACCAGCTCAGCTTGGAGCTGTAGAAAGCAGTCGGCTGTCTCGTCGGGTTCTAAATCGTCCCCTCGAAGTAATCGTTGTCAACCCTTTTCACCGGGTAAGAAAAAACGGTGGATACGCCGATGTTGTACTCGATCATATAGTCGGTTAGTTGTTTGCCGTCGATTAAAACGATCTTGCATCCGATCTGCGAAACGTATTCCCTGGCTTCATCCGTGAAACGCGAAGTCGTGATGAAAACACCCTTGTTGGCTTTTGTGCCTGCAGAGCGCCGGCGAATTGCATGACTTCGGGTCGGGCCCACCGGGGTGCTGTCCCAGCGCTTGGCCTGAATGTAAACGACCTCAAGCCCCAGCCGGTCCGCCTTGATGATGCCGTCCATGCCGCCGTCGCCGGTTCTGCCGATCGCTTTGCCTGCGTCAACCCGGGAGCCGCCGTATCCCATGGCCACGAGCAATTCGACGACGCATCGCTCGAAGAACGAAGGCGACGCTTTCTTCAGTCTTGCCAGCAACTCTTCGGCAAGCTCCTCCCTCAAGCTCTGGTAGGCGGCCTCGAGCGCCTCCATCGGAGTTGCCGGCATGTCATAGGACGGCTAATCGTCGTCTTTTGGCGGTCCTTTGCGGGTTTGCCCTTTCGCTGCAGAAAGTCTCGGAACTCGGGGAACTTAGACAGGAACTTGTTGCTGATGGAATTCGGTTCACTGCGCAACACCTCCCGGCCGCGCGCGGTAACGGCACAATAACCTGGCCGCGTTCGCTGGAGAAGGCCTGCTTGCCTCATGTAAGTAGCCGCCCAGCCGACACGATTGGAAAAGGTGGTTTGCTGTCCGCTGGGCAGCATCTGGCTGAGCTCATCTTCGGTTAAGCCGTATTCCTTAGCCAGGAAATCCATGGCCGAAGCAATCGGGGCCTCTCCATTGCATTTCCCAATGAATCGTAACAGCGGCAACATCAAGCTCTGGTAATCAGGAATAGGCATGTTCGTTTCTTTTTATCACAAATTAGCCTTTATTGATAAAGGATTCAGCGATGATGAACGCCTTGTGAGGGCCGATAAGGCGGAAACCAAGCCTCGAAGCTCCAGCCTGTTCTTGAAGGCTTCGGCGCAACAACGTCATAAGTGGACCGGCAACGGAGGCCTTTCACGCGGTGCGTCGGTAAAGCTTGACCTCGTAGGGGATCCGGTCTGGAAGCGAAGCCTCGAAGGCGCGGGTGGTCAGCCAGAAGACGATGCCCACAACCTCTTCGTCGAGGGCCTCGTTCCGAAAGGTGAACGAACCGCGGTAGCCCTCGATGACCGAGAGCTCTTCGAAAATGCGTTTGATCTCGGCTTCGAGCTGGTCGCCAAAGCCCGGCTCGGCGATTCGGAAACTGACGGAAGCCAGAGCCCCGACCGGGTTGTCCTCAGTGCGCTTGCCCTTTCGGTTGGCAACCCGGCCGCGGTGCACTTCGGGGATGTTGTTCGGGTCGTTGAGCGATTCGACAAGCGTGCCGTGGTCCATGGACACCTGCAAACCCAAATCGGCGGACTCCTCGTCTTGATAGCCGATTAGGATCATGTGCTCTTGCGCATCCGTGGTGTTTTGCCAAACCGTCAATGAATGGAATCCTGGCACGGCGTCCTTGAGCGCCTTCATGTTTTTGAGTCGGTACTCCTTGAGATTCGGGATCTCGGATGGCGCGACGCGAATCTTCACAAGGACGGTGATTTCAGACATGTCCCATTTTGGCCGATATGCGGGAAAAAGATACAGCGGACCCCCTGAAGCCTGCGATCGGCCCTTCCGATAATCCCAGTGAAAATGCTTGTTCTGCACTCCAAGAGGTG